>Ga0247760_1000612_pt1 | contig 37869 bp, 35 predicted proteins | sample UWRJL171409R4_FD_179936 | JGI IMG/M metagenome (GOLD analysis project Ga0247760, IMG submission 179936) | Plant litter microbial communities from Arlington Agricultural Research Station in Wisconsin, United States - UWRJ-L171-409R-4 | ecosystem: Environmental > Terrestrial > Plant litter >... | reverse complement strand
CCGAATGGAGGCAGTTCAGAGGCTATATCAACCCCATCGAGCGGTATAACGCTTGCAGCGTTCAAGGCACTGCGCAAACGCTGAACCGAGCCCTCACGCGAAGAAGGCTCCGAAGAAGGCTCCGAAGAAGGCTCCGAAGGCTTGTGAACCTCGTCAATATCGCTGTAGCAGTAAGGCTCGCCGTCGACATCACTGTAGTAGTACGGCTTGCCGTCGCTATCGCTGTCAGGGATTATGGTCCGCCCTGCACTGGTCGACATTGCTGTAACTGCGGAACTCCGCAATTGCGCGACAATAAATGGGAATCTGGTGCTTCCAATTGCTTCAGGGCATAGTCTGGCCATTTTATTAGCTATAGGAACCATATTGGAGCGATGCGACAAACCGTTGTTGGTGTTGTGGTGCCCGAGTGAAGTCGAAGTTTTGTTGAAGATGGCAAAATTATCACAAGGTCGAATGTTGCAAACGGCCAATGATGCAAACGGACTTAGATCAATTTTCTACCCATACAAAACCCTAACCCCGTATGTGGGGGGGTGCCCCCCTAGTAAAATGGCCAGTGCGTGGGTGCCCCCCTAAGAATTGGGGGGTGCCCCCCTATCAGATGCCTAAAAACATTCAAAAATTAGTTTACATTAGCTAGATACCTGGGAAAACGCCTTAAACACTTCATTCTAAGCCAGATAGCTGTAAGTTTTCTTTAACCTGGCCCCTTTTTGGGGGATCTGGGTCTGGAAGGTGGAGTGGTTGGGAGCAGCTCTTCCCCTTTCTACATTTTGCGCCCCAGAGCCTTGCGAGTACTTAGGGCACTGGGTGCCCAACACTTATTTTTATCCTCACTCGTTCTCCTTCCCCAAGCCCCCCTCGATCACACTACCAGAGCAATCATGGCGATAAACCATACTTCGTCGAATACCACTTTGCCAGGCGAACCGGGTATGATTGGCTGGGTGCCGCCTGATTCTCGACGAAGCACGTTGGACATAATCCTCAGCTGTCTGTCCATATTCCTCGTCTGCTCCTGGAAATGTGTTCACCTGAACATACCGTCTTATGAGGAGTCACATGCCAGATGGCATACAATCGATTTGTGGGAGATTCCTATTTTCCCGAAGACACCGCGCCTTCGGAAAATAGGCCGCCAGGTGATGTGGATGTGCATCGTGTCTATTGCCCCCGAACTCGGTGTCGCCGTAGCGGTGAAGCGGTGGGGGGTGGAACAGCCTTCACTGTGCCGCTTTGCGAGGAAAGCACACAGTGGTTTCATTCTACCTGTCCGAGGGGATCCCAGTCGACGTCATGACCAAGAAGAGCAAGACTTCGCTGCACCATGCCGCATACTTTGGGAGTGCGGCCACCGTCTCGGTCTTGATTAAAGCTGGGGCTTACATTGATGTGGAGTCTCACAAAGGCGAGATACCGCTGCATCTAGCTGCACGAGCTGGCGAGCCCGAGGTTGTTGAGCTACTGCTCTCCATGGGAACTGGCTCTCAGCACCGTCAGATGCGGCAGCAGCACTCGCCCTTCTTCAGCGCTCTGAGATGGGCAGCTCGGCAGCGAACTTTCTTCCTGGGCACGAGTACAAAGACCTGCGAATGGAAATTCTTCGTGTGTTTCACAGCGCAGCGTCCAATAAGCTTTGGTGTCGTGTTTAGTGTTGATGGACCCTAACCCTGCTGGCACGTTGGGTCGCTCTGGTTTCTACCTTACCACGTGCCTGCCCCTCCAAATTTCGGACCTCTCAACCAACAAACTTTCCTCTGCTACAGCCCCCTTTGCGAATAGGAGCGGTCTTTTACTTTGGAAATCGCCGTCTTCGCTTCACCTTCGTCGCGACTACGGTAGACTTGACGCCTTTTGAAGTCATCCGATGGACTTGACTGAGTAGGGGCGACTGATTCCGTTTGTCAAATTGCGACTGAAGGTATCAACTAACCTCAAGCAACAGGGCTTTCGAATCTGGATTCCTTTCCGACTGCACAGTCCAATGCGGTGACCGGACTTGGAAATTGCACAAGGTCGTCCTCTGCACGCATTCGGCGTTCTTCAAGGCCGCCCTGTTGGGTAATTTCAAGGAGTCCAAGACCAGTGAAGTTGTGCTGGACGACGAGGATCCTAAGTCTGTTGAGAACGCTCTCCGTTGCATGTACTCTGGAAGCCGTAAGCCATCTCTTTCCCATGGACATCTGTACAGTCAAGATCTATTCTAACGAATTCTTATCTTCAGTTCACCACATCCCAATCCTCAACCAATTCAGCGATCGCGACAATCCTGCTGCATTCCGGATCTGCGTGCCGCTCTACAGAGTTGCAGATTTCCTAGGCTTTGAAAGCATGTGCTGCAAACTCCTTGATAGCCTCTTCCATTTCGTTAAAATGAGAGCTCGCCACATTCAAGCATCCTGCACGGCGTCGATCAATTCCCAGCCCTGGCATCCCACCGATGACTTCACCACAACATTTGCCGAGTACGCAAAGCTCGCGTATAGCATTCCAGACCAAAGAATCCGACAACCTTTCGTTCGATTCCTTGTGTTAACGAGACCATGCTCCACTACTGTGAGCCGTGAGTTCTTGCAGGCCTTGCAGGGGATACCCGAACTGCTGGTTGACACTCTCGTTGATTTGGGAAGTGTGGATGGGGGTGCTCACTCTGGAGTTGAATTATACCTGGCCATGTTCGGTCATGATTGCATTGATTGCCGTGAGAAAGCCCTCTCTAACGGGGGCAACAACCTCTGGATGGGTTTTCAGAAGTGCTTCAAATGCTGGGCTGAAAATCACAACAAATAACAGCCGGTATATTAGTACAGGGTGAGCAATTAGTATTAGCAATCCAGCAGAGTGAGATCAGTGGGTGTACTAATTTATATAGGAATCGTTCCTCTCGGCTTTGAATAACCATCATGTCTTACCTGCTTTTTTAACAACCTCTGTAACTGGCCACTCACGGTGGAGAAAGAGGAACCAGTATACTAGCTGCAGTAATGCCCCTCTGCCCCACCTGCTCTACTGGCTTTCGCCAAGGTTACAGATTCCTTGGCTCGCTACGTACCCCTCTCATCTGCCCAGCTCATGTCTGAAAGCCACAATCCATACAGCTATTTCAACCTCCCCCCTTCGCCCGTCCCCAAACTCCCCCACTTATATCTTCTCAAAATGCCTATCCACCTCCACAGCCGGCAAAAAATCCTTCAGAAAAGCCCAACGCACCTTCTCGGCCCACCTCTTCTTCCTCCAGTGGTTCGCCGTTTTAGGGAAAAAATCGGCCGTGTCCATAATATGCGGATCATGCGCAGACACGAACCACACGTCGTTATCCACATCGGCTTCTTGCGTCTTGCGAATCGTTTCTATCGCTAGGGAATAGTTTTCTACCACGACAACATCGAAGAATGGTTCGTCTGGTTTCCTGCCACGTTTAGTGTTAAGATGCTCGAATTCTGCTTTTGTGGCTGTTGCGCCTGGACATTGATATCTCGGCGCGTATACTGGAGGGATGTGGTCGAGGTGAATGTGGATATTAGGAGGGATGGGCCTCTCGGGCGTGGGTCGAAGTTGGCCGCTGTGGTGGCATAGATCCCCGCCCATGAAGATAAAGGTGTCTGGATTGGTGGTGGTGCGTGCGAGACCGCCTATATGGGCTGTTGTGTGGCCTGGCGCATCGAGGATGAAGAAGGAGCCGTCGCCGAAGAAGTCGTAGGCGGGGAAGGCGCCAGCTTTCAGAGGGGGGGATTGCGACTTGAAGTCTATTTCGCGGAGGGTGCGGTTTCTGAACAGGCGTAAGTGAAGTATTGATAGAATGGGGATAAAAAAAACTCACATAAAGTACCGCTCCAGCAGCGTGGAGTTTGGGTTGGTGGGGTACGCAGGGAGATACGTATCACTAAACCCGGGTCCAACGACGAGCTCTGTTGTGAGCGGGAAGGTAGAAATGTCACCAATGTGATCAAAGTGATAATGGCTCCAGATAATACTCTCAACCTCAGTCAAGTCAACACCGCCCTCTTTGAGGATGTCGGCCACATGCTTCTCGGCCCGAAAGTCTCAGCCAAAGTCCTTAAGCTGTTGTACAACGGCTGGTGCATACGAATTATACGCGTCCGGCGGTACCGCCAGATCAAAAACGACTTTTGTTCCGGTGGAGCTCTCGACTAAGAATGACCATGCCGGCATTATAGGCATTTCATTGAAACCTTCCAGTTTTGGTGTCACGAAGGTAGTGGCATTCGCACCACTTATTCTGAAAGTGGAATCGATGATGCTCACCTTAGCAACGGCCCCGGGCGGGATGTCGAATAGCTTGCGCGCCGTAGACGGCTGGGCTGCGAGCCCGAGGAGAAAAACTGAAGCAAATCGCATTTTGCATGCTATGATAAGAAGCTGGGCACTGTTTCAGCCTAACAATGGCGAAGGAATAAGTTCGAGGGGGATATCTACCTACACGGCGGGCACGAAAGAACGAGGGTGCTAATAAAATATATCTCTTTATTCGTTTCTTGGGCAGTATTATGAGCAATTGTCATGGCTGCTTCAGCCCGACTGGCATAATTCCGAGCTATCCGATTCGCAGCGGGAATCCAAGAGCATCGGATCCGGATCCTGTATCTCTCGCTTCTCAACGATTTGTAAGCCAAACTATAAATCCATGTTAGCGAACGGGTTGTCACGGAAAACGTGTATTAATCAGGCGGAAAAGCACTTCCGCAAACCCCCAGGGGAGAGATGAACATCTGAGGGTGGTAACGCAGGTGTGGGGTAGAGTCCAAGTTCATGCAAGGATCATCACATCAGCGCGACCTTGGATTGGTACGCATAGAGGAATGCGTTACAGTGTCATCTGCGAGCCAAAGGCACAAACAGGCAACCAGATTATTGGACGTTGGCGTTCATCGCCTCTTGATCTGTTTAGTTTACGAAACTTATAAAGCATAAGTAGCGATGAAACTGTCTTGTGGTCAACTGGTCTCTCATGTACAGGCAAATGGAGTATGTCCGCTCGTACTTGGCACTGTTCTGTCTAATAATGTGCTTTAGTTATCTGGATCTGGATGTTATTGGCCTTGTGTAAGTATATTTATGGCTCCGATTCGGTGTACATGATCTAAAACCTGCACTAGTCGCAAGGGTCAAGTGAACGAGACAAGAGAATCAGTGCTCAAACGCCGTGCGGCATGCAGCAATAGGTTTTTATAATCGACAAGATATCGAAAGTATGATGACGTGCAAAATTTAAAGCTGTGGCGTGCCAAGACCATGAAGGATTCTAAACTGCCGGCTGATCCGCTTCGCGATCATCTCCTCGGGGCCCCCCTAGCCTTCATCCGGCCGGAGAACAACTTCAAGCAAGACATGCTCGGTGCCATCCTCAGGAACAAGTACAGCACGGACAAGATGTACGAGTACGAGTTTGACAACTTGAGTGCAGGCCAAGTGTCTGCCGGGCTCGAGATGGAGTATTTCACTGGAGCTTGCCATCCAGGGTGAGTCCAATAAATCCATAGGCGTAACTGTCTGCCTCTGCCTTGAAAAAAAGTGCTTCTCCAACGTCGTGATCATCATCGTCATCGAAGACCGTCTCTCGCCCACCATGCGCACCAAGGTCAAGGACTGCTTCCAGGCCGCCGGTCTCGACTCCCTCGTCCACAAACAAAGCCCAACTATCGCCTAGACCAAGCTCAAGGATATGCCTGGCTAGCGCCGCCTCGTTGTCTTCAACTCGGCCTCCACCGCAGACTTCATGTTGCAGTGGGATCACATGACGGAGAACGACTACGGCATTGCATCAACCCAAGCACGTGGACTCGGGAACGAGGCGAGTCCCAGGCAAATAGGCACGCTGCCGCTCTCGCCATGAACCACTTTCCCACGAGCCCGATCTTCGTGGCCAACAACTATGGCGTCATAGGCCAGGTCAACCACACACAGGGATGCCCTCAAAGACCACGTCGACGACTCTGCAAATATCAGATCGGCCTTAGTGCCAAACTTTGTCAATGTTGACTTCTTCGACTGCGGCACTCCGGGGGTGTCTCTGGCCCGTCAAGTATTGCCATCCCAAGCTCCATGACCAGCCGCTACCACCATGATCGATGCAGGGCTCGTTTTTTCCGTCTGTCGGGTTTTCTCGCGGTTTTCCGTCTAGCCTAGGTTTCAATTCGGAGGATCTTTGGACAGGTAGCATTACGATGCTGAAATTTCTCTTTTGTCGGACTGGGGAACGGTACTTGGAGGTGGCTTCAGACAAGCCCCATGGTAGACACGTTATTCCCTATTCCCCCTATTACCCTCAAGGAATATGCAAAAAATCAAACAAAATCCTCCCAATGGAAACCCCAAGCTTGGCAAATACCAACACCCAAACATTGCTTGGACAGAAAGCCTCCCCTGGCATCTTCAGCAGCGTCACAGTAGCCATCCAGTTCCCCGCCGTGATGCAAAAGCTCGATAATAACAGCCTGGTTATCTGAGACGAATCTGGGCTCACGGAATTTCCTCTTTCGTTTGTGGTCCTGAGCTGGGGTAAGATGTGGCTGATTTGTCCTGAGCTTTCCCTAAGCTAGGGTACTCCCCATACGTTGCCGCTGCACAGGCTTAGAGGCCCAGTTTCAGTCCCCTAGGCTAAAGTTTGCTTTTCTATGTTACTTTTAGTGTCCGCGTTCTGGCATATATTAGTATATGTTACGGGATAGCACGTGGCATCCTAGTCTAATCCCTATAATAGTACGTAATATTCTGGTACGTAATATTCTGGTACGTAATATTCTGGTACGTAATATTCTGGTACGTAATATTCTGGTACGTAATATTCTGGTACGTAATATTCTGGTACGTAATATTCTGGTATGTAATATTCTGGTACGTAAATTAGAATAGTATTTAACAAACCAGTATATTAGATAGGCTGGTATATAACAATTTAGAATATATTAGTATATAATGTACTGGCCTGGAGTATACTGGTATATAAAATACTAGTACACCTGGTGAGATAACAGACTGTAAGGCAGTACGCCTGGAGTTGCCCTTACTAACCTCTAGCTCCCTACACCGCCCTAAACCGCCTTACTTAGGCGCAACTCAGGCACTGCTTAGGAAATGATTAGAGAAATCGCCAAACATGGTTTAGAAGAGTAGGTAGTACTCTGCAGTTAAAATGGCAACTTTTCGCGAGGTCCCATTTTTAGGGACACAGGTGGCCTAAAAATGGGACCACTTCACCCTCTTTTCGCTCCTCTTTCCTTATCCCTAAAGTTATATAAAACCTAGCGCACATCCCAACTGCATGATTGTATTGCTTGTGTGGTTCTGACTTCCAGCTAGAACCTTCTTTCTTATAAACCTTTCTATAGGATTCAGGCTTGTCATTACAGTGGCAGAGGTTTACGGGCCGTGTGGCAATGCCAGGCATCCAGTCAGCTTCGCTGCTTAGATGGCAAGGGACCCCTTTCCATCTGATAGCTTTAAGATAGACAAAGCAAGTTGCAAAGCACTCTCTTCTTCTCTAAGCTAGTCTTAGCTATTTCCTTGATTATATTCTGAGCAACGCCTGATTAACGTGGTAAGGGGTGGTTTAGGCAACTGGGAGTTCATAAAGGCAAATTTTGCATGCAACAACAGCATTTTGTGACGGTCCTGCAGGCCGTCACTTGGGCCGGGGCGGCCCGACGAATCCCCCGCATAAGGAACAGTGCAGGAAGACAGTACGCACGGTACTGTGTACTGGGCCAGGGGTGTAAAGACCTGAAGCCCCTACGACCAACTAGCAGCTGCTTAGTCTTGGCAAAGGTGCTTACCTATTAAGCACCCGTGAGACTTTTAAGTAAGAGGTGTTTAGTAGTAGGTTGCTCAGTTCCTTACTAAGTAATAAGCCATTGAGTAAGGTATAAAGTACCTCTGGCTGGTTGGTATAGATAATTATAGTTGTGCCCATAACCACCGTGAGGGACTCTAGTTCCTCACGCTAGTATTCAATTATTTATTTATGTCCTACTGTTCAGACTCACCTCTGTGTATTATAATAACAGTAACCTACAGTGACATTAAACCCCCTGTTTAGGAGTGCTAGCTTAATAAGCCGTCTTCGGAACGCTCTTTACCTGTTAGTGTCCTGCTATACGTTCTATCTTAACCCGCATTAATCCTTTTAAGGCCTGTGTTAGGTGTAAGTTATAATATGATATTAGCGTCTTAGTTCTAAACGCTGTTTATTAAATTTCCAGATATTACCTCTCCCACTAACATGTTAACCTTAAGAAAAGGTAAGGAGATTAAGGAGGTATAAGCCTAGCCTTAGCTCCCTACTATTAATAAGTTAGCTATATGCTTTAAAGACTTAAACCTTAACTAGTAAAGACTGGTTAAGGAACTTAATAAAGCTTTCCCTAGAGACATTAAGAGTTGTATTAGTCTTATTAAAAAACTCTAGGTTTAACTTAACACTATTAAGCTAGAGAATAACGATCTTAAGGGCTTATAAAAGAAATGAGTGAAGCTCCTCCTGTTATTATACTTTAAGGGAGACTCTGTGTAACTAAAGTTATAGATAGCCTAGCTCTAGAGTTATATTACTTATTATAATAAGTAGTTCTTTAAAGAAGAAGGAAAAGTTAGGTTTGCCGGAGCTTTACTAAATAAAGTAACTGTTTACTAATATAAACCTTACGTGAAGATAATTAACAACCTTTTTATAAATAAAGCACATAAAGAGGCTCCTAAGACTTAGGCTCTTTTCGATAACTTTAACGTTTTTATTAACTAACTTTAAATTAAGTTTAGAGAACTGGATACCCTTAGGTGGGCAGAGTAACACTTTATAGCTTTAAGGTAAACGTCCTTAATTTTTAAGTTCTTTACACGTTTTAAACTGGAAGTAGTAAAGATTAAGCTTGGTTAAGAGGCCCTGGTAATGCTGTTCTGGAGTAGTCTAAAGGAACACGTTACTAGAGACCTTTACTAAGAAGATTAACCGGACCGCCTTTAAGAGCTAGTTAAGATGGTTATTAAGGCTGATAATTGATATTATAATCACTATTATTAGAAAAACTTTTAGAAGGAATAGGCTCCCTATTAGCAGAGTAAGCTTAAGAAGGGGAACTAGTCGACTATAATAGGGTATTACCTTGGGTTAATAGATATTAGTATGGTGAACTGCCAGAATTGACCTAACCGTGATAAGCTTTAATAATAATAGCAGTAAAAGCAGCTTAAGGACCTGTTACAGGTCTAATACTTTAACTGCGATAAGAAAGGTTATATAGTATAGTAGTGCTTGTTATTAAAGTAAGTTAGCTGGAAACCTGTTTTAGAAGGAGGAAAGCACGTTAGGTTTAACTTAGGAGATGTTTATGTTAGGATAGTAGGTAATGAAGAGGATTATATTTAGATAAATAAGTGTAATTTAGGAGATAAGGAAGAAAAAGAAGAACCTTAAGACGTAATGTATCTAGTCCTTAAGAGTATCTTAAAAGAGTTAGTTATGGAAGTGTAAGTTATAATAGATTAACTTTAAGGTGGAAACTTAGAATTACTAAAGGTGTAGGTTGTAGAAGACTAACTTTAAAAAGAGATGTTCTAATTAGCTGTTACAGGCTTTAAAAACCTTACTTTATAAGCTTAAGAATTAAAGAAGTCTAAGAAGGACCTTAACTTAGAAATTATTAAGATAGTGGAAAGAGTTGAAGAATTAGCTTTTTAGGCCACTTAAACGGTAAAGTAAGCCTTAAAAGGTGAAAGAGAATAAACTGAGAGAATTAAATTAAAGAAATGGAAGTTCTTTTTAATAATACCCTTTAAGACTTTTAAACATTTTAAATATATTAAGTAGATTAACACCTTTACCTCTTTAAAAGAAGGATAGCTTAAATAACTGCCTTATATTAAAGTTAGTGTACTTTAGACCGGTATTTTAAGGGTCTCTTAAGAAGGTATAAAGTAAGTATATTAATAGAGGGTTTAAGAACTGAAGGAGAAGTATTAAAAGCTGGTGGATGAAATAAAGGACTTAAGGGTTAAAGGCCTTACTGTAACGTTTAAGGATAAAGTAGTGGAGATTAGATTATAACTTTATAATAGAGTTTATTTTACTAATTAGCTTAAACATTACCTTATTAAAAAAGACCATTTTGTAGAAGAATAAGCTGGGTTACTGTTACCTGAGTTTTAAGAAGAGGTTTAGGAGAAATAACGTATATGGAGGTAAGTGGAAGAAGAAAAAGAATAAGGTGTTACTTCCCCCGTTTTGTATTTTATAATTATAGCACTTATAGTTAACATTAACTACTTTAATTATAAAGACGTATTGTAGATTAATTACGTGTACGACGACTGTGCTTTTAACTGGCATTACAGACCTAAGGCCCTTTATAACCATTTCCCTAGTGTGTGGAAACGGGATTACGCTGTTGTAAAAGTAGAGTTAGAACTGGTTTATTACTAAGTTTCCTACTCCTTAATAAGAGAATTTAGTAATAAGTGGAAAGTTACTGTAGTTAACTAAACCTTTACTACGTGCTGGTAAGGAGGGATACTTAATAATTGCTTAATTATAATGTGTTTACTGTATTTTAATGGAAAAGTTAGGGAATAGTAAAAGTGGGAAGATTATTAACAGATTTAAGAGTAAAAAGACATTATTATAATTTAAGCCTGTAAAGTGTATTATTAACTTATTAAGGATTTTAGGAATATTGTATTATTTAAAGTTAACTGGACGTTAAGGTGTGAAAACTTAAGAAAAGTTAACCGTTAGGTTTACTAAAGCTACCTGTTTTTCCAGAAGGAATTAGGAAAAGGTTATAGGCTTTTTAAAAGGGCTGGAAACTAGTAGTCTGCTAGTTAGTAAAAACCTTAAGAAGAAAGAGAGGCGTTTAAAGGTTAGGCTGGATAAAACCTTAAGGATAAATAGTTGTTATAACTTAGATATTAAAGGAGTATAAGTATTATTCCGTTAATGTCGATATAACAGATAGAAGAGGGAGGCTGTTTAGGGTAAGAGTAGTGATTAATAGTAGGAGTGCTTTTAACCTAATACACCCCTCGTTAGTTAACTGAAGGAAACTCCTTAATTAAAAGTATAAAGAGGTTATTCTTATATAAAATAAAGAAGGAGGCCTGTATTAATATAATAATAGTAAAGTTACTTATTACTTACCACTCCTAATTAAAGTGGATAAGGATAAATAATAAGTGGATTTTAACGTTACATTAGTTACAGGTTATAATATAATCTTAGGTTTACCCTGGCTGGAAAAGTATAACCCTGTGATTAATTAAAGGAGTGGCTACCTTACTTTTAATAAGTCCCTTAACTGTGACTGTTATTTAAAGAAAATTAAAAAGGTATTAAACCGTTTTAGAGATGTATAAAGCACTTAAAAGCACGTTAAACCCTTAGAATTAAGTACAGTTTAGGTTAGGTTTATTAAGATAGTTAAAGGATTAGAAGGTCTACTGTATTGCTTAAATGATAATTTAAAAGGTGGAAAGAAGTTAGAAGCTGATCTATAGATAAGTAAAGAAGTTGATTTGTCTAAGGTACCTGTAGAGTATAGGAAGTTTACCCTGTTTTGAAAAAAAATACTATAATTATTAGATTACGGATTATAGGATTACGAAATTAAGTTAAAGCTGGGAGTGAAGCTCTGTAACTTCTAGCCTTACCACTTGAACCCTTAGCAGGTTAAGGCCCTGTAAGAGTATGTTAATAAGAATTTAAAAAACGGGTTTATTATGGAGTCCCAGTTCCTGGTAGGGTATTTAGTGCTGTTTGTCTTAAAGAAGAGAGACGGTAAATTATATATAGTTATTAATTACTAAATGTTAAATAAGGATATAATTAAGAATCGTTACTTATTATTATTTATTATGGAAATGTGAGAAAGGATTATTAAAGTAAATTAGTTCTTTAGCCTTAATTTCCCTATAGGATTTAACTATATTAGAGTGAAAGAGGAGGACGAGTATAAAACGGTTTTTCAGACTTGTAATGGGTATTACTAATACTGTGTTATACTAATAGGATTAATAAATACCCTTATAACTTTTTAAGGCTTTATCAATAGTATTCTTTGCCCCTTCCTTAATAAGTTTATCTTTATATATTTAGATAATGTTCTAGTTTATTTTAAAACTTTAAAAGAACATTAAAAGTATATGTGATAGGTTTTAACAGTTTTTAAAAAAGCGAAACTAATAGTGAATTTAAAGAAAAGCCACTTCCACGTTTAGGAACTGAACTATTTAGGGTTTAAAGTAACCTTTAGAAAGCTTAAAATGTAAATGGAGAAGATAGAGGTAATTAGGGATTAGCTTACTTTGAAGAATTAAAAAGAATTATAAGCTTTTATTAACTTTATAAACTTCTATCGCTATTTTATTAGGTACTTTATAAAAATTGTAAGATTACTTTATAAACTTACAGGTGAAGGAAAGCCGTTTAAGTAGATTAAAAGATAGTAAAAGGCGTTTAAAGACCTTAAGCATACTTTTATTATAATATTAATTCTGGCCCTCCCTGATTTCTTAAAGCCTTTCTAAGTAGAAATAGACTCTTTAGAGTTTATAATCGGTAGAGAACTTAGCTAAGTCTAGGATGATAGGAAACGTTACCTAATCGCCTTCTTATTAAAAAGGATTTACAGCTTAGCCTTATAATACTTAATTTATAATAAGGAACTAATAATAATTATTTAGTATTTTATTAAGTGGGTACTGTATTTAAGCGGTATAGAAGAACCAGTTTAAGTCTTTTCAGATTATAATAACCTTTAATACTTCTTAATAAAGGAACTTAGCTTATAATAAGTATAATAAGTAGAGTTAATGGCCTTATTCCACTTCCAGATTTATTATGTTAAAGGAAAAGATAATAGGTAAGTTAATGCTCTTAGTTAGAGATAGGATTATAAGGATGTTAATCTAGTTCTGGTCCCCGTTACTGTGTTTAACAAAGTAAAGAATGGCACCTTAAAACACACATTATAAATATCAGATGACTAGATGTTAGAATAAACTATTAACGTCTATATAAATTTATAAATAAAGTATAATATCTATTAGTAATAATAAGACTTTTAAGTAAGAAGGTTAATAGAAGGAACTTATAAATATAAGTGCTTATTAAGAGACTTTTTAAGGCACGTATAAGATTATAATAAAAAGTGTTTAAAGTATCTAAATTATAATAAAACTGGTTATTAGCTAGAATAGCTATTAAAAGGTGTAAACGGCGTGCCTAAACTAGGAGTAAAGCTTTAGTATTAAGAGAAACTGTACGTTTATAACCTGGAAAAATAAAAGGAATACGTCTAGTAGGTTTATAAATCTTAACTTAAAGGATATATAGGCCGAGTTAAGACTCTCACGCAGGCCTAATAAGTGTACGCTTTCCTGGGAATAAAGAAGTTAGTTAAAGAAGTGGTTAATAATTACGACATTTATTACTATAAGTAGAATTAACAGTATAAGCCTTATAGACTTCTTAAACCACTCCCTGTACTATAAGTGCTATAAAACTCTATCTTACTTAACTTTATCACTGGGATTCCAAAGTCTAAAGACCTTATTATAAGAGTTACTTATAACTAAATCCTTATAATAATTAACAGATTAACGAAATGGGCTTACTTTTTACTAACTTTAAAGGATATAATAGTAAAGTAACTTACTTATATTTTTAAGAAAGAGGTAGTTTCATAACATCTTTAGCCAGATAATATTATTACAGATTAAGATAAGTTAATTATGTTAAAGTTCTGGTAAGGACTAATATAAAGAATAGGTGTGAAAAGTAAACTTTTAATAGCATTTTACTTATAAACAGACAGTTAAACGGAATAAGTTAATTAGATACTTATAATATATTTCTAAGCTTATATTAACTTTAAATAAGATAATTAACTTAAGCTATTACTAACAGTATAAATAACTTATAATATAATATTAGTTAAGTTAATAAGTATATTACTATTCTTCACTAATTACAGTAAGGAGCTTAAGCTTTATTAAAGCCCGTTTATTAACGCCTTTTAAGTTACAGTCTGTATAAACCGGATATAAGAATTATATAACTATTTATAAGTTAAACTTAAGTTTACACGCGAATAAATAAAGAAGTTTACTAATAAACACTAAATTAAGTAATTAGTGCTTAAGAAAGGACTCTACTATAATGGTGAATAAGTTAAGGGACTGACTCTTTAAAAGGGGGATTATGTTTATCTTTTTTCACAGAACTTATATTTAAAATGGCTTAGTAAGAAGCTTAACTTTAAAAGGTACAGACTGTTCTAAATTAAGAAAAAGGTCACCACCTCTAATTATAAACTAGACTTACCTGCCAGTATAAAGGTGTGGATTAAGGTTTTTCATATCTCACTTTTAAAACCCGCCTTAAAGGGAGTTCCTTTAGAAAAGAAGATTAAAATTAATATTAATAAGGACGAGTATAACGTTAAGGAAGTTATAGATTTACAGAAGGGAAAAAATACATTTAAGTATCTTGTTAAGTAGTTAAACTATAACCTTAAAAGTAACTTATGGGAATTAGTTAAAAATTTTAAATATTTAAACCTAATTACAGAGTTCCACTAAAAGAATTTAGATTAATTAAAACTAATAATAAGAATTAGAAATAGGATAAGGTTTAATATTTAAAATTACTATACTGAAGAGTAAGACTATTATAAGATTTAAAGCCTAAGAAGTGGCAGGAAACTCCTTAATAGATACGGAAGGACATTTGTCAGAACCTTTAGTTAAGGTTATAAGGACCTTAAACCTAATAAGGAGGCTGGACTTTTAGAGCTCTTAATAAGCTCCATATAAAAAATAAGTTAGTAAAAAAGGACTGCCCTTTACGTATTGGAAAAAGGAGTTACAGACTAAGTTAAAAAGAAGTTATCAGCTGTGGTAACCCCCTGGAAAAAGAACCGGCAGGCGTTCCTATTAAAAAGCCTCCCCAGTTAAAGGACTTGCTAGCTTCGGGAGGAGCAGCTAGACAGGCCTCCTTCTACTCCTGGAAATAAAGGATCTTTACCTCTTAGCTAAACGCAGAAAAAGCTTACTCTTCTATTTTATAGCGTTAGACTTTAATCCGTTTAAGACAGGTAGCAGCTTTATAAAGCTTTTAAGTTTTCAGCTTTAAGTTCTATACAGTAACGTTATACTCTGTATTAAGACGACACTTCTTAGAAAGGAGCCGTTAAAGGAAGACGTTACTGTAACTAAACGCGTTACACGAAGACGAAACCCCTATTAGTAAGTATTCAGAGTAACTATTTAACTGTGTAATAATAAGACAGGAAAGCGATTTTAAAAAACAGCGACTATAAGGCGACATTTACGATTTAAAAGTCGAAGTGAAGTCTATAAGGTTACGGTGACAAAAGGTGCTGTTTTTTAAAGTGCGCTTTTGCACACGGTTAGCAGGTATAGTTACGTTAAGGAAAGAAAACGCTCTTACCAGGATTCTTTATAAGAAAAGAATGTTAAAGAGGGGGAATTATGTAACAGTCTTACAAGCCGTCACTTAGGCTGGGGCGGCCCGACAAATCCCCCGCATAAGGAACAGTGCAGGAAGACAGTACGCACGGTACTGCGCACTGGGCCAGGGGTGCAAAGACCTAAAGCCCCTACGACTAACTAGCAGCTGCTTAGTCTTAGTAAAGGTGCTCACCTACTAAGCACCTATAAGACCTTTAAGTAAAAGGTACTTAGTAGCAGGTTACTTAATTCCTCACTGAGTAATAAGCCACTAAGCAAGGTATAAAGTACCTCTGGCTAGTTAGTATAAATAATCATAATTATACCCATAACTACCGTAAGGGACTCTAATTCCTCACGCTAGTATTCAATTGTTCATTTATGTCTTACTGTTCAGACTCACCTCTGTACATTATAGTGACAGCGACCTACAGTGACATTGAACCCCCCGTCTAGGAGTGTTAGCTTAACAAGCCGTCTTCGGAACGCCCTTTACCCGTTGGCGTCCTGCCATACGTTCTGTCTTAACCCGCGCCAGTCCTCTCGAGGCCTGTGTCGGGTGCAGGTCGTAATACATTTGACGGGAGTCGCTTGCAAAGTTGCTTACACCATTTTCAGAACGACCCGCCACCCGAATTTGACCTCTCGCGAGCCTTAAAGGGTGGGACCAAGCGTTACTTATGTGCGCTTGTTAGCTTTAGAACAGGTAGCATTTGTATTCGGAGCTTCCTCAGGGCTCACCCAGAGACTCCACTCTAAGGGTGCTAGCCGGGTAAGCTAAATAAGCCGGACCAACATGAGGGTAGCTAGCTGGGTGAGCTGGGCCTATAAGACGTACACTTTCCTGTACCTTCGACCGGGAGGCTTGGTTCAGTAACTATGGTTAAGAAGTCAAGTCCTGGCTCACCACCTTTTAGGTAACTACCTATAACGGCAGAATCACAGAATCAATGTTGGAATATGGTTGGAATCAGGTGGCACTGAAACTGTTTATTACAGCAATTCACATTACCTGTGAGATGTCGCTGCCATAGGTGAATACCACCTACGGCTTGACCACGGGTGGCCTAGGCACCACCCACTAAAAGATAGATTTATAGCTTTGAGAAACAAAACTCTTGTTCCACAAACACTTAATATAACCAACAATCGAGTTGAATACAACAATAGTCTGTGAAACTGTTACAACTTGTACCCACGATGCTGCAAGGCATTACGCCTGATGACGATTAGCAGTAGGAGCTAAAGGTTGCGTAAGCACTCGGACAGCAGTAACAGTCACGGTAGTTGTTCTTTCCAAAGCTTCGAGCGGGGTAATCAAATATGATATTATTATAAACGTCTCCTTGGTAGCGCGCCGGTGCAGTGAACTACATGTTGCTCTGGTCTTTCGGATTGTGTCGGAAACAATGCACACTGGATTTGGTGGAATTGATGAAGGTGTAACCGTTTGATTGAATTGCTTTTCTTTCGTATTCTGGCTTGCAGCTAGAACTTTCTATTATAGAACTAGTTATCTGTAGAATTCAGCCTTCGTCATTACGGTGGCTCAGGCTCACTAGCGTCCTGGCAGTGCCAGGCATCCAATCAGCTCCGCTGACTTGATGCCCGGGGTCCCTGAACCCCTTTCTTTCTGACAGATAGTACCTCTAGCCAGTTGCATCAATCCCTCCAATTCCACAGATTCCAGAGTGCAGTGTTTCTGAAAGAACGCTCGGGGCAGGCGGAGATAAGGTGGCGGGGTCCGACTTCCCTTATGGTCGATCTTCCTCCACTCACTGGCTAGGGGAGCACTTGCCACTCCCTTGTCTTGTCCACGGTACCTGATGCATAGATTTTTGCCCAAACTAAGTATTTTTACTTAATCAACAAGTCCTATGAAAGTGAAGAAGTACAATGACGTCAGTTTCTTCAAGTACCTCCACGCTACCCGCACAAAACATTAAAATATAGTCACCTCAGCCATCCAGTTCTTGCATTGCTCCTGTAATCCCAGGATGTTGTCAGGTTCCCCTCGCAAGTCAACACATCCAATCCGCTGATATCCACCTCCCTCGTCATGTCGAGGCGTGAGAAGGAGACCAGCTGGCGCGCCAAACCAATGGGCGGTGAGCAGCAGTACATAAACATCCGCTCCATCAAAGTGTTGCTCGGGCCGCTTGGTCACCGCCCTTCTCACGCCCCTTTTACCATCGGGAGTAAGAAATCCGCTCAGCGGGAAATCCATAAACTCGGCGTAGACTTCTAGATTTGCTGGCCAACCACTGACGTCTCGAGTTATAGAGAAGCCCTGGTTCTCAGGATCGTTCTTTCTGCCGTGGTAGCTAGGGTCTGACATGATGCAGTGCAAAAGAGGCCCACGCAACACTATAAAGGCGCCGGGCTTGATTTTGCCGAATTCATTGCTATCGAAGTCCGGCTCACAGCGTGCATCGATAAAAGTGGCAAGAGTGTTCTCGTGATCTGATCCGGGGAACTCAATGGTACTCTCTCCGTCCATCGCTAAGGAAGCCCAAGAGAAACTCGGGGCGACGTACCTCTTGTGGCAGCGCGCATTCGTGTTGGTTTTGGGAGTGCGCCACGGCAATTGGCTCACCATATCGCCTGCCCAGAGACCAGCGATGTAATCTGGGCACCCAAAAAGCGGCGAGGGAAAGTACGATGCCATCCGTCTGGCCATCCCAGAAAATGCGAGCAGCGTGTCTGTTTCCACTGTGAATTGTCTATGCGAGAAGCCTTCCACCATTGACTTCCAACGATGCTTGAAGAGGATCCGCCCTGACTCCCACTGATTTTCGTACTCAACGTTAGGCTGGAGGCCACAGAGGCATGTATGCCCTGCTTTGCACTTCCATTGGACATCCTCCTTGGTGAATTTGATGTACCGCGAGGACAGAAACTCTTCCTGGTAAGCCCACCCCCGGCTCGCCAACGGGTCGGCCTTGGAATTCAGGTCTGCATGGAAACCTGTGCCACTGTAAAGTCGGGCACAAATCTGGAAAACAGGCTCTCTGGAAGCAAACAGATCGATACGGCCTCGCGAGTCGCTCAAGAATCCACTGTGACAAGAGGTTGAAGATGCCGCTATTATCGTGACCTTAGATAAGGAGTAAACGATACCCATCTTTAGGGCCTCCCTCTGCCAGTCGGTCTCCGAGTCTTGCAAAATGCACAAGGAGTCGATCCAAATATAGTGTATGCCCAGTGAATTGCAGACCAGCACTGCTTCCCGGATTGTGCGTGGTAGTATTTCCGCCGAGATTCCAGATCGTAAGTCTCGCAAGGTCGAGCTGACTGCTTTATATGGGGGGTCCTTCCCCAGTACCGATGGCGTTCCCCAGCGGTAACTGAGGGCGGCGAACTCCCCCCTCATAGGGAGGTCAAAGTCAACGAGTGTGACCGTGACCCTACCCGCTTGCTCGATCCTCAAGAGCCTCGCAGGCCATTTGGAGTTGTCGACTAAATCCAGGTCATGCCAGCAATCACCATGGAGGGTGTTCAAGCTGCAGTTCGACAGCTGGTGCCGTATGAACGAGAGGATCTCTGTCGTGAGAGGTTGTTTAAGGCCCTGTTGTGAATCAGGAATGTCAACTAGAAAAGATTATCCGTTAGCATTTCCTGCGCAAGGTAAAACTAGAAACTAAATCGCTACCCACCTGGCTCGATCGAAACGATAAGGCACGGATAGCCCCCGAAGCCATTCCAACCCGGGGCCTTGCGACGCCGGATCCTAAAGTCTTGGCAACTTCCACGTGCAATATAGTAGCTGTGGCCTGTTGCCTCTTCTTCTTCCTCTTCTTGACCAAGCCCGTCATCGTCCCAAAAAAACGCACGAATGGCGTGACGGAAGGTGTCGCAAAGCCGACAACTTTTCTCGAGTTTCAGGATCCCGTCATGATGAAAGAACTCTCCTGTCGAACAATCCAGGACTCCCTCGGACCACCTCAACCGCCGCCAGCAATCTTTACATACGTTCCAATCTTGAACTAGATCCCAGCTGAACTCCGAATTATTTGGAAATGGGACTTCATCATGGTAGTCCATCGCTGGAACGACTCCGGCAAGGGCTTTGGGGAGAGGGTTGAGAGGCTGGACATTTGATGAAGGAATGCGGTCAAGAACAAGTGCGGAAGCGGGGTCACTGAACTGCATTCCCCGGATACACTCACGTGACATTCAAACAGGGGCAAGCTGAATTCTCGCAGAATTTCTCGCATTCGCTATGAATCCGGTCTTAATTCTTCAAGCTTTATAGTGGTAGGGGTTAAAATGCTAGATCTTGTTAGAAACGTTGCACACTGGATAGTCTGGAATTGTCTTGGTTCTTCTTTGGCTTTCTGGCAAAGCCAGAAAGCCTTTGTTATGGTACTGCGTGGAGGCAAATGGTGGCAACTGGTGGCCTTGGCTAGCTGAACTGATGAGTTCAGATACCCACATCAGAGCTCAGCGGAGCTGAGCTCCATTCAGCTTGGCTGGCCACATCCCTTTCCATCTGACAAATGCTGCTGATGATGGCCAGCAGAGCCAAGATGACTGAGATGAAGGGTTCTCTAATTAGCCCACCAAATCTTTGTCTGCAGATCAAACTCCCCTTAGAGACGGCTTGCTGGGTGAAGAAATTAAAATAAAACTTGGAACTGTAAACGCAGTTTGCGTGTCCCCTCTTATGTCCGTCCAGACAATGTCAGCGAGACAGGAACTCAGTAGTGGCACCTGTCAGATGGAAAGGGTTCCCTTGCCATCTAAGCAGCGAAGCTAGATCATGGCATTGCCACAACGCCAGTGAGCCTCCGCCACTATGATCGGCAAAATCTTAAATCCGTTATTTAGAAAAAGTACCTAGCAGGAAAAGCCCCCTTTTTAAACCCATGTTAACATGCCCTCAACATGCTGTCAACATGGCTTCAACATTGATAATTTGGCTTATCACTGTGGTTGTCTGAGACGAATCTGGGCTCCCGAATTTCCTTTTTTCGTTTGTAGTCCTGAGCTGGGGTGAGCTGGGTTGAGCTGTGGCTGATTTGTCCTCAGCTTTCCCTGATTCTTCCCTGAGCTAGGGTGATCCCATACGCGGCCACCGCACAACCTCAGGGGCCCAGAATATACCAGTACATTCCCTGGGATGGTACACAATACGCCAGCTCGGATTTTTGGATGGTACATGATATACCAGTACCGATGGGATGTCCCACCGTATACCAGTACATGATGGGATGTCTCAAGATATACCCCAAAACATGGACACCACGGGAGAGTTGTCAGAAAGAGGGGAATTCCAGCCAGGGGCTAGAATACCATCAGCCAGAATGTGGTGAAATGCGGCTGATCGGGGCTGAACAGAGCTGTAAGGAGCTGAATGGAGCTCAGCTAGGCAAAACGTACAGGTATATAGGCTCTCCGACGAAGCCATAGAGCCAACGAACACAAGCAATACAATCAAGCAGTTGCAACACCATCAATTCCACCAAATCCAGTATGTCGTGTTTCTGACAATAAGGGACGTAAACTGGGTTTTATAAGACCCCAGTGGAAGGGAAAAGAATGAGGGGGCTGGGTAATCCCAGTTTTGGGACATAGGTAGCACAAAACTGTTCCCTCACGAAAAGTTACCATTTAAAATTCTAGAACTCAGCTAAGTTATGGAGCACTGCTTACTCGTCTAAACCAAATTTGGTGGCTTTCCTGATCATGTCCTGAGTAGCGCCTGAGCAGTGCCTGAGCAATGTGGCAAGGGGTGGTGTGGGTGACTGGGGTTTTGGTGAGGGCAACTTTAGGGTAAAACAACAGGAGCCTCACGTTAATGCCATTATCAAGGCGATTGAGCGACTACCGAACCGCTAGCTCCCTGCTCGAAAGACCACCTCATACCTTCGCGGAGGGTCCATTTGCGAAATACCTAGGGGGGCATGTGTGGAATACTTGAGGCGAGGTCCTAGGGTCGCGCACGCTAAGTCCCAATTTAGTCTTCGTGCCAATCTTCCCATCGGTCCGTCAGACGGGAGCTAGATGGGCTGGTACTTAACAACTTTACCGGTTAGCTGAAAAAAAACCTATATTTATGTTAGTATTACTGATAACTATGAGCTACCTGCCGCGATAGCCCGACGGCCTCGTATACGCGCTTGTGCGACCGAGATTTTGGAAGTTATTCATTGCCAAAAATCCTCTCTCCCTCCTTCTGCAGCTTCGCTTCGAGCTCCGCCTCGAGCTCTTTGGCTTGCTCCGGACTACCCATTTCCCAGTAAACAGCTGCGAGGGTTTTCATGGCGTCCACCTTAGCAGCTCTGTTGTCATCCAGGCCCCCCGAGTTTTGCAGCACACAGATAAGTTGCTCTCCAGCCTCATTGAGCCGCCGAGTTGCGTATACATGACTGCCAAGTTGTGCCGGCTCGCTAGAGTGTCTGGGTGGGCCATATCTCAACAGATCTAACCACGACTATTTGCCGTTGCAAGCAGCAGATAAGAGCGGACTTTGAGCATATCGGTCCGTATGTGGCTCTAAGACCGCTAAGTGGCCTGCAGGCTTTACCCCCCGCCAAACCGTTTTCTGTGCAAGGCGCGTGGCGTCAGTGCCAGCGAATACCAGTTCCATGCACCTCAGCGGTGTGGCGCGCCACACGGTTAGCTGATTCGTACGAAGTATCCTGGCTCTTTTTAGTTAAGTAGCTCAGTCAGCAAAGCTAGTGCGAGTGAACCCGTTGATGATGTGATTGATTCTTGTCTCTTTGTGTTGAAACATAGAAACTGGCTTCAGGTACGGTTCCGACTTTCCTTAAAAAACATGTATAGTCCCAGTGGAGCAAGAATCAGTCAGTGTCAAGTCCGAGTCCCACATCCCCGATATATGTCAGTCTCAACCCTGCCATGTCGTTCCAGTATTTTGCCGCCTAAAAGTTCCGACTGGAAAGGCGGGGCGGAGGTTGTGGATGATGGGGTGGTAGGAAATTGGAAAGATTGTCGTGAGTGGGCAGCTGGGTAAATCTTACCAGCGCTCCGAATAAGCCAACAAGTCAAGCAGGCACCTTGGGTTTAACTTAGCCTGCTACCTCAAGGCATAGTAACATGGCGGAGGCACCTAGGGGACTAAGGCAAAGCTGTGGTAGTAGATCGGCTCTATTTGCAAGGATCCTAAGATGGAAGAAGAAGAACTATCTGAACCGGACCTCGAGGTGTATATTATAGGTCAAGCCGCGTGATCACATGCTAAAAGCCAATCAACCAAGAACCGATGGAAAGCCCCTTGCTATCAACCCCTCACATATCGTGACCGTAGAGCGTCCTCAAACAATCAGAGACTGCAAATCTCTTTGAAATCAATATCACAACCCGGGTAGCTCTGAGACTTGGGGGGAAATCATCACCAGACAGCATCCCCGGTGCTGCAAGCACGTTTCAGGAGCCTCCCGTGACGGAAACCGACACGCTAATCTGTTGGAGACTGATGCGAGTGTCTGCGCCATGCTGCAGAAATAGCCTCGCGATAGGCGAATCCGCGGTAGCGACCGCGTGCCGATGGTTGTGGCCAGGGAACAGGGGCAGCCGTGATGAAGGGACTGGTAACATGGCTGATGAGGTGCAGCAGCAGACGGTAGAGGGAGAATCCCTGTTGGGGATACGGCACGAGCCAGAGTTTGCCATTCTTGAACCGCAGCACAAAAAGCTCGAGAATATCGATGGCGTAGGCGATGGCAATGTAGGTCATCATGAAGGTGAAGGGCTTGCAGACCGACGAGCGGCAATATTCGTCTTGGTGGCTCCAATGACTTGTAGGCAGACGTCCTGCTGTCCGAGAACACATGCATCATCAACTTGTGTCCCCTGCTGACTCTTGATGTCCAGATTGGTCTTCGTCTTTGACCCGACTGATGAGCAGCCTCACCACATTCCAAACGGGAAGCAGACCAGAAACCCATCCCACATCTGGTACACGCCCTGCACTGGAATATGGCAGACGGTGTGGCTCGAGAGCGCGCCTTCAACGTATATCACCAGCATGGATATCGCAGCCGACATGGACGGAAGAAGTAACTCTTGAAACCTCCACGTCCACAACCGCAACACTAGCTTACCCAACAAAACAGTCACTGGCACCATCCACAGCTCTCCTAACAAATCGCATCCCGTTAAGATCTCCATTCTTGATGAAAGCGGTACGCCCATTACCACCCACGACTCCGTCTCAGACCAGCCATTCACCTTTACAGTTTCCTCACCAAAGCTCTGGTCCCCTGACAGTCTCAACCAGATCAAAGTAGAGCCCGACCTCTTCTACCAAGCCTGCGACAAACTCGGCCTCCTCGTGATCCAAGACATGCCCTCGATGAGCGGTTCGCCAGACCCCAATTCCCAGGCTGAATTCGAGCGACAGATTGAAATCCTCGTCAACGAGCACAAAAGCTACCCCTCCATCGTCACTTGGGTGATATACAACGAAGGCTGGGGCCAGCTCACGCCCCTCAGTCACCACCCCGAGGCCCGCATCACAGAGCGCATCCGCGAGCTCGACCCGACGCGCCTCATCGATGCCGTCACCGGCTGGCACGACTTCGGTGTGGGTGACTTCCACGATAACCACCACTACGCCGAGCCCCAGTGCGGTACCCCTTTTTACTCAGAACCTCCTTCCTCGTACGGCCCGGCGCGTATCGGATTCCAGGGTGAATTCGGCGGAGTCGGACACGTCCCGGATTTCAGGAATCTCTGGCCGGTGCAGGCCGCGATGGATACCATCACACAGACTTATGAGATCAACGCGGACTTGGACTCGTACAACTACCGATCAAACGTGCTACTCGACATTTTAAGGGATCAGGTGGCCCGCTTTGCTTGCAGTGGCGCTGTGTGGACGCAGACCACTGACGTCGAGGGGGAGGTGAATGGCTTGGTGACGTATGACCGTCGTGTGATGCGGGTGAACGCTACACAGTGGAGGGAGGACATCCAGAAATTGTACGACGCTGCAGACGCATGGACGTGATGGTTGTTGCCATGAGGGGTCACTGTCGTGTCGCTGAAGTAATATGGGATTGGGATCCAATATCTCAGTTGGCTAATGATCGACCCTGCTGTTCGACATCAGTCGTGTATGTGGTACTATGTATTCACGTGCGATCCTTTCCACGTGCGAAGCAACTGGATGGTGGCAGGAAACCTTGATCATATGGGATGAACTGCAGCAAAGTTTGTAGGAGCCGGACACCCGCACATGCGAGTCAACACCTCGCAAAAACCGCCGAGGCCTTGACCTCATCCACTGGCGCCTTATGCGGCGAACACCTCCCAATGTTCAAGCTAGTTTCGTATCACTCATGCCTTCTCCCGCTCTTCCTGCATTTTCCTGTCCTCGTCATCCGTCTTGGGCACACGCACCATAACCGGTACCGTAACAGCATTCAACTTGCGGAAAGCCTACCAGTTCCGAAAATCGGAATTGTCAGCAAAAACTTCGTCTCTCCATTAAACGAAGACACCACCATGTACGTACCTCGCCAACGAACCCATGAGGCAGCTGTTTCTCGTTCCAGAGATCCTCCACCTTCTCAATCTTCTTCCCCTCCGCATCTACATGGATACGAACCTTTGACGAGATTTCCTGCGTCGTCCCCACCACCTTTGCCGTGTACTTGTTTTGCAGCTCCATCTCAATGGGGTTACCCGCGTCCACCACTTTGTGAGAGAGCAGCTGGATGCGGCCGAATACGGCTGGTAGACCGTACCATTGCGCTGCGAAGCGCTCGTAGCCGACGGCATCGGTGAGGGGGTCGGCGAAGGTGGCGTTGCGGTCCCATAGGGAAAGGTGTTTCAGGGTGGGCTTGCCCTCGAAGAGATCTAGGACGCTGCCCACGAGAAGCTTTTGGTGAAACGTGAGATTGACGCCCGCAGCGGAGTTTACGGTGGTGTTTTTGACGCCGATTGACTCGAAGGTCGGGACATCACTGCCTGCTGAGGCGGACATCTTGCGGGTGGGTTGGCGTTGAGAGTAGCTCGGCTTTGCGTTGCATGTGATGGCTTGGAAAAGAGCAGTGGGTGCACGATGCATTCGGGATCGTGGAGACATTGAAAAGTGAATGTGTCGTATATAAGCTTGTTTTCTTGAGTCTGGGACCGCCTCTTTGTATGCTTATCCCCAGGGACGCCAGTGGCTTGTGATGACCCTTCCCTGACGTCACCAAGTCCGCGGTCGAGTCCCCCCTCGGCATGGGCCGATCGGGACACTTCAAAACACACACATCGATCGTCAATACCCGGAAGATCGGGAGCCTTCCGCTTCACCAGCATAAATCCCGACTAAATATGACCTCTCCATACGCGCTCAATTCCTTGGCGACAACATGAGCGCAAGAAAGAGACATTACTTCGCCTCCTTCATGTTGTATTTGTCGATGATCGCTTGAACCTCTTCCTGCTCATAATCTCCAGGATAGTCGGTCACGACATCACCAAACCGATTCTTCACGGTGGGGTCCGCCCCGTTGTTTACGAGCGCCTTGAAGACATCCAGGTACCCGTGTCGCATGGCCGTGTGAACCGGGCGATCCCCACTAAAGCGATTGGCCATGTTGAAGAACACAACCTTCTGTTCTTCATCCCCCACAAGCTCCGCAAGTGCTTCGATGGATCCTAGTTCGTATCAGCACGAGTGAAAAGCAAATGATACCACGTGCTATGAAGGCCAGGACGACCTACGCGACTGTCCGGACTTTGCGGCGATATGGGCTGCCGTTTGTTGGAAATCGTCCTTGCACGCAATCAGCACCTCTGCAGGGGAGGTGGCCTCTCGTTTCGCTAGGGTCTGGACGTGATTCCGGAGCTTGATGATCTCGCCCTGTCCGGCGAGCACCGAGATGTGATGCGACTCTTGGTGGGTGAAATGCATAGCTGAGGGCAACCGGCCGGTGAAATACGGCCCGGCGACAGCTGTACTGGGGTGTATAAACGGCGAGATTGTTCCACGAACGACCGAGAAACGGCTGGCTGAGGATGGATGGAGGGCGGAAATAGTGGTGGTTTTACCCCCACACGCGACGGGGTCCGGCTGGTTCGTGGCGGAGGTCCGACGTTTTGAGCTGACATCGGCGGCGCTTTTTTAGGCCACCCTTTTTAGTGCCATTCAACGGTGCCAAAGGCGGTGCATCCCCGGCTGAACTCAAACAACTGCGACGAGAAGGCGAAACTTAACCGCAACGGAACTTTTCTTGTTTGATCGATCTTGGCGAATTCCTGCAATCTGTGAAATCGCGGTCAGATATTGATGTTAGAAGGGGGTGTGACTGCTTACATATCGAGTCTCTAGGTCATCAAGGAACGCTTGCGCCTCTCCCCGGAGCTTATTACCATCCGTAGTTTCAGGTTCGGCGAACTTCCGGCCATAACAGTCGAACGAGGGACGGTTTTGTTTCGTAGTGCCGCTAGCATCGCCCTCCACAATCAAGGACAACGAGCGGAGGTGCTTGTATCGGTGGAGAAGCTCTAATAAACAATACGAGCACATCTTTTTTGCCTGCCTTGACGTACTCACACGGTCGTGTTTGAAGCATCGTCCGCGGCCCCTCGGCTTGAAGGCCACTGCGACGTTTGCGCAGGTGACATACTGAAATGGCGATATGATTTTAGCGATGGTGTTCCACGGCTGGTTGTGATATAGGATATCTGTTGCGAGCTCGATTCGAGTGTCATGGCTGAGGAACGTCGCCCAGCGAGGCTGCCCGCCGGTGTTCCCCCCTGAATCCCTGGCCATCAGTTCAGAAGTCCCTTTGCAAGGGAGGCCATGTCACTTACAGATTAAGCTTGCAACCTCCCGCGAGATCTGACAAACATGGAGAAGCGCTGCGCCGGTGAATCGCGAGTTTCCACCTCCTGATAGCTTCATTTCGTTGAACCAGCGCCGCACGGCCTTTCGGTAGTCAGCAGTGTGCGACTCGTTTCTTCGCAGCCAGGGAATGCAATGTATTTTCGCTCCAGTACCCACTGCGTACTTCCATATCATTAGCTGGAGTTCGGCCGGTAGCCGGGCAAACTGCGGGAATCGGGTTGGCGCCATTGTAAATTGCGACGAGTGCGAGAAGAAGTGTCGGCTTGAGAGAAGATCGGGCGCTGGAGTGGCTGCGGTGGATTTTAATTTGATAAAAAAGTGAGACGAGTCCGGCGGTTTAAATTTTGGCAACAAACAAGATTGAATACCGATGATTTGCTCGTTCCGTTGCAAGTGGCATCTCAAGATCCCCACGCGGCATGGCTGAGGTACGATCTTCAACTGATTATCGGGTTTCGATGGAAATCATCTGACCTACCCACAAGTGAGCAAGATTGATCATGATGGCCTCCGATTTGGGAGGCGAATAAGAGATTGGTCATAGAGCATCCATCAGCGCATCAAAAAGCCTCCTTATACTTGGTAGTATCCGCCCAAATCATGTACACAACGTCCCAAACTTCCCAAACCCTCCTACATAGAACTACATGACCCAACCGCAGCGACTGCAGCACCGATGGTCCACTGCTCCCTTGCGACTAGGAGAAGTGTGAAAAATATCTAGAGAACTCGTCTAGATCCGGGCTGGGAGAGGCCATGCCGAGAGGAGGCTGCCACTGTGCGAGTGGCGTTGAGGACCGTGAAAGCATCGAAGGACAACAAGGCTCTCTCAGTGTCGGCCCAGTTCCAATATTCCAAGGGTTTGTCAACCCTAGAATCTGTGGAGAATCCATATAGGCAAACCCTGGGTGAGAGACGGGAGTTAGTGTTACAGGACATCACCAGAACTGAAATTGGAGTGACCTACCTAACATAAAGTAAACCATGATTGCGAATATGAAGCCCGTTGCTATGTCCACGACTGTTGGGTCGAAGCTTGGAGTCTGCGATGTTATGGATTGTAGCCGGGTGATGTTGGGGCAGATTTGCGGATCACATGGCCAGTTTCGAGTCCCTTCCAGGGGGGGCTGGGCGCCTAGGTTGAGTAGGTGGATCAGTAACTGCCAACGGTTCTCATACGACGAGGGGAAGACTGGAAACTTACCTATTTCAATCACTGGCTCGTCCACTTCATCCACAAGCAACAGCTTCGCCTTCGCCACCATTGCGGCCACGAGGTCCCTTAAGCGCAAGACCGTAGCATGCCTTGATGCTCCGCCCTTGGGGCACAGCGTTGGGATGCCACCCATGGTGATATCCCACATGGTCTTGGCAAATTGCTTGGTCAAAGGAAACATCTGGCTCCAGGTCTCCAGGTCCTGGGCAAATGATATCGTGTGCGCGACCTTGTCGTCCCCAGACGACTCCACCACCGTTCGCGAGGCGCAGAGAAAACACAGCACGTCCACTAGGCTCAGGGGCGCCTCAAGGCGCGAAAGCCGTCGCATTGTCGATATCGCAGAATCCCACGCAGCCCTGTGGTTGCGAAGCTGACCCAGCGATGTGTCTAGCCAATAAGGGTGTTGTCGAGCGGCATCGACGAGGAGCAGATATTGGTCGATGAACTTATGGCGGAAGGTGTTTTTCAATCCCTCTTCGAGAGATTGATCCAATGACCGCAACCGCTGCTGGGTCAGTTTCTGCTTGTGAGGAAAATGCCTAAGGGCAGCCTGAGCAACCTTCTGGTTGCGGTTGTGATCCCTGAACAAGAAGCTAACCCGTTCTATTGCTTTCCAGGCCGGCTTGCACTGTTGTGACTGATGTGGAGAAGCTTTAGGCTGTTGTGGGAAGACGGATTCGCTCCCAACACACAGGGACGAATCGAGTGGCCACAGTACAGGGCCAGAATAATTACCCAATATCTCAGTGTCACGGGGCTAAGGCCCCAAAGTGGGTCTGGGCTGAGAGCCCAGACCACAGCCCCCATTGAGGCAAGCCTCCGCCTATATAGCTGCGCGGAGCGCAGCTCCTGTATCTACTTTTGATCTTCTTCTTCATAGAAACCACAATTGATTCAGCCACCATGTAACAGTTTCCCACCTTACTTGGCCCTCTCACACACAAATTTTAGATCAAGAATTTTCTGTAGCTTTTCTAAAGAAATAGCTTTGCTGCTAACGAAGCTATGCTAGGCTGCAAGGTTAAAGGATACTAGCTGTGATCCCTTACCTCCACGCTAAGAGCTTTTTGGCAAGACGGCCCCGAGCCCCAACTATCCGCCACCGATAAAGCCGCCCTTATAGCCCTCGAGTTCACTGCGGGCGTACAGTTCTTTAGCCCTGGCAAAATGGTTAATAGTATGTTTAAAGCCTTACACACACTAGGGAAGCTTAATGAAATATACTGGTATACTAAATACCATTCCAGTATCAGGATACTACCTACTATCCTAGGAATTGTCAGAAAGAATGGGGTTCTGGCTGGCCCAGAAAGAAGAATCTAAAAAGCACCAGAACAACAGATTTGTAACCATTGCCACAGACGCGCAATTGTAGCCGCGTGGCTTCGCCACACGGCTTGCCACTATTCACAGCTATAAGGAAGGTTCTCTGGCTGAGCCAGAGAATCGAACAAGCAATACAATCACGCAGTTGCAACCCTTTCAATTCCACAGAATCCAGAGTGCAGTGCTTCCAACAGGAGTTAGACAAGGACTCTACATCGTATACCACAACATGTACCAGTATATGCTAGAAATGTAGGATACTGCGGGGGATATCAAATGGAAACTTTAGCCGGGGGGGACTGAAAACGGGCCTCTGAGGCTGTGCAGCGGCGGTATATGGGATCCCCTAGCTCAGGGAAGAATCAGGGAAAACTCAGGACAAATCAGCCACAGTTCACCCCAGATCACCCTAGGTCAGGACTACGAACGAAAAAGGGAATTTCGTGTGCCCAGATTCGTCGCAGATTACCAGGCTGCAACATGAACAAAGCCATGCGTGATCACCATGTGTGGGTGGCGTGATATTGCTGCCACGGGCCACCACAGCTCGGTCAGACCACCGATCACCACATTGATAAAATGACGGCCTCCTTCCATCTAAAATTCAAAGCAAAAGTTGCAATCAAAACCATACCCACACTTTAAAAACTCAAAACCAATACTCACCATGTCTGTCCTGATAGCTATCGCGTCGGCACACAACACTACAACCGAGATCGGCCAGCGCATCGCCGCCCGCCTGGCTACCAAGATCCCCGGTCCCGTGGAAGTAAAAGCCATCGCCGACATCCCAGCCAACGAGGTAGCCAACCACTCCGCCGTGATAGTCGGCTCGGCAATCCACATGGCCAACTGGCTGCCCCCAGCTCGCAAATTCATCTCCCAGCAGTGCACCGCCCTCTCGGAGCGACCAGTCTGGGCCTTCTCGGTCGGCGTGCCCGGAACTGACGAGTTTGCGGCAAAAGAGACGGCCAAAATGGAGACCGAGATACGAAAGAGCATCCCTGCACTTAGGGGCCACACGCTCTTGTATGGCCGGGTGGAGAGGGAGCAGCTCGCGTGGCCTGTGGCCTTGTTCTTCAAGTGGTTCCCAAAGAATGCGAAATTTGGAGACTTTGTGGAGTGGGACGAAGTGGACAAATGGGCGGATAAGGTTGGGGAGGATATGAAAGAGGTGATGCAAAGCTCGAAATGATGTTCTTTTTCGTCTGTAATCTTTTGGGCTTCTTTTCTTTACGCTCGAAGTCACCGCCAAAATGGTTTGAGTAGGATAGGGTGCAAAGAGTTCGCATGATCGGTTTACAGCTTCTGTTTTGGACATGCGCTCCAAGGTATTTACAAGATAAGGATATGGGAGTGCTGCTCAGACACACTGAGAATAGTAATCGTTCTGCCTGAAGCACGTCGAACCATCGGCGCAGTTTGTGCATCCTGAGAAGCCAATCCCGCCACATTGCTGGTACTTTGAGGACTCGCACGTCGGTACCTCTACTTCGGGTTCTGGCTCCGGCTCCGGCTCCAGCGTGGGAGTGGGAGTGGCACTCGTGAGTTGGGTTATAAATGTTGAGATTTGAGGTAGAGCACCCGTCGATCCCTCCTCGGTGCTCTCCTCAGTCTCTGAAGGGGCTGTGCTGGTGGCGTCACCGCACTTCCAGACCTCTGGGCCGGGGATGGTGTAACTATTGAAATTTGTATAGATCTGCTGTCCGTTAGTACCTGAATGATTCCAGCTCAGGTCGGTTAGAGGACAGGGGAAACTTACGTTGGCGGTGTATCCGGGGTCGGTAGCCTTGAAGACACCCGGGATCTTGACTGCTGGGGGGTTGGCTTTCCCGCCGCCAGTCAACTTGATCTGGGCGCAGGAGACATAGAACTGGGGCGTACCGCCCGGCCAGGGGTTGTGGATCCCGATCGACTGGATGCGCAACAGGTACTCTCCATCGGCCAGGCAGGACGGAATATTGTACGTGTATGAGCCTGCGAGCGGCCAGGACGCCTGGCCCCCGCTGAACGTCGGCCCCCAGTCGTTGATCTTAAACCAGCCCCCGCTTCCGTCGTACTGTGATGCTGTGCCAGGGGCCTTGGACATGTAGCTGTTTTCAAGGTTCCATTAGCGAGTGATCTCTAACTCCACCCCAACGTTATGTAGGTACCTAGGGAGGATACGAGATGCAAACTTACAGAGATACTGGGCCCTGATGATAGACAGGCGTGTCGAGGTAAAATGTGAACGAGTCACCGGCCTTGACCGCAAGTGTCTCGGTGGCGGATCCACTGGCCCCAACGTTACATCTTAGGTCGTTGGAGGCAAGATCGGTCACGGGTGAGTTATAGTTGGAGTTTTGTCGGATGTACTTGAACACGGGATTCTTGGCGCCACCGACGGCCAGCTGTTGGAAGATGTAGTGTGCTGAAGCGTCCGTCACGGCGAGCATGAGCGCCGCCAAGCGCAAGAGCTCCCTCATATTGGCGAGCAGAACCGTTCTTCGGAGCGCAGGGAAGTTATGGTCAGGTAGCACTGAGCCTCCATCTGCAACCCGGTCGAGGCCAGGCTGGGTACCAGTCCAGTGATATATATAAGTACTGGACGGCGGAAATGCCAACGGCCTCCCCCCCACTACAGTGACGCAGTCGCCAAGTGTCTTCCATGGCAGCCGTTGTGATTCCATCCGGGGGCCGCGTGACCGCATGATGTTCGTCCCACCAGACGGCCCGTTAACCCTTCCAGTTCGCCTTGGAACTATTTCTGCCCAGTGCTTATCTCGTAGCGAAACCAGGACGTGACCTCCGTTAATCCGGGAAATGGCGGATAAATAGCCTCCGGAATGCAAAAACGACAAACCTACCCCAAGTTTAATATGTAGGCCGCGTGGGAATCACCCATGCACCCCGCAACCGGGTCGAGTGGGTGACCACCTGGATTCTGGGGAAGCATCGCTAAGTGGCCAACTCTCTGGATGTGATCGGCGTGAGCACGATCGCGCCCCCGATGTTGCATTTTGGAGAACGGTTTGTGATCAAGACACCGCTTGGCTGTTTGAAGTCTGAGCGAGCTGGTGGCGCAGCTAATTCCACCGTACGAGACCCAATTGGTGGGCGGCCAGATTCGGGATATGAACGTGATGGGGGTGTGGCGGATGGTAGCGAGGGCGTCAACAATGACAGAGCCGTGCCAATTGATGAAAAAACGGATAGTGTTCGCGTCTTGGCCATCCCATCGTCCACCGCCATGCCGCGCGCCGCAAATGTGTCCCGTACTACCTACTTCTCCCAGTCACTCCTCGGACATCCCGAGTCCTGTCGGGGGAGCTCAAGGCCTTGCGCGTTGGATGGCGCCGACTCCACACCCGTAGTCGTCTGGCACAAACCATGGCGGTGAGGTCGGCGTTATTGAGCTCAACGTTACTTGGATGTATTAGGTTTCAATGGCCCGAGGGGATTGGCTCGTTCCGCAGTATAGGAGTAAGCCCACCGAAGCTGACCGAATGAGAGCGGATTCGAGCAGATAATATGCAGCGTGATGTTCCAAGCATCAGCCGAAGCAGTAATCGGGTTGCTTGCCGAGGAAGGGTGGGTGATCAACCAATCAGGGGTTATCTCGAAAACCAGTCTTTGGATGAGTTTTCAGTCAGTCGCAATCAGATGGCGCGTGTGGGGAGCTTTGCAACACTCCAAAAAAAAAACATCAGATGAAGAAACACCAAGATGCGGCCCGTCGGGATCACACGAGACTGGTTGGCAGTCCTCACCCGCCCCACAGTTGGGCAGCCAGGCCGGGCTTGGTGTTGTTCCTGTTGAGGTCTGACGGGCAGCTTACTGGTTCGGTGACGTGGTTGCACGACGCCGAACGTACTTTCGGGAGCAAATCCAGGCCCTCCCTTCCCTTCCATTCGAATGAACCAACCAACTCCATGTAACCAGTCCCCACTCCGCTTTACTTCTCGCGTGCCAATTTCAACGACCATCAACATCCCCTCCTCTACGAACTACCTATTCTCTCACTCTGCGGACTTTGGGTGTTCGAATTACAGCAGGATGTCTCAGCCGGTGTCAATTGCGCTAAAATGTTGCAACAATGATCCAAGTTGTAGTCAGAAACCTGCATTCACTTGAAGGACACGCCCTAAAGCTTCAGGACGATGGTGAGACGGATCAAGTACCCAGGCGAAACAAACCACCTGTCGCCTATCTAGGCACACGCGCGCTTACGGGAGGCCATGGAAAAAGACCTCGCGTCCTCAAACGGTGGGGGCCCGAAATGATTCCTCAAGAGATGAGCCCTTTCGCGGGTGCCCTCAAGACGCGTTTCATATCTACGGTACTCCTATTACAGATCGGCAAGATCGTGCCAATGGCAAGTGCCAGGCGGCTGGGAAAGACGGAGGATGGCAGGTGGCTGAAGTGCAACTGGTCTCTTACACGCTCAGCTCAGGCTGGGGCATAGTGCCTTGCCATCGAACGGCACCTGCCTCAGTTCATGTTGCCTAGGACGAAGTACCAGCCCAGCCAGCCCTGCTTCCTCGGTCTGGCGACGAGCCGCACGATTCGGGTATCTCTGATTTCAGTCCCCTGCATGGGCGGGACCAGAAAGGAGAATTGAGTTACTACGCTCGAGTTGGTGCCTGCGGGTTCAATTATCGTTACTGCATCAACTTGTGCTACGGCTGTCGGTAAACATGTGGTGGCTGAGTGGAAGAGTGCGGGCTCAGCTTTAACCGCAATGCGGCACTTTAACGGATTTATCGCGCGCACAGAAAGAGGCAGTGGGGTTGTACAAGCGTGGGAGATTGTGCTTTAGACTGCTGCCTACCCTACTCTATGTGATGCGTAGGAGTCGGCCACGGACACGCCTTCAAGTTCCCTCGAATTTCGACAAAGTAGGTGATATGCCTATCTGGGGCGACAGGCAGCGGTTTACTTGGATTCCAGTTAGAGCTAATGCCAGGGGCGCTGTCTGCGACATGCCGTCCATCGAACTTTCCGTCCCAAGACTGGGTGCGATCGGGACTTGCCTACGCTAGCCTTCCAGCTCTTACTCAGCCCTCCCACCATTCCGCCGACCGGAGAGCTGGGTGGAGAGCTGTCTTCGGACGATGCCAAGAGAGCCGGGGTGCCAAAAGCGGGATGCAGATGCGTCGACTGCTTGATTGAAGCCAGTTTTTGAGCAAATGGTATGTTTGGGATCTACACCAAAGGGTCCGCAAGAAGGCTTGCGGCGCAACCAAAAGGACTGGGTCGTTCCTGATAGGCTCGCTGCGCTGTCGGGATGCATACACAGATCCCAAGAGGGGTCTGCCCTGCAAGGGGTCAAGAAACTGGCCCTCGGCAGCCTCCAGCAGGCGGGGGAGCCAATGGGCCGCTAATAAACGTCGACAGGGTGAAATGGATGGACATGCGGCATAACGTGCAGAGGAGTGCAGATTCCAACTCAAACCTTGTCGACTTTGGGGTTGGTGCGACGACACCATTATCAAATCACTACAGGTTCTCCGGTAGGCGCCGCATGGCTACATTCGCCCACTCGTTTCACAGCATGGCCGAAAGGCCCATGTCTCGATTCGGCTTGGCGGTCAAAAGCGCTGCACATGGGATAAGAGTATGAATACTACCGCTATGCCCTCCCGCCGCACAGTGATTCCGGCATTGAGATCAAGATCAAACACGACGACGACAGACACCAACCGTCACCTGTCAGAGCAGACCTGGCTTCATTCCCCCCAAATCGTTGATATGTCGGCCCCCAATACCCCCATGCCTCGGCGGCAGTCCTGTGATCGCTGCCACAACCAGAAAGTTCGATGCTTCACCGACGGGCCGGATGAAATATTCACACCAGGAGGCGCCGCAGACGATGCGGTCCATTCGAACGGCCACTTTATCTCCAGCTTCCCGTGCAGGAGATGCAGGAAAGCGGGAGCACTGTGCATCTTCAGTCGTGCGTATAACAGCCCACCACCAGCTTGCATCTCCCCAATCTGACCCTCCAGACAGCTCAGCTCCGCTCAGGGCGGCCGAGGTTGGCGCGGAATACATCATCACAGCCTGGGTATCGCAAAAGGGCGTCTCCGTCCACGACGCCGTCGTCCTCCTGTCCGCCACTCTCTCCCACACGGTCACTGTCAACTTCACCGCTGCCCATATCCACGCCCTACGTTGGCATGTTAGGCCTGGGCAACGCAGGGTACCGCAACTCAACCCCGGCAAATCACGAAGTAGCTTCCCTCGCTATAACGCAGCAGCTAGATGATACAACCCTGCCAGCCGCCATGATGACTCCGGTCTCTCATCTCGGAACCGAGGATCATGGAAATATGGGCAACTTCGGCCCGTGGCTCACGTTACCTTTCAACTCAAATACTATATCGGCTATGCCCTACTCAACTACGCAGTACTATCCAGCGTCCTCCACAGCGGATGCGCCATGTGCAGCAAACTATGACCCCTTGTTGTTCGCGACCACTTCGACGACCCATTGCTCAGCGGCCCCGCCTACCACCACCAATCTCTCATGGGAGCATCATAGCAACCCGTCTGAAGACTACCACCAAGAGCTTGCCGAAATCCACAAACGCGCCTACCGGACTGCACGGACTGTGTTCTCTGTTGCTGCTTCTCTTGCACCGCCACCAGTCAACGAGATTTTCGAGGTCACATGTTCGCTGGTCAGTCTGGTTGAAAGATATGCCACCTCGCGCCGATCCGAATTTGATGGCTGCCACTCTGCTTTCATTGGCACACAGGCCGGCGACGAGACCATGGAGATATCATTTGCTCTGATGGCTATGGCCTGCCATCAGATCATCCTGGGTGTGTTCCAGGAGGTTCTCACCGCATTTGTCGACGACGTCCAACGCGCAGACCACCACTCATACGGCAAATCCCCCAGTGCCCGGGCATTTGATATGATGCCCATCACCCAGATCAGTATGACGGCGAAATTTATCAGCCATCTCCTTGACCAGCTAGACCAATCCGCGGCCTCTCTTGCCGGGATGCTCATCCTCTCCACGACCCTGCCCCCAAAGCAAGCACCGGATTCACCAAGCTCGCCGCCTTTCTCAGATTCGTCTGATGAATTTGAAACCGGGGTCGATCTCTGCGAGCAACGCGGCGCAGTGGCGTTGGTGTTCCGACAGGTGGAACAGAGAAAGTCGAGATTGCGCACGTTGGTGCATACTGTCAGACATCTCGTGGAACATCTTGCTGTATTATAGCACCTCTATCGGTGAATCTTGGACATCGTGTATTATTATTTTTTACCTATTATCTTTGGCAGTTTTTTTTTATTTGTTTATTCCCAACGGGAGGTAATACACCAAATACTTTCTCGCACTCTGTTTATGCATGTTATCATCTTATCTGCACAAGGTGTTGTTTTCGTTCGCCGAGTAAAATCTTATTCGATCCCGGTATCGGCCAAGGGTAAGCAGCCCACGAGAATTGGCACCCGAAGGAGGATGGGGCTGATTCCAGCCTTGTGCGATCCCCTACACCACCGTACGAGCCACACGTAACGCAGGGAATTGCAGATCCTTGTTTCCGTGTAGCTCACAGGGCAGGCATGGGGTGACATCGGACGGCAGCAGGGCAACAAAAGGTGGCATTTTTCGCCCCAGCGAGCCCGCAGCGACAGGTGATGTCAGGGGTGTGGGGCCTGGGTGCTGGCCCTGCTGGGTGAAAGGACGCTACGCCTTACGGAGATTGAATGAGACACGAAAGCCTTGGGGAGTGGCCCTCGGGTAGCACCGGATCCATGCAGCGCGGCGGCGACCATGCACGCGGATCCAGAGGCTCCGCTCTGGGGTTGAGGAAGCCAGGCCGCCCGGCTGCCTCGATGTCAGAAGTATACTCGTCGGCGCCCAATAACAAGTCAAAGGAGGGGGGGGGAGGGAGGGAGGGGGTGCATCAACCGGCACGTCGACCCCAGTTTGGCCCCAGCCAACCGGTACTTTGCCCCTGAGCGATCGTGCCTTTCCAACCCCAACACCCACCCACATCGGGACTCACTTCAGAACAGATTCTGTTTTGA
>Ga0247760_1000611_pt1 | contig 37915 bp, 21 predicted proteins | sample UWRJL171409R4_FD_179936 | JGI IMG/M metagenome (GOLD analysis project Ga0247760, IMG submission 179936) | Plant litter microbial communities from Arlington Agricultural Research Station in Wisconsin, United States - UWRJ-L171-409R-4 | ecosystem: Environmental > Terrestrial > Plant litter >... | reverse complement strand
GGGGGGGGTGGGGGGGGGAAGAAGGCGGGGGTGAAGGTGGATGATAGGCCGGTTGCGGGGGCGGTTGCGCAGAGCAGCGAGAAGAAGGGGCATGTTGCGTGGGTGACAGGGGTGAGTGGCGGGAAGGTGGAGGTGGAGGAGTATAATTGGGGGAAGGACGAGGGGTATGGGAGGAGGACGGTGGCAAAGGGGGAGTTTAGGTATATTCATCTTAAGGTGTGAGTGTGGATGGTCCTAGAATTTAGACCCGAATTCCCTCTTGATGTTACGTTTACCTCCTGTTTGATAATAGCTGCCCCCTTTGTCCTCCGTATATCGCCTTGTGGCGAAATGTTTCCCTCCTTTCCCAAACAAATCCTCTTCATTACCCGAGTTCCAAGAAAACAACAGACCCACTCTTCCCTATGTCCTGCCCCCACCGCCCCCACCGCCCCGGCCCGACACAGCATCAACTGGCTATGGGTCCATCACATATCTCAAACCCGACCACCCGCCGTCACGGCACCCGCTCCATCGGCGCCGCCCCCCTGTTGTGTTTGAGAAAGAGTGTTTCCGGGACTGATGGCCTTTGGTGGTGACATGTTTGGGTAGTCGGCGAGGAGGATCCGTGAAGCGCTGCGTGAAGCCCTGTTCCTGGCCATCCCATCTGACTCAGGCCGTCAGCGAGCCAACTTGATGCAATCAAAAACTAGCTAAAAAAAATAGGGCGTATCGCGGGGCTTGATATGCTACTCTGACCCAGAGAAAGGCAAGAATTGCCAATGCCTACATCTTCGTACCTAGTGGGGAATTGGAATATCATTAGGTATCTTCATGGGGACTATGAATGTTACCCTTATCATACTACCAGGCGTCATCCTAGGAGGTGTATATCCTTAGGGACAGAACTGCAGAATGCGCCATGGTTGACTATCTGGCTGCGACCAACCATAAAACCAAAGATAAAAGCACTAAGAATGGTGACGATAGCGGCAAACACACGACGAGGGCGGTCCTAGCATGTTGGCGAAACGTGCCTTGAGGCTTTGCCATGTTTACAATTGACCGTCTGCTTCATCAGAGTCATGATACGAGGCAGATGAGTCCTTATTTTCTTCGCCGCAGAGACACATGATGCCGTGACAGGTGTGGGCATTCAGCCTGAATCGCCACGTGTATTGCAGGGAGTAGTTTCCCATACCTGATACCGTCTGCACATATTGGTGGCTAGTCTGTACTTCTATACCCTCAGCCATTGCTAACTTTTCAACCTCCAAGAAAGAAACTCCTAAAAGAAAACTGTAAAAAACCTGCAAGAGAGCAAATAAGGTGCAGTGGTGCTAGAGTTCTAACACAAACGCCAAGACCATACCCACACCTCCCGTTGCGGTGCGCATGGTATCTTCATTACCCAGCGGCGTAGCAGGAACGGCGTCCACCCCATTGGCGGCCAGTATTCTAAAAGTGTGGCGAAGCCATAGGATCCAACGCACAATACGAGACCACGCCACTGGCAGGCATCATCCATAAGTCTCCAACACGTCCCACCCCGCGTCGCCATTCTTACTTCTTTTCTCTATCCTCACACTTATCGTCGGTCATGGAAAATCCACAACAACACGTGGGAAACGAGATGCGCCATACACTCCCAAAACCCACCACGGCACCAACACCAGGCGTCCACACCGCCCCCCGACCTCACCCGCGAGCAACCTTCGAGGTCTCCGCCCCTACCTCATCCGCCCCTCCAAACCACGACCCCGAACTCCTCTACCCCCGCTGGTTCACCCTCACCTCCCGCACAGTCTTCACAGTCTTCGACATCGTCGTGCTGGCCATCACGCTCCGCTTCCTGTCCAAATGGCACGGCGCCCTCTCCGCCATCGGAAACCCCTTCCCAGCCGACCGCTACGCCCTCGCTGTCGCAACCGTCGCCGTCGCGCTGGTCATTGATCCCTTGGCAGTGATTACCTCGGCAGTACATCGTTATGGCACCTACCGGGTGTGGGCGTGGGCGATTGTGTTCGACACGACCGTGGGCATCCTGGGTGTGTGCACGCCGTTGGCGATCGAGTGGGTGGACCGGAATGGGTATTCGTCCGAGGAGCTGGGGTGGGTTTGGGAGGGGGAGGGGGGGTTGATTGGGTTGTTGGCTTTGGCTGTTGGGTAAGGTTTTCTGCCTCCTCTTTTCGTTATTTGTCCTTCGGGTGTTTTAGATGGTTGCTTCTTAAGTTGACTGACATGATTGTTTGGCAGGATTGCTCATCTTATTGCTGCGTTTGGGGGTTGCGTGGGGTGTTGCTGTTGTTGTCGGCATAGGAGGAAACGACAATTCGCAGCTTAAAAGTTTTTTTTCCCAGTAGGAGAAGTCGTATCTAAGGCACAAGCTATTAAAGATACCCACTCGATAACAATTAGGCATTAAAATGCTAAGAAGGTAACTTACTTTAATTAAAACCATTATCCTTTCCGTGTATCTGTGACGACCCTGCAGGCCGTCGCTTGGGCCGGGGCGGCCTGACGAATCCCCCGCAGAAGGAACAGTGTGAAAGGACGGTGTATACCGTCTAGACGCACTAGGCCAGGGGTGTAAAGACCTGAAGCTCCTACAACTAATGAGGTGTTACTTACAGTATGCCAAGTGCTTGCACCACGAGCAGAAGAAACCTTACAAGCAGAACGCTTGTAACATGTAAAGTGCTCACGCAACAAGCACTAACGGTACTACAAGCAAGGTATAAAATACCTCCTAATTAGTTAGTATAGATAGTTATAATTATACTTACAACCACTGTAAGGGACTTTAATTCCTCACGCTAATATTTAATTATTCATTTATATCTTACTGTTTAAACTCACCTCTATACATTATAGTGATAACGACCTACAGTAACATTAAACCCCCGTTTAAGAGTGCTAGCTTAATAAGCCGTCTTTAAAACGCCCTTAACCTGTTAGCGTCCTATTATACGTTCTGTCTTAACCTGTATTAGTCCTCTTAAGGCTTATATTAGGTGTAGGTTATAATACGATACTAGCGTTACAGTTTTAAACGCTGTTTATTAGATTCTTAAATATTACTTCTCTCTTATCGTTAATATATTAACTTCTAGAAAAGGTAAAAAGCTTAAGGAAACGTAAGCTTAGCTTTAGCTTCCCACTGTTAATAAGTTAGCCGTACGACTTGAAGAGTTAAACTTTAACCAGTAGGGGCTGGTTAAGGAACTTAATAAAGCCTTCCCCGGAGATATTAAAAGCTGTATTAGTCTTATTAAAAAACTCTAAGCTTAACTTAATACTGTCGAGCTAGAGAATAATAACCTTAAGAGCTTATAGAAAAAATAAGTAAAGCTCTCCCTACTGTCGCGTTTTAAAGGAGACTCTGCATAGTTAAAGTTCTAAATAGCTTAACTTTAAAGCTATATTACTTACTATAATAAGCAGTTCTTTAAAGAAAAAGGAAAGGTTAAATTTATAAGAGCTTTACTAGATAGAGTAATTACTTATTAGTATAAACCTTATATAAAGATAATTAACGACCTTTTTATAAACAGAGTGCGTAAAAAGGCCCTTAAGACTTAGGCCCTTTTTAATAACTTTAATGTTTTTATTAACTAACTCTAAATTAAGTTTAAAGAACTAGATACTCTTAAACGGGCTAAATAGCGTTTTATAACCTTAAGGTAAACATCCTCGGTCCTTAAGTTCTTTACACACTTTAAACTAGAAGTAGTAAAGACTAAGTTTAGTTAAGAAGCTTTAGTAATACTGTTTTAAAGCAGTTTAAAGGAGTATGTTATTAAAGACCTTTACTAAGAAGATTAACTAGATCGCCTTTAAGAGTTAGTTAAGATAGTTATTAAGGCTAACAACCAGTACTACGATTACTATTATTAGAAGAACTTTTAGAAAGAACAGGCTCTTTAGTTAAGTAAACTTAAGAAGGAGAACTAATCGACTATAATAAGTTATTACCCTAAGCTAATAAATATTAATATAATACACTGTTAAAATTAACTTAATTACGATAAACTTTAATAATAATAGTAATAGAAGCAGCTTAAAGACTTATCTTAAATCCAGTATTTTAACTATAGTAAGAAAGGCTATATAGTATAACAGTACCTATTATTAAAGTAAGTTAGTTAGAAACCTGTTTTAAAAGGAGGAAAATATATTAAGTTTAACTTAAAAGACGTTTATATTAGAATAGTAAGAAATAAAAAAGACTATACCTAGATAGATAAGTATAACTTAAGAAATAAGGAAGAAGAAGAGGAAGAACCCTAAAACGTAATATATCTAATCCTTAAGGGAATCTTAAAAAAGTTAATTATAAAGGTATAAGTCGCTACAGACTAACTTTAAAGTGGAGACTTAAAACTACTAAAGGTGTAAGTTATAAAAGACTAACTTTAAGAAAAGATATTCTAATTAGTTATTATAAGTTTTAAAAACCTTACCTTATAAGTACAGGAATTAAGGAAGTTTAGAAAAGACCTTAACTTAAACTTTACTAAGATAATAAAAGGAGTTGAAGAGCTAGCTCTCTAAGCTACCTAAGTGGTGAAATAAGCCTTAAAAGGCAAAAAAGAGCAAGTTAAAAAAATCAAGTTAGAAAAATGAAAATTCTTCTTAACTATACCCTTTAAGACTTTTAAACACCTTAAGTATACTAAATAGATTAGCACCTTTACCTCTCTAGAGAAAGGACAGTTTAGATAACTACCCTATATTAAAGTTAGTATGCCCTAAACTAACACCTTAAAGGTCCCTTAGGAAGGTATTAAGTAAGTATATTAATAAAGGGTTTAAAAGTTAAAGGAGAAATATTAAAAGTTAGTAAATAAAATAAAGGACTTATAAGTTAAAAGCTTTATTATAACGTCTAAAGATAAAACAGTAAAGATTAAGTTACAACTTTATAACAGAGTTCGCTTTACTAATTAACTTAAACACTAATTTATTAAGGAAGGTTATTTCGTGGAAGAATAAGTTAAGTTATTACTACTTAAGTTTTAAGAAGAAGTTTAAGAGAAGTAATATATATAAAGGTAAGTAAAAGAAGAAAAGAAATAAAGTATTACTTTACCCATTCTATACTTTATAACTGTAATACTTATAATTAATATCGATTACTTTAATTATAAAGACATACTGTAAATTAACTGTGTGTATGATAACTGTACTTTTAACTAACACTGTAGGCTTAAAACCTGTTATAATTACTTCCTTAACACTTAGAAACAGAATTACGTTATTATAAGAGTAAAGTTAAAACCAGCCCACTATTAAGTTTCCTACTCCTTAATAAGAGAGTCTAACAGTAAATAAAAGGTTACCATAATTAACTAAGCTCTTACCACATGCTAGTAAAGAGAGGTACTTAATAACTGCTTAATTATAACGTGTTTACTACACCTTAAAGGAAAGGTTAAGGAGTAATAAAAGTAAAAAGACTATTAACAGATTTAAGAGTAAAAAGACATTACTGTAATCTAGTCTTATAAAGCATACTATCGACTTATTAAAGACTTTAAAAACATTAAACCCTTCGAAATCGATTAGACGTTAAGGTATAAAAACTTAAAAAAAGTTAACCGTTAAGTTTATTAAAGCTACCTATTTTTCCAGAAGGAATTAGGAAAAGGCTACAGGCCCTCCAGAAGGGCCAGAAACTAATAGTTTGCTAATTAGTAAGAACTTTAAGAAGAAGGAGAGGTATTTAAAAGTTAAGCTAAATAAGACCTTAAAGACAAATAGTTATTATAACTTAAATGTTAAAAGAGTATAAGTATTATTCTATTAATATCGACTCGACAGACGGAAAAGGGAGGCCGTTTAAGGTAAAAGTAGTGATTAATAGCGGGAGTGCTTCTAATCTAATATACCCCTCGTTAATTAACCGAAGGAAACTCCTTAATAAAGAGTATAAAGAAGCTATTCCCATTCGAAATAGAGAAAGAGGCCTGTACTAATATAATAATAGTAAAGTTACTTATTACTTACTACTCTTAATTAAAGTAAATAGGGATAAATAATAAGTAGACTTTAACGTTACATTAATAGTAAGGTATGATATAATCTTAAGTCTACCTTAACTGGAAAAGTACAACTTTATAATTAACTAAAGGAGTAACTACCTTACTTTCAGCAAGTCCCCTAACAGTAATTACCATTTATAAAAAGTTAAAAAGGTACTAAATTACTTTAAAGGTATATAAAGTACTTAAAAGCACGTTAAACCTTTAAAACTAAATACAGTTTAAGTTAGATTTATAAAAATAGTTAAAGGACTAGAAGGTTTACTGTATTACCTAAATAACGATTTAAAAAGTAGAAAAAAGTAAGAAGTTAATTTATAAATAAGTAAAGAAATTAACTTATTTAAAGTACTTATAAAATATAAGAAGTTTACCTTATTTCAGAAAAAGATACTGTAATTACCAGACTATAGACCGTAAGATTACAAAATTAAACTAAAGCTAAAAGTAAAGCTTTACAGCTTCTAGCTTTACTACTTAAACCCCTAATAAGCCGAAACCTTAAGGGAGTACGTTAATAAAAACCTAAAGAACAGGTTTATCATAAAGTCTCAGTCCCTAACAGGGTACTTAATACTGTTTATCCTAAGGAAGGGAGACAGTAAATTACGTATAGTTATTAATTACTAAACGTTAAATAAAGATACGATTAAGAATCGTTACCTATTACCACTTATTACGGAAATGTAAGAACGGATTATTAAAGTAAACTAGTTTTTTAACTTCAATTTCCCTATAGGATTTAACTACATTAAAGTGAAAGAAGAGGATAAGTATAAAACGGCTTTTCAGACTTGTAACAGCTATTATTAGTACTATATTATACTAATAAGATTAACAAACGCCCTTACAACTTTCTAAAACCTTATTAACAGTGTTCTTTACCCCTTCCTTAACAAGTTTATCTTTATATATTTAAACGATGTTCTAATCTATTCTAAAACTTTAAAAGAATATTAAAAGTATATGTAACAGGTCCTAACAGCTCTTGAAAAAGCGAAGCTGACAGTAAACCTGGAGAAAAGCTATTTTTACATTCAGGAATTAAACTATCTAAGGTTTAAAGTAACGTTTAAGAAGCTTGAAATATAAAAAGAGAAGATAAAAGCAGTTAGGGACTAATTTACTCTAAAGAATTAAACAGAGTTATAAACCTTTATCAGCTTTGTAAACTTTTACTAATACTTTATCAGGTACTTTATAAAGATTGTAAAACTATTATATAACCTTATAAGAATAAGTAAACCGTTTAAGTAGATTAATAAATAGTAAAAGGTATTTAAAAACCTTAAATATACCTTTATTACAGTATTAGTCTTAACTCTCCTTAATTTCTCAAAACCTTTTTAAGTTAAGACAGACTCTTCAGAGTTTGTAATCAGTAAAGAACTTAACTAAGTCTAAGACGACGGAAAACGCTACTTAGTTACCTTCTTATTAAAAGGAATCTATAGCTTAGCTTTATAATACCTAATTTATAATAAGGAACTGATAGTAATTATTCAGTACTTTATAAAATAAGTACTGTACCTAAATGGTATAAAGGAACCGGTTCAGGTCTTTTTAAACTATAATAACCTCCAGTATTTCCTAACGAAAGAACTTAATCTACAGTAAGTATAATAAGCAAAGTTAATAGCCCTATTCTATTTCCAGATCCATTATATTAAAGGAAGAGATAATAAATAAGCTAATACGCTTAATTAAAGACAGGACTATAAGGATATTAATCCAGTCTTAACTCCTATTACTATATTTAACAAAGTAAAGAACAGTATATTAAAACATACGCTATAAGTGTTAAATAACTAAACGCTAAAATAAACTATTAACGTCTATATAAACTTATAAACAAAGTATAATATTTACTAGTAATAATAGGACTTTTAAGTAAGAAAGTTAATAAAAGGGACTTATAAATATAAGTGCCCCTTAAGAGACTTCTTAAAACACGTACAGGACTGTCGAAAGGAATACCTAATGTATTTAAACTATAACGAAACTGGTTATTAGTTAAAATAGCTATTAGAAAGTGTAAATAACGTGTTTAAACTAAAAGTAAGGCTTTAATATTAAGAGAAACTGTACGTTTACAACCTAAATAAGTAGAAGGAGTATATCTAGTAAGTTTACAAGTCTTAACTTAAAGGATATATAAGCTAAGTTAAAACCCTCACGTAAGCTTAGTAAGCGTATACTTTCCCAGGAATGAAAAAGCTAATTAAGGAAGTAGTTAATAACTGTAATATCTGCTACTGTAAATAAAATTAATATTATAAGCCTTATAGACTTCTTAAACTACTCCTTATATTACAGGCTTTATAAAGTTCTATCTTACTTAACTTTATTATTAGGATTCTTAAGTTTAAAGACTTTACTATAAGAGTTACTTATAACTAAATCCTTATAATAGTCGATAGATTAATAAAATGGGCTTACTTTTTACTAACTTTGAAAGATATAATAGTAAAGTAACTTACTTATATCTTCGAGAAAAAGGTAGTTTTACAATATCTTTAGCTAAATAATATCGTTACGGATTAAGATAAGTTAATTATATCGAGGTTTTAGTAAAAGTTAATGTAAAGAATAAGTGTGAAAAGTAAGCTTTTAACAGCTTTTTACTTATAAACGGATAGTTAAACGGAATAAGTTAACTAAATACTTATAACGTATCTTTAAGCTTATGTTAACTTTAAATAAGATAATTAGCTTAAGTTATTACTAACAGTATAAGTAACTTATAATATAACGTTAATTAAGTTAATAAGTATATTACTATTCTTTACTAATTACGGTAAAGAGATTAAGCTTTATTAAGGCCTGTTTACTAACACCTCCTAAGTTACAATCTACGTAAATTAGATATAAGAATTATATAATTACTTATAAGCTAAACTTAAGTTTACATATAAATAAATAAAGAAGTTTACCGATAAATATTAAATTAAGCAGTTAGTACTTAAGAAAAGACTTTATTATAATAATAAATAAGTCAAAGGACCAACTCTTTAAGAGGGGGATTACGTCTACCTTTTTTTATAAAACCTGCATTCGAAACAGCTTAATAAGAAGCTTAACTTTAAAAGGTACAGATTATTTTAAATTAAGAAAAAGATCATTATTTTTAATTACAAACTAAACTTACCTATTAGCATAAAAGTGCAGATTAAAGTTTTTCACATCTTATTTCTAAAACTTACCCTAAAGGAAGTTCCTTTAGAAAAGAAGATTAAGATCGATGCTGATAAGGACGAGTATAAAGTTAAGGAAGTTATAGATTTATAAAGAGGAAAAAATACATTTAAATATCTCGTTAAGTAGTTAAATTACAGCCCTGAAAGTAACTTATAAAAGCCCGTTAAAAACCTTAAATGCTTAACCCTAGTTATTAAGTTCTACTGAAAGAATTTAAACTAACTGAAGTTAATGATAAGAATTAGAAGTAAAATAAGATCTAACATCTAAACTACTATACAAAAAAGTAAGATTATTATAAGACTTCAAACTTAAGAAATAGTAAGAAACTTTTTAATAAGTATAGAAAGACATTTATTAAAACCCTTAATTAAGGTTATAAAGACTTTAGACCTAGTAAGGAGGTTAAGTTTTTAAAGCTTCTAGTAAGCTTTACATAAGTTACACGTATAATAGAAAAGCGTATCCGTAAAAATAAGCGCTATTAAGAAAGGAAGTTAGTAAAAAAAAATAAAAAAGTTACTTTAAACCTTCCAGCCTTAAGGGGTAAGGATTTAAAGCGACAGAAAACCCTTATAAGAGTTAAACTTATAACCTCTTATTAAAAGAAGTAAGTGCGTTATTACTACATTAAAGAGCCGTTTCTAGTTATTAGAGGAGAAAAGCTATAAATTAAGTTATAAAGTAATTATTTACTGTAAAGACCTTATTAGGAAGTTCCCTTAATTAAAAGACTTTACGTCTTTAAAAGGGGCGTTTAGCTTAGCCTCTTTACCCTTTTAGAACTTTAATAACTCTACTTCATAACTAAATACTTTCATAACCTAATCCTTAAGATAAAACTACTGTTTATAAAGACGCGTTAAATATATTAACGTTTTTTAAAGCTTAGTAGTAACTTCGTGGAGCTGCTAGGTAATAGATTTAACTTATAAGTTAAAGTCCTGTTTTTTAATAAGAAAAGCCTTTAACTTCACTTTATTAATATTAAAAGCGTTATATTAGGAAGGTTGGTACCTCTTTAAATAGTAATTGTAACTGTCGGACCAGTTTAAAACCTAATAAACGAGTAAAAGGTTAATAAACTTATAAAAAGAATAAAGGGACATTTCGTTACTAAATGTGTGTGTGTAAGCTGTAAGGTTTAAATAACGGTTAATGTTTTTACCCTATTCCCATTTTAAGATCTAGGAGCTAGATACTTACTATATAGTAAAGTAGTAAAGGAAGAAGTTTACCTTTTAAGTTCTTTATAGGAAAAGAACGTTAAAAAGGGGGAATTGTGTAATAACCCTACAGGTTATCGTTTAAGCTAGGGTAGCCTGATAAATCCCTTACAGAAGGAATAATGTAAAAGGACAGTATATACTATCTAGACGTACTAGGTTAAGGGTGTAAAGACCTGAAGCCCTTATAATTAATAAGGTATTACTTACAGTATGTTAAGTGCTTATATTACGAGTAGAGGAAACCTTATAAGCAGAACGCTTATAGTATATAAAGTGCTTATGTAACGAGTACTAACGGTATTACAAGTAAGGTATAAAGTACCTCCTAATCAGTTAGTATAAATAATTATGGTTATACCTATAACCACTGTGAGGGACTTTAATTCCTCACGTTAGTATTTAATTATTCATTTATGTCCTACTGTTCAGACTTACCTCTGTGTATTATAGTGATAACGACTTACAGTGACATTAAACCCCCGTCTAGGAGTGTTAGCTTAACAAGCCGTCTTCGGAACGCCCCTAACCTGTTGGCGTCCTGCTATACGTTCTGTCTTAACCCGCGCCAGTCCTCTCGAGGCCTGTGTCGGGTGCAGGTTGTAATAGTATCCTTATCTCTCTTTACTATTCTGTTCTTACACATTTTTAAAGTTAGTTAATAATAATTTAAAATATAAGACTTTTTATAAATAAATGAATAAAAGTAAAGTTATTCACTTTAGTATTATTTTAAATTAACAGTGAGATTTGTCTATTTTAATAAATTATAAAACTGTAAATAGAGACCTAATAGAGGACCTAGGCTTAGTTCTGTATAACCTTAATGAGAGTGGAAGAGGATTGAAAAGGGAGATGAGGGGAGGGTTGCAGTTTTAGGCTAGTTATGTTGTAAAAATTAAAATTAAGGGATAATTTTTAATTTAAACTGCAGGTACCCACTACCTAGTCGTCTAAATTATCTTTAACAAGTTCTATAATCTACGACAAGTATCCTACCCACGATGACAATGCTATGACTGCAATGATGCTAACGTCGATGCGGGTGGAGGAGTATCGATTTGCCCAAGTCGATTTTTTGCAAAGCAGGAGATCATATTGGCGGTTGCACTGTTAGTCTCGCACTTCGACGTCGAGTTTGATGGATGGGTGAACAGGCAAGCGGTTGGATACGCCGGACGAGGTCTCCAATCCCTGGGTATAAGGCTGCGGGGCTCGCTCTGTCTTGTGTTAATAATTTCACATCTTTCCTCCCCATCCGGAATCACAGCACTGCTCGAAGCTTCACTCCCAACTAGACCCTTGAATAAGTTTCCCGACGCTCATCATGCCGCACAACAAGCAAACACTCCTTGAGAAGCTGTACGACATTGGCAATGTCGTTACCGTCAGTGTGACGATGGCCCCCGACGAATGGGCGGCGCTCTTAGCGGCGCAGCCAAAGGGCGAGTTTGGCTTCAGAGAGTTCCGGCCCAAACCGAACGAGACGGAGAAAGTCGGTCGATACGATTGGAAGGACGCCATATTTGTCGCCATCCAGGGCACCAAGTTCCCCCCAACGCCCTTGAAGTTTACCAAAGTCGGCATCATCAAGAAATCATTTGCGGGCTCTTTCAGTTACGTAAAGCCATCATTCCGCCTCGACTTTACCAGGGGGACCAATGGCCAAGAGAAGGCAGTTGAGAGCAGCCTGGGCCTCAAGCACCTCACGCTTAATAATAGCAAGCAGGACGACAGCTATGTCCACCAGACCATCGGCTACGACATCTTCCGACAGGCCGGCCTACCCTACCCACGCTGAAACTTCGCCAAGGTCATCGTCAACGGCCAGGATTACGGCGCCTACATCAACCTCGAGCCCATGAAGAAGGCCTTCCTCGAGCGCAATTTCGGCAATACTCAGGGTAACCTCTACGAAATCGAGCACGGCGAGGACCTCGTCGAAGGCAGCCAGCACATGGGCCCCCTTAAGGGCATCAGCTTCGAGGGCGGCCCCTTCAGCGGCCTCGCCGACTTGCGCGCCGCCGCGGTGCTCGACATAACCAAAGCGCTTGGAAACACGGTTCCGTCCGCTAGCCAAGCCATCGATATGGACAACTTTCTGCGCTACTTCTCGCTCGAGATCCTGCTCAAGCACTTTGACGGCTACGCCCTCAATACAAAAAACACGTACCTCTACAACGACGCGGTCGCCGTGCAGAACCCCACCGTCGCCGCTGGCAACGTCCGCCTCAAGTTCATTCCCTCGGGCATCGACCAGATCCTCCAGGACGGCCAGATCTTCGCCACCGGCACCAGCGGTGTCGCTGCCCGCCTTATTCTCGATGAAGCCGCGGCCGCCGCCAAGCTGCGGGAGGCGATCCGCTCGCTGGCGGAGACGGTCTTTAGTCCTGCGAACGTGAACGGGAAGATCCTCCCCCTGGTGAAAAGAATGGAGGACCTGGTCAACACGGCTGCGAAGAAACCCTCGGATCCTAGTGTGACTAGGCAGGTGGCTATTGTGAGGAAACAGCTAAGAATAGTTCGGGCGGGGGCGTATCAGTTGTTGGACGAACTGCCCCCGACGCTGGGAGAAGGACTGGTGCTTCGGAGCAGGGAGTCCCAGGCGGTTATCGTGGCCTCAGAGACAGGCACGGAGGTGTATCAGGCGGGCTTGTCAGGCACTCCGGCGCAGAAGTGGGAGATTGTGGGAATGCCCGGCTCGGTGAGCGATGCGACGGTGAAGGTGGTTGAGAAGAAGAAGGTGGTCATCAAGAGCAAGGCGTATGGGACGTACTTGCATGTGGATAGGTTGGCAGAGGGGGGGACAAAGGTGTGCGCGGTCAAGGAGGAAGGGAGCGCAGGGAATGCGTTTGTTTTGCCGCCGACGGCTTACGTGCCATGGACGGGCTCGTACGGGGGGCTAATGACCACGACGGGGTATTGTTGGTTGTAGTCGGCTGAGACGGGTCAATCGGTGGCTTTGGGGGAGGAGGCGGATGCGAATAGGAGGCAGCGGGTGGTTCTTGTGAATTCAGGAGCGACCGAGTTCTATTTGCATTGAACGGGGTGACGATTGGGTATCAGGGTGAAGGTTTGGGTATGTTAATGGTACCGAATGATCTGGATGGATTTTGGAGATGTGCGGTTCAGTGCTGACTGTGATTTGGATTATATTGGGAGGTCACGAGAGGGCGGCGGATGCTGATGAGTGTCAAAGGCTCTCCGCAAGGGTTATGGTGTACAGTGGCAAACACGCCGAAATAGGGGACCTTGGGCACCAGCTTCATCACCCACTCAACCCCCACTATTGCTTCATTCGCGAGAGTTCCCTGCTGCATGCCCTTCGCAGTGTTAACTACCCCCCTGAAGATTTTATTCTACGTTATCTGACATATCTCTTTTCGAGACCTGGCCATTCTGTTGTCCGTTTGTGAGCTTGCCGAGGCATGGTATTAGTTCAATTTGCGTTGACCAGGATCACTAGCCGACAAACTATGATGCTACTCGACAAGAACTGAGCCGGAAGCGAGGCGAGATCGGAAAAGCAGGCGGCCGGGCCAGCCGAGTTAAAGAGCATATAAACCGTGCCAAATCGCGGATGATTGCTTGCAGATGGTTGCATAACGAGACCTGCAAACACTTCGAAGGATCCTCAGGTTCTTGCTGAAAGACCAGACTGCTGAGTCAGGTACTAATAGCCCTGACGATGGTGATGGTTCAGATAACGTCACTCAACCCCCCTGACTCAGAAACACCTACTATTATTCGGGCTTACGCTCTCATCCGCTCCTTCACCTCAGGTATCACTAACGAACAGAACAGCGAGTGACGCAATGTCGTGCGTGAGACGGCCTCCTCTGGCCCAGGTATAAAGCCTTATAGTGCCCACACCCACTTCTCAACCATCTATTACAATCTTCAGCAGGCTTGAAAAATTGATGGCAATCCAATCCCAACTACCACCTCCTCACGTCCTGCAACTTCACACAAATCTACAAACCCGAGACCGGCAAGAAACCGGGGATGCTCACGAACGAGAGGTTCCGCTACGAGCTTATGAAGCGGAAGTCAGAGAATAGATAAAGTGTTCACACCGCCAACCGCATACACACCCTCTGGCCAATCCTTGATATCAACTCGATTAGCCGGTCCGGATCCTCGTAGCGGTCGCGCTCGTTTGTGGCGGTCCCAAAAACCTCCCAGACAGTGATAAACTTGTACTTGCTCTCGGGACTCGTGCCAATACTCGTCCTAAATGCCTTGGTCATCTCCTCGTGTCGCTTAAGCGCGGCAAACTCGCGCCGTACCTGGGGTTTCTCGTGCTCGGGCACTTGCGACAGCCGCACTTGGACGCAGTAGAGAACAAGCGCGCAGAAGCCGGTGGCCAGCGCTGTGGCCGCTGACGATCCGGAAACTTCGCGGGTCGTGTTGTTGGGGGTCGAGTCCATCAATTCGACACGATCGCCGGGGAATGTGAAGTCGACCTTGTCCGGGTTGCCAACCCATGCGTTGGTCTCGCCCGATGGCCCGGCCGCGCCAATGGTAAAGATGCGCTGTGTGGCTCGAGATGGGTAGGTGTCGGTCTGCTTGGCGCCCTGGTCGGCCGCCGAGCAAAACATGAGAATGTTAGCCTTATCGGCGTCTGAGATAGCCTTTTCTAGATCTCGCCGGCACTCCTCGTCCTCGGGTGGGTCGATCGTCCATGACATGGATATAATGTGTACGCCCTTCTTGACGGCTGCCGCGATGGCCTGGGGGTTGGAGTTAGCTTTGGGAACGGGGGGGGAGAGGGGGGGATGATGGGCGGGTTTCCGAAAACGAAAGGACAAAGTTACCTGGGCCGCACTTTTGGCGGTGATCTGTCGCACTCCACCCTCAGACGGATGGTCCTCGAGCCGTAGTACGTACAGCTGCGCACGCGGACACATGAAGTTGATCAACTTGGCCATAGCCGTCCCGTGGCCCGTAGCCGAGGCGTAGTACGGGTGGTTGAGGTGCTCGGCCTCGTTGCGTGGATAAAAGGTTCGCCCGCCCAGGAGTGGGTAGTCCCAATCCATGCCGTCGACGCCGTCATCGATGAGAGCCACCCGGATGGGCTCCTCGATACCCTGGGAGACCTGTTGATATTCGGCACTCGACTGTTCCGCGTTGAGCAGGAGCCCGCGGAATCGCTTCATGCAGTCGATCCACGCGTGCTTGCTGGTCTGTTCGTCCTTGCCGGTTCCACCACTCTGCCCGACCCCGCGAGTCCCCGCACCTCCACCGCTCGTGATCCGTCGAGGGAACGCGGGCCCTTCGTCAATAACGAGCTGCAGTTCGTGCTTAAAGCCAAGCCGCTTGACGCGCTCACCAAAGTCTTTGATATATTGCTGTGTGCGCTTGACGGACTCGATGCCCTGTTTACCGTCAGTGGAAACTCTTTGGTTGGGGGATGAGAGGGGCCACAAACCCGTTGGACGTGCAAATGAACTATAGTGAGCTCACTCAGTCGCTTGAGCCCGCCTTCCTCGCTCCAGCCACGAAGTACAGCGTTATTTCCGCTCCAGTAGAGGTGCACTTCCCGCACCCGCGGCGAGGCGACGTAGATTACCTCGGTGCTCAGGTCCATTTTCTTCCAGTCCCACACCTCAACATCCATCCCCTTCAGTGCCTCCTCGATGGCCTCGTCCGTGTGGGGCGGCGCAAGCGAGTCGTCCACCACGACCTTGAGGATTGTCCGCACCCCGCTCTGCCGTAATGTGCTAAACACTTGCACGAGGTCGCGCCGGCCGGTGCCTTCCTTGTATGACTGATCCCGCGCTGGTCTTCGGCTGTTGGTGCCTGCCACCGTATCGGTACTGCCGGGTGCCTCAATGCGGAGCTTGGGGATGGCCACGTACTGTAGCGCATCCTCAAACCGGAGCTGCTTGGCCAGCGACCGGAAGCCGTGTTGTGTCATGCTGCTGCGCCCACCAAGGTCCAGGTACAGCTCGAGATCCGACACCTTGTCCTTTCCGTACAGAATATCCAGACAAGCCGCGTCACTGCGTGCCCGCAGATAGTGCAGCTTGAGGAACCTTTCCACCGCCCGCACCACGGCTTCGGAGACCTTGGACGACTTGCTGCTGCTGCTGCTGGCCGCCAAAGACTTGGATTTGGACTCCGCCGTCAGCGGCGTCCGCGTCGCGTCGGGATCTGCATCGGCCAAGGCCGCCCCCGTTCTGATCGATTCCACTGGTAGCGTCAACGCCACGCCCCCCCCATATTTGGCACGGCTGTTAGGCTGGATTGCCGGACGCGGCTTCGCTGAGACGTCCGGGCCGGGCTGCGGACCCATGCCGCCGCCACCGGCGCTGTGGGGGAACAGTCCGCTGGGCGGCGCCCGCCTGGGAGAGGGTGGCCGGGCGGCGGTCTTGTTCGCGTTCGGGGCGGGACCGTCACCGGTGATTTTTGTGCCGTCGCCCCTGTCGCGGCCTGGTGGTCTTTCAGCAACGGCGGCAGCGGCGGCTTTCTGCGCCTCGGCCGCCTCCCGAGCTGCCTCCTCAACCGTCTTCTTGTGATGCAGGTAGGGCGAATTGCCGGCGCGGTTGAAGTCCCCGTTTGGCGTGGCCTGGACCTCGTCGTCGCTCTTGGTCACGATCTCCTCAATTAAAGACAGCTGATCTCGGCGGCACCGTTTCCACTCGGCTGCCAGATGCAGGATCGTGTTGCCCTTGGCATCCTTGAGCGCCAGCGTTTTGCCGTCGGCCTGTTGCACCAGCTGCCGGAAGTACTTGAGCTTCTTCTTGATGGCCATGTGCAGGTACAGCTGCTTGTTGCTGGGCTTCTGGAGGACCGTGTTGATGTTGGGGTGTGCTTCGACGATCCACTCTAGCATCTTCTCTCGCTTATTGTCGATGGCGAGGTAGAGCGGCGTCTTCCCCTCGCGGTCGCCTTTGGCTAGCAGGTTGTTGGGGTGCTGGATCAGTGCGGCTACCAAGGGTTTCATCTGCTCGTCGCCCACTTCGGGCAGGTCGGGCCCCCTCTCGTCCAGCAACATGTGCAGGGCTGTTGGCAGGCCTTTGGTGCCGGTGTCCGCCGCCAAGTCGTGGACCTCTTTGCTCTTGAGCGCTGCGAGGTGGTTGCTGCGCGTCAGGTCCCGCGTTCCGTTGGCAATCTCCTGCAGAACCGTCTTGAGCAGCTTCTCGACCGAGACCCTTGGCCTTTTGACCTTTTCGGTGACATTCAAGTTGTCATCGTCGTCCGAGGACGAAGATGTGTATCCATCGCCGTCAGCTTCGTCCTCCGCGAATTGATTCTCCCTCTCCCGTGCACCTTCTCCGTCCGAGCTCATGGTTGTCTGCCACCCCAGTCGGTTCGAAGGGAATGGAAGGTGGAAGGAACCGTTCCCGTGTTATTACTTGCGGTTACAGAAAGGGATGCTTGCTCATCATTTTCGGGTGCTGCGGCTGGCACCTGGCTGTGCCCAGCGGAGAGGGGAAGGTGGTGCCTTAATAATCGTCAAGCGTTGTGTTTCATCGGAAAGTGGCTGACCTGCCTCGAGCTGAGGGTGAAGCACAGTGCAAGGAAGGAGCGAACTGCATCTTACTGTGTAGGATGGGGGCGGGGAACTGAGGGGCAACCAATCACGGAAGGGTCGGTGGGGCGCACTGGAGAATCTGTGCAGGGGTTGGGTCATCACCCGAGTTTCTTGGCATCTCGAAGTTTTGATTGGTTTCTGGCACAAGGAGAGAGGTCACCCATCAACGACTGCCCATTCTAGCTGTCATCAATCCAAGAGCTGCTTTCCCGGTGTAAAGGCGGTGCTGAAGCGGATGTCGACGAATTCGGCTGTAAGATCCAGGGCGCCAAGGTTGTCGGTGTCGTAGCCGGCTTTCCGCAGTTTGTTGGTGGGCTTCAGGGCAGGATCAAACAGGATAGGGTCGTCGCGGGGCGTAGAGCCGAGCAGACGCTCCACCGACGACTTCCAGTCCGACTCGGCTCGGATGGTCACTCGACACTCGAAGAGATTGTCCTCCGGGCGGGCCAGCACGATCGCGCACCGCAGGAAGCTCGGCACGCCCGACTTGATTGACCGATTCTCGGCGAGCACCCAGCGCGCAATGACGGGACGGCCATAGTCGTCGCTCCACACTGACCCCGTCACTCGCGCTTCGTCGTTGGTCGTCCGGCTCACCGTCTTCTCGATCTTGCCGGTCACGCCCAAATTGGCGACCATCTCCGGCGCCGACACGCTCAGCTCACCGCCCACGGTCGTCGTCTCGCCCTGCTGGGTCGGCAACACGCTCACCCGGCCCAGTGGCCCGACCCTGTACACCGTGGGGTCCCTCGCGCCGGCCTCGCTGCTGCGAAACTCAAACTCCACTGTGGCCGACGTGATGCGACGTGACGCCTTGCGCGCGTTGAAGTGGATGTCATACACGAGCAACGTCGCGTATGCGTTCGCGTCATCCGCGTCGGGGTCCGGCGGTGGCGACGACAGCGTTCCGTGCACGATCTCGCGCGACCTGCACTGGATCTCGACGACGCCATGACGGTCTACTGCCGTCTCCCGCTGGTACGGCCTCTGGGGGTCATTGAGGGTGTGGTAGCCACTGCCCTGTTCGCCCATCTTCTCCAGTCCCACCACCACCGACGCCTCGCCCAGCTCCTCGTCATCGTCCTCACTGTCGGCCCCAACCTTGACGCTTTCGACAAACTGGTTTCGCCCTTCGTCGCTGCTCATCTCTTTCGAGTCCATGGTCGTCAATTGATACGGATTATTGGCACTGGGCAGCTGTTTGGATAACGTGTTGATACGGACGTAAGGTGGGCAGCAATTGCTGCCCAACCAACGAGATTTATCGCCCCCCCAAGGCGATCGATTATAAAGACCGTTTTTCACCCACATCTCAGACACGGAAGTGCGCAGCTGTGGAGTATGTTTCCGGATTTAGTATCCTAGGACGCCACTATCGTTTACACCCGCAGCATACGGTAACCTTATTGGTCTTTGGCGAAGCAGACACAGCGACCGGGTGCGCAGCGAGCGCTAAATGCCGGAGCTGCAGGATTGGACACAGTGCGCGGCCTTTTTGTCTCGTTTTGGTTTCCTGCATCCTGCGGCGGTCGGACATCGATCCTCCTTGACTTCTCCACGCCCCCTTGCCCCGCAATCACCACGCTCTGCACTGGGAGGTCAACTTTCGCAGTCAATACCTTACCCAGACAGTGTCGAAGAAGAAAAGTAAAGAAACGACATCGCATCATGTCGGGCTCAGAATCGGCGTCATCCGAGTCATCGCCTTTAAGCTCGAGAACTGGTTCTCCAGTTCCCGAAGCAAACTCACCAAGAGCCGAGGAAGTGGATCATGAAGCAACCGAGGCAGAGCAGATACTGGGGGACAACCCGGACAAGTCCTCGACTACCGACGCAGAGAGCGACAAGAAACATCGCCTCCTCGAGTCTGAAGGAGTGCATTTATCCTGGCCCGACCTATCCGAACTTGTCGATGTGCCCGGTGAAGACTCAGGATCCCCCGCCTCTTTTGAGTGAGTACCAATTATTGGCGCACCGCTCTGATACTATCATCCCCCGAAATGGTATGAGGCTAACGATGCACTCACTAAAAAGCTATGTGATTGTGCCTGGAGTCTATGGCAGCTGGGAGGACGGAGCGGAGGCCGGCCCCGGTTCCGCTTCCAGCTCTTGGGCTTCGGCGTATGTCAAAGATACAGGGTACAGTAATCGTATTCTAAAATTTGAATACACCGCCCAGCATCTATTCTCTGGCCCTAGGTGCAGGGAAGCCATCCGGACTTGCGCCCTGCAGCTTTTGCGTGGCGTCTCGGCCCTGAGAAAAGACTCCATGCGTGTTGGTCAGCCCCCGTTCAGTGTCGAGACTCCGCTAACATGGAAACAGAAACGTCTAGTCACCTTCATCTCCTTCGATCTTGGTGGCATCATAGTCAAGGATGCTCTGGTAGCAGCTTCCCTCGACCCCAGTTCATGGTCTGATATCACGGATATGAGCCGCGTCTTGGTATTCGCCGACTGCCCTCACCGAAGTACCAGTCAGTTTGACATGGAAGACCGCCTGTGTCGCTTTCTATTCTCGTCGTCCGGTAGAAACACGCCGATATTCACACCATCTGCGTCCTCTATAGCCGGGCTCGCGGCGGCTGTCACCGAAGTTAACGGGCTGTTTGTGGACTCCAAGGCCACCCTCCGCTCCAGACTTGTTAGCCTCCACGCTGGCCCGCCGCCTAGTGGTGTCGAGGATGATGCTCAGGAGGGGATCAACCAGGCCTTTGACAGTTATGGCGGAACTCTCGGTGTTCCTTTCGAGAAACGATTCGTCTTAGCAAGCTCGGATGCGAGCAAGATCACTCAGTACCTAGGCGAACTGAACTCCGTCTTGGACATCGCATATGACGACGAAATCGCGATGTTTGAGCGCAAGCTTTTGTCTAGAGCGTCTCCCATCGTCCCCTTCCGTTCCGCTGAAGATCGCAACGCGCCAGCCACCGAAACATCCGCGTACAAGACTTGGCTTGACCTCCCAGGCCCCCAAATCCTTTACATCCATGGCTCTCATGGCGTGCGAGAAGCTGCTGAGCAGGTTTTCTACGCTCTAGACGAGCGCAAGGCTGAAGAGAGTACCATCGTTCTGTATTTCTCCTTTGATCAGTGGGATGTTCGACGCGACTCCATTCGGGATATGGCCTCGACATTCCTCACGCAGATAATTTGTCAGTTCCCGCACAACGAAGTCTGGACCCGTTCATTTTCCAATCAGCTGGACTTCGAGAGGGGCTGGACCGAGGCCGATCTGATATACTGGCTCGAGCGGTTTCGCTTCAACGACCAGTTCGAGCAGGCCATCTACGTCATCAACTACTTCGACGAATGCACCAAGGGGTCAAGGAAGGCCTTCCTCGACAAGTTCAAGTACCTAGCTGCCGCCAGCGAGGGTCAATGGAAAGTCGTCGTCACTAGCCACAAGCCTGGCGTGCTTCTAGGCGAACTAGGCGACACGGCTCTCACAACGTTGGACCTCTCGGCCTCGTCGAATTTGCCAAGCAGTGGCCCCAACTTGGAGGAGAACCTTCGGCGCCTGACACAGGCTCGTCCAGAACTTCTTCTGCAGGGTGGCCTGGCGCGGAAAGAGTTGAGCGAGATTGCCGAGATCGATCCTCTAGCCCGACAGGTTATCTTTGAGCAGGCTCGGGCACAGCCAGAGTGGCCCCATAGTCTCTCTATCCGCAAGCTCTTTGAGCCTCTAGAGCTCATGCAAAATGGGCAGTGGGACGATCGGGCTTTTGCCTCACTACTCGATCACCTGGTCCGGAGGATTCCTGGAGAAGCCGCATCACTCCGTGTGGTCTTTTCCTGGCTCCTGTACACGGTGCGGCCGCTGACCGTCTGGGAGCTGGGAACAGCCCTATATCTCGGCTCGGACCTGGACAAAGGCTTAGCTTCCCCGCCTCTCTCAATGCTTGAAGATCTCATCCGGAAGATCCAGCTTTGGTTTGCCGGCATCGTCGAGGTAGACCAAAATGAGGTGAGGATATCGCATCCCCGGCTTCGCAACATCCTGATGGGCAAGGGGAGCTTCAGTGATAAAGAAGGAGAAAAGGAGTCACTAACGCGGTATCTGTGGGACAACATTGCCGACACTGCACATTACGATATTGCGCGCCTATCTCTCGACTACTTGTCGAGACCCGGCGTCCGCGACATAATCGATGGCACGTGCCGCGACCCAGAGACATCAGGAGCGCGCATTTTCACCGATCGTGGAAACTTGTGTTCCTACGTCCTCCAGGCGTGGACTCATCACTTTCTGCATTCCTCCTCGGCTGAACAAACGAAGTTGGCCGCGCAATTTTCGTCGTCACCTCTCGGACAGGACTGGGCGCGTGGTCACTGGGCTTTGTCAAACCCTGTCACCAGAAGTAAGGTGGCTCTAGACAGTCCATTTCCCATCTTCGCCGGCCTGGGGCTATACGAGGTCGTGAAACCTCGTGACGCCCAAGACCTGTCTCGTGGGCTGCTGGAGGCGGCCTCAAAAGGGCAGTCTCAGACTGTGAGGCGGCTGCTTAAACACAAGTTTCCCGAGGCAACGCTGCTGGACGCATTAGTCGCGGCGGGTGCCTCCGGGGAAGAACAGTTGATGCTCGATCTTATTCACCACATATCCTCCAAGAGCGATGACCCGGATAGTGTGGCTTGGCCGCCGAGTTTGATCTACAGAGCGTCTTGGTTGGGGTTAGATCGTGCCGCCGAAAGGCTGCTCCAACTCGGAGTTTCACCTGATCCGGATGTTCCTTGGCTGGGCGTTGTGAGGCTATCACCTTTATGTCAAGCTGCGCGCAACTTCCACACCGCAACAACGCGCGCCCTTCTTCGCCACGGTGCCGATGTCGCCTTTCGCTCTCGATACAACCGGACGCCTCTTCATCTCGCTGCGCTTCTCGGAAGCGTAGAAATCTCGAGGATACTAGTGCAGGAGGGAAAATCGGACTTGGAGGCCAAGGATGAAAGAAGCCTCACCCCGCTCTACTTCCCGTCCTTGTACGGGCACTACGGAACAGTGAAAGAGCTACTAAAGTTGGGGGCGGATCCTAATATGGGCCTGAAGACCGATTCTACTGTGGATAGGTGGACTCCACTTGTAGTGGCGGCCGATAATGGCTTTGAGAAGTGCCTCAAGATTCTGGTCGAAAACGGGGCGGAGGTCAACCTCGATGGACCTACGGACGAGGGAACAGCTCTGCGCCATGCGGCCATCAAAAGCCATGTGAAGATTTGCCGTATCTTACTGGAGGCAGGCGCAGATCCGAATAGTCCTCTGATCACGCCACCTCTCATCGTCCAGCTCCCCATGTACGTTGGCGAAGACAAAGAGGAGCCTCGACAAAGAATCCTCGAACTCCTGCTTGAAAATGGTGTCAACGTCAACGCTAAGGACCCGGATGGAGTGACCACCATTGTCAGACTCCTGGGTTGGTCAAACATCGACCACTTCTTCGAGCTGGTCTTGGACCACGTAGCCGACATTCACATTCTAGATTCGGATGGCAGGGGCCTGCTATACCATGCAGTGCTCAAACAACAGCTTGCGTTGGTCAAACTCCTCATAGCTCGTGGCGCCAAAGTCAACCAAATAGCGAACGACGGCGTCCCTCCAATTTACAACGCCATACCCCAACCCGAAACCGTGCGCGCTCTTCTTGAAGGTGGCGCCAACCCAAGCCTCGGCAACTCCAGCGGTTTCACTTCCCTCATGTTCGCAGCATGGTTTAAGGACAACCTGGAGAGTCTCAAGCTGATTCTTGAGCATAACGTCGCCCTCGAAGACCAGTTCGACCAAGAGGGGACCAGTCACGGCTGGACGGCACTGACATGCGCGGCGGCCGAGGGCTACGCTGCTGCGGTCCGGCTCCTCGCTGAGGCTGGCGCCAACCTCCGGCACCTCGCCGAGGATGGCATTCCGATCCTCCACTTTGCAGCCAAGTCCAGCGTCGAATCAACGGAGAAGATCGCCGCACTGCTCGAGTTCCTCGCGCGACTTGACCTCAACCAGACTGACAAAGAGGGCCGGACGGCACTCCACCTCGCCGACGTAGATCTTCCCAACATCACGCGTCTCGTCAACATCGGTGCCAACGTCAACATCCAGGACAAAGAGGGGTACACGCCGCTTTCGAACTTCGCCTCTTCTAATACTCCAGACAAGGTCAAATTTCTGCTACGGCACGGCGCCGACCCTAATATCGTGTCCCCCTACTATGGTGGGCCACTGCATCGTGCGGCTCAAAACTCCAACCTCGAAATGGTCAAACTCCTCGTCGAGAATGAGAGCGCCACCGTCGACGTCAATCTTCCCTCATCCGGTATGGCCAGTTCACCCCTGATAGCGACCTGTCTGCACCAGGACCACGATGACACGGACCCCCTTGACCAGTGCTCCGAAATTGTGCGGTACCTTATTGACCACGGTGCTGATATCAATGCCCATTCCGGCAAACTTGGCTATGCGCTTAATGCGGCAGCGTTATCGTCTGGACCAGCCATTTTCGACTTGCTGCGCGAAAAAGGCGCACGAATCGACGTCAAAGACCACACTGGACGCACGCCCGCACACCTTGCGGCCTACTACAGCGCCAATATCCTGCAGAAAGTGGTCGACGCGGGGGGTGACATTGCTGCACGCGATGTCAACGGGCGGACACCATTGATGTGGGCTGCGCAGTCAGGGCGCGTGGACGTCACGGAGAAGATTTTAGCAATGAAGTCATTGGATGGGGGAATCGATGCCAAGGATAGAGACGGGTGGACAGCGCTGTGCTGGGCGGCCCGGGGCCCTACAGGATGGGATATAGAGCGGCCAGTGAGCGAGTTGGCGAGTGTGATCAAGATATTGCTGGAGCACGGGGCGGACAAGAGCGTCGTGGCGGCGACAGCAGATGGCCGCAAGTGGACGCCGCTGAAGATTGCACGGTATCACGGGGCGCAGGCCGAGAAGGTGGAGTTACTAAAGGGCGAGGACCCCTCGGATGATGATGAGTCCAAGGTGGCGACGACCCATGATAGCGTGTGCTGCGATGCATGTCTATCCGTAAGTTTCAGTCTCGTGGCTCCTTTCATGCTTCAGACGGATGTCAGCAATGAACGAAGCAGTGCTGACTGTACTGATAAAACACACAGGACATCTTCGGGATTGAGTACGTATGTAAAACGTGCACATATACCTCCTTTTGTTTCAAATGCTATCCATACCGGGACGAGCTACACATGCCGGCGGGCCACGAATTTGAGGGCAAAGGGGTCGAGTACCCGGGGCTAGACGAGACGGCGAAGGACGAGACGGCGGAAAACAAGGAAGATGGTGAAGATTCGAGTACCGACACGTCCTCTGAGTCGGAGTCTGACTCTGAGTCGGAGGCGGAGGGGGATGAGGGCGCGGATTCATAGATGGTTGGACTTGGATTCAACAGACGCTTCTTGACGAGATTCAGTGGAAACTTGGATATGACACCACGATCTTCAGGGTGGGGGTTTGAAACGACAAGTGTTACTATCGACATTTTGCCATCGCAAGCCGAGAAGGATGATTCTAAGTTCGGGGCGCACCTCATCATCTCCCATGTGACACGAGTGGTGGCTCGGCGGCCCGAGCCATAGCCCGAGCCGAACCCTGAATGTCCAAACCAAACCCACCATGCCGAAAGACTGCCGGAGCGCAATTTTCTGTCCCTCGCTCCAGCTTCCATCCCTGCGTCACGTCATCCCTTGTCAGACGAACCTGAAAAATGCGAGCACCAGTTTGGTTCACCCTCCTCGCCGCAGGGCCGATGCTCTCAGCTGCCTTTCATTTCCTCACAGACGCAGATATTAGCCACGGCCCCATCAACCAGTGCGTGCGCCCGTTGATGTTTGACTACATCAGCTGCAGCAACCCCGTCCCAACATACTGCCTACCTGCACTGGAGGCCGAAATCTCCAACTTCTGCGCCGCGAACTTCGCCGCGCATCAGCAGTCCGTCGCCATCCGCCCCCGAGCTCCGGACGTTATTCCTGTTATTACCGTCACGGTGACATCCACAATAGACGTCACAGCGTTTGAGTCCGGGTCAGTTATCTTCCTTTTGCTTTGCGGTAACCAACCCCACAACCACCTCGAGAAATTCTGACCACGCTGTATCGAACAGACCCGTCACGACCGCCACGACAATCACCATCTTCACGGAGAAGATCACAAAAACTGTCACTCGGCCGAGGGCGATTACACTAGCTGCAGCGCCGGGTCCGAAAGAACCTGGTCCGACAATTGGATTGGGGGGCACAGGGGGGATCCATCGTCGGAATCAATGGGAGCCTGCTGCGTGTCCGGCTCTTGATCTGGAATGGATGAAATTGTATCCGAGGGTGGTTGAGGTTTGCAGGTGTCTTGTTCCGTGAGGTGTTCAAATGAGAGGGGATGGGGTTGGAATGTTTCAGGGGCTTTGCGTTTGGGGTGTATGAGGGAGTCTGGTAATTCAAGTGATGGAGGACATGACGAAAAACAACGACAAGCACCTATGGAGCCAGCACGCAGAATGAAGATGAGTGCGATCCCGAAAAAAACCATTCCAACTCGAAGTTCATGTCCGTCCAAGCTCAACCAGCGAGTTCAACTGCCGGTAAATTCCTAAACGGCTCAGTTCCCCTTCTCCGCACATAGGCAGTCGCCGTGATTGGGCCCACTGCCGGCATGTCCAGTATGGCCATCGCAGAGCCCCTGCGCAGCCCAAATCATGTCCTTGTCTAGTTCAATCCCCGCCAGCTGCGCAACCTTCAGAGCAACATCATCGCCGTCCTGCCAATGAAGGAGGGTCCCGGTGATCCTCACGCCGAGGACGTTCTTCCAAGAACTGTCATGCCTGGTTTCGGTGCGGTGATGCACGGGAATCAAGCCAGTGACAAAGTACCGTGAGTGGAAGATACCGTTTGGGTTGAGGTCTTCTCGGAGCGGGCCTCATTGAAGCGTCTTCGTGTGGGACTGTCCTACTTTGGTTTTGGCTACCTCGAAGCTGCCGAGAGTACTGGTTAGACTGCAGTTTGTTTGGCTGACTCATTGGGGGAAAGAGGAGATGGAAATGGAAACCTTACGCGTATGAGCGGACCTTGGGGAAAAGTCGTCCAGTGACCCGATCCAGTCAGGGCTGCTGTCGCCCCGTTTGTACACAAGTTGCGGCACATCGGCCCTCACGTTCTCTTCGAAGGAAACCTGGATGCTAAGGGCGGTCCAGGTTCCGAGGAGGAGGAAAGAGGTCTAGACAGGGGCGTACTTGACCATCTTGACTTTTGGGGATGGTGAGTAGGTTTGAAAGGAGTGTCTCAGAGGTAGGTAAGGTAGGTATTGTGGTTTGTCAGTGTTTTGGCCCAAAAGTTAAGCAAGCCAGCATGACTTTATACCCGGTTTAGGTCCACCCAAATCCGGCCTCGAGGATAAACGGACTAACGTCGAGTAGGTCGGGCTCGTTGCCTCTCTTGATGAGTGCACTGTCCTCACGCTCAATTTTGCAGGTGACCATTACCTGTTACCCCCTATGCACCTTGGAATTCCGGTTGAACTGATGACAAGCTACCTACCTTAATAGTCTCACCCGACAATTTTTTCTGTCCGAGTCCGTATTAGTCACAAATCCTGAGCTAGGGGTGAGCCGTACTGAGGGCCGCCTGAGCCGAAGTGGGTCAAAAACTTGTCCCGGTTATAGTTGTTATGACTATATTTGCAGGGATGGGCCAAGTTTTAGGACCAGTCTATTGCACATAACGGTTAGTTTCCCTTACCATATAAGAACTGTTTTCTTATTCTACCCGACTATCACCGTTAGATGGTTAGCTTTTAAGAATGTTTAAGTTTATGTCGTGTCGGGCTCGGATTCGCAATATTATACTTTAGCGACCTTTATAACTTAAGGTGTCGGGTGCGCTTGTTTTTCAGTATACTTTCGCGTCAGGATAACAGTTGATGAAGCCATCTTATCACTTAGGATAGAGATTCCCAAGCTCGTAGTTAGTATTGAATTTATATTACCGTTTCTGGCGGAGCTGGCTTATTCCGCTGATACGATCCAACCGGTATGACCAGCTAAAGCCCTGGGGCAATATTATTAAGTTAATTGGCTCTTTTACGAGCTAATCTAAGTAATCTAAACTTTAGATTTATGACGACAGCCTGCCAAGCGGGGAGGGGGAGCTTGCGGAGAGTTGTGTCAGTGATCTCAGCTTAGAACTCCTCTCCTTGCGCCCCTCAAGTGCTTTCCAGCCCTCAAGCAGCCCATGGTGATTTTGAGATGGCCAAGTTTTCCAATATAAAGAACCGAAAAAACCCAGGATGATGAAATATGGATAGGGGCGGGTTCATTGAACGCGGGCCGAGGGCCGTGTTTCATCAGTTTCTATCAGGGTTGTGAGGGCCGCCGGCCGCCGGCCCCACTGTGTGGTCAGACTTGACTTCTAAGCTTACTGTGGCCGCGCGGCCTGACTACGCTGCGCTCGCGTATAAAAAGGGAGAACTGCGCAGTTGTTTTAGAGAAGGTCAGAGTTCAGTGCTCCCACAATCTACTACCTACCCTCTTCACTCTGGCTTGCAACTGGTGACCCTGACAGTTTCAACATCAGTACCGACCGAGCCTAGTCAACAGACTTCACAGTTGAGTGAATTGTCCAAATTATGGTTGGGCGGCTGTTTTCCCCAGGTCTTACGTGAAATCCTGATTTTTTTTCCTACCTTCGGGGGCTCTACCCGGAGGAATGGATAGCTCTGTACTTATTTTGTGAGCGTCCGGTTTTGCGCTCAGTCTTTGCTGTGCGCCAAGACTTCTTAGACACTCCAGCTATTAACAGGCCTGACAGGATCGCTTTTGGAACGTGAAGATATTCGGAGAGCATGAAGCGTGGTTAACAGCTAAGTTTGTGGATAAATATGAAAGATCTCGTGGAGCGTAGGGGCACTCGTCGAGTCGAGTGAATTCAATGTTCTAAGATGATTCCCGCACTGTGTCAATCTGTCGACTGGCGTGCTCAGATCTTCAACCGCGCCATAGAATCGGTAAAAACAGACGTAAAACGCAGTAAAAACAGTTGCTTGGTTGATCAATTCTGCTTAATCTTGTTGATCCAGAGTTGGCTTCTCTGCTCAGATTACCCCTCTTTGCTCAGACCTCCGTGGCGATCATTCCGGCGATTTCCGGCCCTGCACCGATTACTTCCGTGCCAGCCAACACAATCCCGAGGTTTTCCCGACTTGTGCTGAAATTCAAAATGGCGCCCAATGGCTCACGAAGCGGGGGGACAAGTTTGCCCACATCATCATCGCGATGGGTACTGATTGCCTGCGCCTAACTAGATAATATGAGACTGCTACAACGCCTGCGCCAAGCCCTGGGATCAGGACGGATTTACGGCACCAATATGAGCCCCGCTACTCATGGACCGCCAGTTTGGCGTTTTGTTGGCTCTCGGCATGGAATACCTAATTCCACCACCAGAACAGGGTTTGCATCACACGCTACAAAACCATACTGGCACCCCCAAATCCTATCGCCCAAGATCAGCAAGCAATACAAACATCAGCCCCTCTCCGGACCGCGACAGATACGGGTGCTGGAACTCGCTCCCGCTATGCGGCTCCAAGACCCGATCGATTGCCGCCTAGTTGAGACGTCCCTCCCAGCCCATGCTACCACGGGAGGTACGCTAGACTATGAAGCACTCTCGTACGTCTGGGGCTCTCCGACAGGCGATCGACCGATTCTGTGCGAGGATGGGGTCATACTGGTGACCGAGAACTGTGAGTCGGCCCTCCGGTACCTGCGAGACCGGTATCGGCCGCGTCAGCTCTGGATCGATTCGGTATGCATAGACCAGACATCCGACGAGGAAAAGGCTCAGCAGGTGCCGCTGATGGGGGACGTCTACCGGTTAGCGAGGCGGACCATTATATGGTTGGGCGAGGGCAATGAGCGCAGCATTGCCGGCATGCACTACGTCCAAATCATCTCGTGGATACCCGGGCGATGGTTGAAGACCAAGTTTTCCAAGACGTGGAATTGTAAGAGACCTGCTCTCAGGCAGTTCTGTCACTGATGCCGACGTTGAACTGATGCCCTTTTACCTAGGGAAACTGGAATGCGCCAGGCGATCGTGCATCGGAACGCTAAGAGAGAACCCCTGGTTCGAACGAATGTGGACGCTACAAGAAGTTGCATTCTCAAACAATCCTGTTGTAATACTCGGACGACAGTCGATGGCTTGGGATCCTTTCTTCCGTGGATTGTTCTCTCGCAGCGGCCCGCGGACTGACGATGATGGTGTGAGGCTCTTCACCCGAGATCTGCTTCGCGGCGTTCCGAAGGTGGGTGCTACCGCGGAACAGAAACAGCAATTACTATTGTGCGTGTTGTTGACACGATCGAACCGGGTATCGCTGCCTCACGACATGATATATGGCCTGTACGACGTACTGACCAGCGCCGGTATCGAGCTTTCCAAGCCTGATTACTCCAGAAGCTTGGTCGACCTATTCGGGGAGTTGACGATATCCCTGATCCGTGGCCTGCGCAGCTACTCGGTACTGAACTATCTACCAAGCGCCAACCGTCTTAAGGAGCTGCCCTCTTGGGTCCCTGACCTTAGTCAGCGTAGCGAATTTTTCCAAAATGTATTTTGGAATGATGACTACAACGCTACTCCAGGTTCAGGAGCGTTAATGAACCCAACTTCTAATCGGGATCTCGTCGTCATGGGGAAGCGCATCGATGCTATTCGCGTCTGCAGCTCCTCTTACTACCAACGGCACGAAACGAGTGCGGCCCGGAAGCTCGACATATCTACGCGCTCCATCTCGCCGTTATTTGAGACCAAGCTGAAAGATACGGAGACGCGGATGGCTATGAACTGCTACTTGAAACAAATTGCAGCTCTCCGAGACATGATATTGTTGGCCCTGGATCATTCTGTTGCTCCACAAGAGGTTCTTCTACAGAAACTTGTGCGGGTGTTTGCTTACCGTCCATTCATACGTATCCGTCTCGGTGGTGGCCGCCAGAAACCGGAAGCGATATTGAAACGATGGATCGAACTTCTGTTGTGGCCAGAACGTTTTCTTGACGGACGCACGTCGGAAGAATGGAGGGTGGCCTGGCAGCTCGGCGCCTCCCCCGAAGAGTCAGCACTGATTTATCTCATGTATGGAGGCTTGTGGGAACACCCTCTGTGGCGGAAGCTCAAAGCTCTTCACTGCGAAATGCACGCGGTCTGCACCGGTTATTCCTTCTTCCTGAGCACGGCTGATAGGATGGGGTTTGGATACCACAAGATGCAAAAGGAGGACGTTCTTGTTTTGCTCGCTGGAGGGTATACGCCATATATTCTTAGGCCTTGTGAAAACAGAAAATTCACGTATGTCGGGCCGGCATATGTTTACGGGCTCATGGATGGCGAGGAATGGCATGGTAACGCGGAAAATGAGCTAGAGCCATTTACCTTGGTCTAAAGCTAGGTGGCAGTCTGAGACTAGGATTTGTGTAGAGATAGCTGCTTGCTCTACGCGGCACATCGAGATGGCTCGTCCCTCGATGTGTCTGAGCTGCCATCCTATGCAAGATAGAGTCTCGCATGGCATGCATGTGAGGAAAATTAAGTCACTTTATTTATAACAGGGTGAGCAATAGTGAGCCGAAGCTGAGCCGAGGGTGAAGCGAGCTTGATTTTGGGCTAACCATTTTTAGGCGGGGCCCACTTATTTTCCGATACTCACCCTACTATGAAAATTAGCAAGTTTTACGCGACATGGGGACCGATTTTGGGCCTCACCTCCGAAGATAGGAGGTCCCAGAATAAGACCCCCCATCCCAACAAAACAAACGCAGCCTTCAAAATGCAGGTAAGAAATGAGTTCAAGGCTAACGTTTTCAGTCTCCGTTTTAAGACTCTACGTTACGGTAATCATGCCTACCTACCGTACGACTAACCATAAAAAAGGCAGATCGACCAGTCATACCGCCTACCGTACGACTGCTATTCTCCTAACCATAAAGAGGCAGATCGACCAGTTATACTGCCTACCGTACAACTTTCACCTTCTTATCCCCGTATCATTGCTCCTCGCACTCGCACTCGCATCTCCCTTCTTCCTTACTTTTCTATATCGCATTCTGTTAGAAATGAGGGTTCCAGGAGATTCTGGAACCGTGGATTTGTAACCATTGCCACAGCCGCGTAGCTGTCGCCACACGGGTTGCCACTATTCACGACTATAAAAGTGAGCTCTCTGGTAGAGCTAGAGAGCGAGGACAATCAAGCAGAACACACAAGCAATACAATCAAGCAGTTACAACCCCATCAAACTCACCAAATCACAGAGTGCATCGCTTCTGACACAAGGTCTCATGACGGCGGGAGACACGTCTGCCTGTGGAGCCAAGGGGAGGCTCCCCTCAGTATGTAACTGCTGCCACAGAACGCCACACGCTAAAAACGAGCGACGGATGTTGAGGGTCTAAGCTTGTTAAGGCACGGAATAGAGGCGTTTATGCCAAGAACCTCGCAATTGAATGGCAAAAGGGTGAGCTGAGAAGCTGCAGGGAACCCCTGCATATATCCCAGCGCCGATTAAGCCACGCTCGTAACCCAGCTTAAACTAACGCCATCCCCAAGGTAAGAGCCTTGCAACCCAAACTGGCGTGATAAATAGGCTGCAGTTGGCTTTCGTCTTACAGGAAACCCTGATCCCTCTTTCTCGTCAAATTCTTTCCTGTCCATTTTGCTAATCCAACATTTGTCGTTCATCCCTCGCGGCCTGCCAGACCCAATCTTTGCGTCACAGAACCCTTTGACCAAAATGGCAGACGGCGGCTCTGACGATCCCGGACTGAGGTTAGCTTGGGCACAAACCATTGGAACTTTTGTTGGCCTTCTTACCATTGGTCTGGCTGTCGTGGCGCTCCTTATTGAACGCGTCCGGCGCGTCCGAGCTGCCGACGAGCGGCAATTTACGTCCGAAGACTCGGTTTTCGGCTGTTTTCATGCCCAGGGCCTGTCACGATGGAGGTCTCTTTGAGGAGGCAAAACAGAGACATTACGAGTACCTACAATTGCCGGACTGATCGAAGTGGGAGACAAAGGTGCTTGGACAAGCAGTACGTTGGATCTGATGACTGAGAATCAGCCAAAGGAAACATGGGTGAAGTTGTACGAGTCCGTCATGACGTCCATCGCGTCCAATGTGAACCTTTTGGGAACGAAATGGAAAGACAAGGAGGAGCCTGTTCCAACATTCCTCCGGCGCGTCGAAGGAGGTCACCACCAGCAACACCATGTCTCGAACTTGTGGAAGGCTCGTCAAAGCGCCTCTGGAAAGCTACAAAGTCTACACCAACAGCTACAGCCACCCCTGAGCGTCACTCAGCAGGCCGACGCTGTTCCTGTTTCGCCGCGAAGCGGGAGAAAGGGACTTTCCCGGTTGACATCAACCTGGATAGTACGGGACGGGGCCTGTATCGGCGTAACGAGAGAGGAACTAGCGGCGCTTATCATCATTATTGGTGTGGCCCTGCCGAAGCTCAAGAACTACCCCTAAGTTTCTGGAGTTGGCGGGTTCGGGCTGTCTATCGACATTAACCACGCTGATGCGACCTGGTCCATCAACATTATTAAGGGGTCGCGACTTGCGCGACACGCACCATCGATGGGAAGCGGCTACACCACGCTGATGGCCAAACATCTTGCTTGCGGGAGTGTTCCCTTTGCTAAAAATCAATCTTGGATTCTTACTGTCTATTTGACAGATGAAGTGCTGGAAGTTCTCAAGGCTGGCGGCTATGTCATTGACAAGCGGGCATTTGGTGGGGACTCATTGGAATTTCTGCGCCGTCTCCCTGGAGACAAGCTCATCGATGCTTTCTACGGAACTGAGGACGTCGTCGCTGTTGAAAACTCCGGAGTTCTGCCAAATCAACAAAAGCTTGTGCCTGGTTCCATCCTGCATACCGACCGCAGATTGGCCGGGAAGTGGTCCCGCGCCGTCACAGAAATCGCCTTCGGCGGCCTAGTGCCACAAGCTAGTCCCGATGTCGTATCAGCAGTGAAATTCAGCGTTGGAGGATCGAACCTGAATGGGTGCGTTGAGAACCTGGAGCTTCTTGTCGATGAACTTCACAGGCTCGACGAGGACGCAGTCCTATTTGGAGAAAATGTGCAGGAAAGATGTTACGCTAGTGGCTATGCTTTCGTTAACTACACCTTCCTATCTGAGCATAGTAACCCGACAGACGCTGCCGCCATCTTCTCTCGATATTCCAACCTACTGGAGAGAGTAGCGGCACTAGCGGTGGGACAACCCAGGTGCAGCACGCAGACTCACCGAGGCACCCAAGGAAACCAGACGGACTGCGTCAACGAACGGGACATCTTCGAGGCCGCCGCATCTCACATCCAGGACGTTTACGAAACAGTAGTCGATTTTCACAAGAACGCTTCGAAAAACTCCACCACCACCACCACCACCACCACCACCTTAGCAACGCAGGATTTAGGAAAGATCCTGGGCGATGTCATCGCAAAGATCAAGAACAGCCCTCTCATACCACTCTCCAACTGTACGGTTATAATTCGGTGTGTGTTGGCGGCTTGGGCCTTCACGGTCCCGTTGATTGAGGTTAAATAATCAGCTAGTCCTGCAACTCCAGGGGCGCTGGAGAAGATTCCAAACGAGCGTGTACTGACAAATCTCCCCCCTGTTTCCGCACTTTGTTAGCGAGATTCAAGAACCACAAATAACAACAATAATACACACTATGAGCCTGTCTGGTACTGATGCGTACACATAATTCCTGCTCTACCACGCTCATTATCCTGTGGTTAATCTCTAGTCATATCATAATAAGGTAAAACATGCTACTACATGCCTGTTGATATGAAGATGCACTCCTATCAAGGGCGCCAGATTATAAATTTCAGCCGCTCTCGTTGTCAGCCGCTCAACTAGTAGTCCTAGCAATAAGCTTTTGTACAACATAACCCGCCCAAACGGCACTTACAGTTTCAGGCAAAGTTTTTAGCATGCAAGCCCAAAAGCCCTCAGCGAGAGAGCCGCAGACTTGGCAACTTCTACTAGACTTATAGGATAGCGGTGAATATTGTGATAAATGACGTGACGAGGTCGGCGGTTGTGCATGGTGGCGGTTGGCGCGTTATTTTGTCGTAGAAGGTTTCATAAGATACTGTAGTGAGGAAATAGCTACCAGAAAATGTTGCAACGGTTTCTGTAGTCTCACTCCTGTTGTTTATCTGTATTATGAGAGAGTTGGGTTGCATTGAAGATTGTGGTGTAGGTAGAGGTGGCGTCGGCGGGTTTGTTCCAGCCCAACATATTATTGACCCGTACCACTGGATCTTGTCAAAAGGTGTGGCCAAAGCAATGCATGAGGAGATGGTCTGAATCTGTTGATACTATCTGAACTCTTGGCCAGAGACTGCTCTGGCCAGTGGCTAAATACTGAATACCCTCTCTTTGTCTAACTGAAGGCTGGTCTCAGACTGGAACACTGCAAAACTGGCCCAAACAAGGCTCTTTGTGTCCTGATGAATCTTCCAGAACGACAGCTCTTTGTTGTGTAGGCACAGGGAAAGCCACAGAATCCGACAGATCTGACACACCCAGCCGCACAGCTCCCCATACGATAGAACCCTTCTATCTCGGCACATCCGCCCTTAGCCAGGACAAGAAAGCAGGGAGGCAGGTTTTGCTCGGGATAGAATTTTAGCCCTCGCAGCGACAATCGGCTGTTACTCAAAAGCATGCTAGCTTGAGCATGGACAGCCGGCATGTTGACGGGATGGAAAGCTGTTGAGATGGTCTCGCCTGTGGGCTTCTTGAAATTGGCAGCAATGCTCTGTTCCGGTTCGCGAAGATGTAGGGATTAGTCAAATTTCGTCACTAGTAGAGTTGAAAATCCTTCCAAGGTTCTAGGGATCGGTCCTCGATTCTAAGAAATGTAGATTTATGGGAAAGACTAGTGGAATAGACATGCTAAGAATTGTAGAAAAAGTTATGGGTAGCGCAGGAGAGGTCCAGCGCTTGATTTGAAGCAGCCCCAATGCAGAAAGACTGAATTCTCCCAATTGAACAAAATGCTCCTTCCTTTTGGCATTTAGCGTCAGAAATGGAGGAACTGCACTTTGTGGCATGAGGCCACACTTCAAGTCTGTTAAACTTCCTTGATATCAACTACGTCTACATTGTTATCACTTAGTTTTAACCCGCATTGGTGACTTTCAATCACATTTTCGCGTCTGCGCGGCCCAAGCACCTATGCCCAAGAGGTATACATTGCAGCAACGACTTTTCTCGCTGACAAGCTCCTCGGAGTTAGATTTTGCATCTGCTTCCGCGCTGCTCGACAGATGGCGTGTCACGTCCATCAATGATGACCGATTGTTGACTGCAGTAATGTCCGTTTTTCCTGCTAGCCAAAAGCCATAGAAATCTTCGCTAGTTCGTCAGATCAGTTGCCTCACATGGCGTCCGTGGCTGGAACCGAGAGGACGGATGCTTACCGTTTCCCGAGATGAACGAGGTGTATGGTTTCTGAAGCGCTGGAGCTAAGGTGGACAGAACCCATGGTTCTGCCTGAACGGTAATAGGGTCAAAGGCCTGTATCGTCACGTTGGTTTGAGTCATTTTGATGTTTTTGTTGCTTTCTTGTCTCTAGAATTTTCGAGGGACAGCAAACCCTGCGGGTTTTCATCTCCCTTTTATCCATCATCAACACTGTGTTTTCAAAGCCTGGTGAAATGCCTCGCCGGTGTGAGCCATGGGTGACCGTCAGCGGCCGATGAGGCCGGCTCTTCCTAGCCTTTATGATTGCGTGCACCGATGAGCAGGAAATCAGGGACAAGATTCAGAGCTTGAACTGATGGCGTTTTGGCGTGGCCAGCTCTAATGACGATTCCAGAAAGATTCCGGCCATATGTGTGGCAGTGACAACACCCCTTGTGCGGCTGATGAACAATGCCTTTGACTTGCCCAATCAAAGGCCTACCCCGTCCCTCTCATCGGTGGCTTCATCGGCACCCTCATCGGTGGTGGTCTGTGCTCTATGCACCAAGACAAGGAAATGCGGCCGCTTGGCAACAGCCACAGACGTTGCTGCCCTGACGTCACCAGCGCTAACACAGCTTTGGGCTCATTATTTCACGGAAGGGGAGGCTCTCATTTTATTCACAGAAAATAGGCTCATCGGTTTCGAAAAGCAAGACCAAAAGCCACACGCCTTTTCTGATATGGATTACTACAATTCATTGACTTACGAGCAGAGGAGGACCCTGCGGGATGCCGCCACCGTCCTAAAAGTCCCCATCGAGACTCTTTTGGAGGTGCCACGGGATCATCCACTGCACGACATCGCGATTCCCAGTCCGGAGCAAGTCCGAGTGGCCCCACAACCGCACTCATCAGATCCCCTTGACATATCCGATTTCACCACCCCCTGCCCTCCGATCTGGAATACAGCCGTTCCGGAAATTGCGGCATTGACCGTCGGACCACTCTCCGGCGACGACTCTTGGCGCATTTACTCTTCCCTTGAAGCACAAGGGAGTCTCTTCGGTCCTTCCCCATGGCCCAACGTATACTCGAACCCTTCCAATATCGTCAACCCCTGGCCAGATTTGTTTTGTCCTGGCACCACAACACCCAGCCAACAATTTGACCACTTGCCTTTGACATGTCTACCTTTTGCTGCCGGCAACAATTTGGAAATGGCCTCTGGACTCTTCAATCTTTGTCAAGACCCGTCCCTCTACGACGATGACCCTCCTTTTGCGACCCGTTTGCACCCGCCAAGCAATGTGACGACAACAACGCAGGCACCGGCCTACCCCAATCAGCCAATGACACAACATCGTGTCAAATTGACGACCTCGAAGAGAACCCTAGATGTCCCACCATGGTCACGAAAAGCCCAAGGTCG
>Ga0247760_1000610_pt1 | contig 37947 bp, 28 predicted proteins | sample UWRJL171409R4_FD_179936 | JGI IMG/M metagenome (GOLD analysis project Ga0247760, IMG submission 179936) | Plant litter microbial communities from Arlington Agricultural Research Station in Wisconsin, United States - UWRJ-L171-409R-4 | ecosystem: Environmental > Terrestrial > Plant litter >... | reverse complement strand
AAAAGAAACAAAAAAAAAAAAAAGATCAGTTTGGCTTTAACAGCGTGACGGCTAGAACACCCGGAGAACTCTTCTAGGGAAACCAGGGCCTATAGCGAATTTAATAAAGGTATACAGTAACGAGACGACCCAGAGGAGGTGAGAGGCAGTGAGTAATGCGTCTACGTGACGTAGCTAAGCGGCAAGCCTTACTCTAACTCTCTCTTTCTCTCGTGGGGCATCTGAAAACCTAGCGCTCAAGTCTACCTAGGATGGCAACGCACTCACATCAAGAATAAGGCAGATCTATCGTTTAACCTCTAATAATAAGGCACATTCGGACCAATGCGAGCAATACCAACAAGGGACACGCAAGTTAAAGCGTAAGCGCAGTGCAGATCACACACCCGCACACAGCCACTCGCCTCGGCAGGAAACCTTTTTTTCTTACAAATTATATAAGGGGAAAGGGGAGTGATAGGCGTGCACCCCCCTAATTACTCCGCATGCATCCGGGTGCATGCGGATCATAATTGCCCATTTTTAATGCGCATGCACCCCCTAAAATTCTAGGGTTAGGGTTTTTTTCTGTAGAAAAAAGTCTCCCTTTCTAACCTTAAAGCTCAAGCAACCACCTTAGGATCCGGTTAAGCTTATTTGGGCAACCCACATCACATTCTATAGAAAACACTATATAAATCCTAGAGAATCTGATATTATCTGCCTAAACTATCTTTACAATTGCCTATAATTATACCATTACCTACTCGACACTAGTCCATTTACCAGGATTACTTCGCCTTTTCGGTAGGCTTGACCACACGACCAGACCTTGTCCTTTTGGTAACTGGTGTAGCTTCCTTTTCCATTACCACTTCTTCAATAGAGCGCTTGGAGGCCCTGGGGGCCCTAGAGGCTCTGGGTGAAGCCATCACCACGTTCGTTTCTGTTGAAGTTGCAGTCTTTTATGGTGTTTTGTGTTTAGCTTGCTTGCTCCTCACCTTTTATGCCTGTGATGTTACGGTAGGGGAGACCACACTATTTAGACTACCGCTTGAAGCTATCACAATATCCTTATTGGGCTTAGACGCAGGTTTCTTTAGTGGTTTAGGGCATCCTCTAGATCCATTGCTTTAGGTGATGGCCTCGTCGTTGTTAATCGTCTCTATTGTATTGGTGACCAGTGAGGGGGAGTTATTGCTATCTGAGGGTATTACAGTATCCTCTTTGGGTTTAGTGCTATGTTTTCGGGAGAGGCGTAAGCGTGCTCGGCGTTCCAAATTGGCCTTGAAGACCTTAGGGTCCATGGACCAATCTTCCAAACGGGGACGCCCATTATCGCTATCGTCGTCTGAGGGCATCACGGTATCCTCTTTGGGGTTAGCGCCTCTTGTCTATGAAGGTTGTAAGGGTCGCGTGGCGGCCTTGGGGGCTTGAACGCCAGCCCTATTCGTGAAGATATCTATCAGATGGGGACCCTTGTTGTTGTCTTCATCGTCTGAAGGTATCACAATAACCTCTTTCGGCTTAGTGCCTCTCGTCTGCGAAGGCTATGGTTGTTGTATGGCGACTTCGTTATTGTTGTCGTCGTTTGAAGGTATCACGGTATCCTCTTTTGGACTAGCCCCCCTCTTGCTTGGTGGCTCTGGGTTATTAGAATCGCTTGAACTTAGCAATTTGTAGTGTGAAAGACGTTGTCTTATGCTTGGCTTCAGAGGCGGCGCGTTGCCTTTTGGAGGCCCTGGATATAGTTTTTTCGGCTTTTTCTTTGGGTTTTTTGGTGTTTTTGGTTCTTTCTGCTTGCCTTTCTTCTTCTTAGGCGCATCAGGGATACACAAGTTCTCTGGCAAGGGGTCTGCTTGGTTCTTTGGCCTCCCCTTCCTCTTTTCAACTACCTTGGGGTTGCGGAGGCAACTGTAGGGGTCTATTTCTGAATAGGCTCTATCCTTGAGGTGCTAGTAGTGGTGAATATCCCACTTCTTTAATACCTCGCCTTCCTGCAATATGCGATAGAGTGTGTGGCGGTAGGGCAGCCTATATTGTATAGAAACCGTGTAGTTACCATCACACAGCCCAAGAGAGGTAGGCCTGGGTTGTGATCTTGTTGCAATTGCGTTCTTGGTGTGTAGATATTTGTAATGGATAAGATTAAGACCTCGAAACGAGATCCACTTTGGTAAGTTATCAAGATAGGCGCGTTGCATGACCTCATTGCAAACTTTAATAGCCTCAACAGCCTTCTTGTCAGTGTAAACCTTCCATTGCTCCTTAAGTAAAGCGAAGATTACGTTAAAGACCGCGAGAATATTGCCTTTGTTGTTGAGTAGGTAACTTTTAATGTTCAAGTTGCTGGATTCCATAAAGGAGGTGACTCTCTGGCCAAAGTTGCAATACTCCTTTATATAGTAATGTGCCCATTAGCGGCATAGAGGTATCCATTGCTTCTGGATATACCGTAGAATTGCTTATTAATCCGCGAATTTGTGAGTTAGATTCTTCTAAAGCCTGAAAAACTCGCTTTCGCTCTTGGCCCACATTAATAGCTTGAATCTCGCTACTACGCCGTAGGCCGTGTAAGGCACCTTAGCTGGCACTTTTGAAGCCATTCCGGGTTCTATTATAGTATCTAGAAACCGTAGGCCGGCAATTACTACAAGCTCTTCCTCTATAAAGCCGGTATTGCCATCCTCCTCTAACTCTTCCTCTAAGTCAGGCTCTTCGTCCTTCTTCCACTTCTTTTTACTCTGTTTCAGGACATTGAAAATAATGTAATAGATATAGAGAAGCTGTTGGGTATCGGGGAGTAACTCTATAAGAGACTACTTTATCTCAGTACACTGGTCCATTACCACAGTCAAGGGCTCTGGGATACTATAATCGGCACGGATCTCCTTGGTAGCCTGAAAAAGGAAGTTAAAAGCTTCCTTTGTCTCGCAATTAATGAGGCTAAACATAGAGTTAAAAATAATACTAATATCGGTAACCCCAGTAACCTGGTAGAGTGGTATCCCCTAAAGGTTTGTATTATAGGTAAGGTCCAGATTTATAACCTCTTAGAAGTGTGAGGTTAGGACCATGCCCTGGTTTGTTATAAAAATTATCCCTACGGGGATAGTTTCAGCCTCATCCTCCCACTTCACGCAATAGGCCATGCCTTTCTCGTCCATAATCTTTATCATGGCGCCAAATGCGGTGTAGCCTTGAAGTTCTTCTTTCCGTATCCGAGCTCTGGTATTATAAATATCTCTTTTAACGTGGTGAGAGTTGGGGAGGTGCTTTTTAAGGATACGGCCAGACTTATGGGGCCAAATGCCTGGCATATACGTCTTATAGACGATTTTGAACGCTGGGGGAATTATCTTCTAGTGTTGAAGGTAAGAAGATAGGTTTTTAGAAGGCTTGTGGTTGTGGTTCTGGTTATTTGGGTTTAAGCTAGGTAAAATATACCATTTGCCGTCAGAATGGAGTTTTACAATGGCCTTAAAAGGGCAATTGCACTTCCTTGAGGAACTCTTTTAATTACTAGTACCCCTGAAGACCGGTTTTCCGTGGCAATTATATATAAGATCTTATAATATATTGATACCCTCCTTTAATTTACAGCCACAGCCACAAACCACAGCAAATCTATGAAATGAGCTAAAGATATTAAAGCTGGCCTAGATTTATTGGATGGTTTTATAGGGTTTATTTGTAAAGCCATTATCAGATTCGTTCGGCATTAATGCCAAAGTCTTTTCAATATAGTTGAATTCGGGGTTTTCCTCTTCCTCATTAAATGAATCAAAAGAATTAGGGTTATTAGGAGAATTAGAGAACTCTGGATTAGTATTAGAGGCGATAGGGGCCTCTTCTTCACTTTGAAAGCCCTCCCACTTACTTTTTAAAACCTCTAGTTCTTCTAGACTCTTAGATGCATCGTCAGACTCTAGAAACGGCCGAGGAAACCCCCCCCACCCTAATACATCCGTATCGCCCTTACTACTTTGTACCCCCTTTGCCTACGCTTTATCCCGTGCCTTATCGTTTCTTGAGCTGGTTTAGCGGCGTTTTGGGGGGGTGGATGGACTGGATATGGGACTGGAGAGCAGCTGAGAGGGCGGAGGCCTACATAGACCATTTATCTTAGTATTCTTCTGGGGGGTATTGTTGGCCGTGTGGCGGTTGGCTCTGTGGTGGTTAGCCATCGTTTAAATTGGGGTCGGAACGTGATTATAGTTTGTAAGGTCGATTGGCTTACCAGCACCCCAACTAATACGCGAAGGGATATTATCAATATTGTCGAATTCACTGGATCTGTCCCCATCCTTAGAGAGGTCAATGTATAAAGAACTGGCTATAATCGACGTATGCACAGCGCAATGTGCGTTTGAGGTTATTTGGGTCGAGAAAACACACTAAAAGAATCGCTTTGACAAGAGGAATTGATTGAGCCTGGTTTCGATTAACTGGCTGCATCGCGCTGTGTGGAAATGGCAATACTTACCTTCGTAGTATTGAGGTTTTTTCTGTGATACCCAGCCCAAAGTCACGAAAAATGCATGCGTGCCACAGAAAAATTTTCATCAAGGGTGGTGGTTAGCGCTGCCAAAGAAATTTACAGCAAAAACCCTAACCTTAGAATTTTAGGGGTGTATGCGTATCAAAAATGGGTAATTATAATCCACATGCACCCGGATGTATGCGGAGTAATTAAGGGGGTGCACGCCTATCACTCCCCTTATATAAGGAGATAGCCCTAGGGCTTTAGGATATCTTATCTTTACCCCATCAACTATCCAAACACACTGTAATATCCAAGGTGTGAGGATTTTTTGACAACCTTTTTACCCATAATGTGCTTTAAATATGAAATTAGTTACTGTCTTACGGTTCTCCTCTTTGCTATTCTTTCACTAGCCATTGCCAGTTTTAACGCCGTTAACACTGTCTTCACAGTCAGACTGATCTACCAAACCGGACTCGACTATCACAACACTAACAAGGGCACTTCTAACGATACCTTTAAAGCCCTTATTAACATATTTATCTATGTATTAATCGCCACCGTTATTAACACTGTTTCTGCCCTTTACAGAGCAGTGATTTCGGTTCACTCAAGCTGGCTACTAATATATAAGAGCAGCATTTTGCCAACATACGCATTCTCGCACGTATTCCAGGCCTTTATCTCCGTATAGACAGGAATTTATGTTACCAAACACGCTTATGGTCTCTAGCCCTTATTTAAAAGATATAGCGGTAACGAACTCTATTACGGTATCATGTATTATGGGAGTATCGCCCAGGTAGTGTACGGTTCCTCTTTAGCCTTATTAAGTATTATATTGGTGGTGTTTATTTCCTTAGCGAACTATCTAGAGAGACGATAAAAACGAGCTGGTAAAGCCATAAAGGAGGTGGTAAGGACAGCTGAGATTTATTGGGTGGAACTATCTAAGGTTTAGGTTATACAGTGCGGTGCGGCTCTTAAGGATAAGACATATGCTTCTAGTATTATAGTAGTTCTGCGTTTAGAAACGTGGCTGGAACGAGATTAGATCGCGTAAGGTTTTAGCTTTTTAAAATGTTTTTAAGTATCACTCTACTTTAAAGTTCTCAGTCAACCTTGTTATTAAGCTAGGATGCGAATAGCTTCTTTCTTCTTACTTTACATTAATAGAGCTGGTAACTTTAACTACTTATACTGGGGGACTAAAGGCCCTTTAGCTAGTAAAACTGGTAATCCTACTTTTCTGCTAAAATGGCGCAATTAGGTGAGTGGAGATAAACCTCACAAGAGAATTACTAAAATCCCTTAATTTTGCTGAGCTAGGTCGAAATCAGCTTAGAACAGGGAGTGGGCGGTGCAGCCGCCTAACCAGATCGTCGTCCTCAGGGATAATCTTATGCCAAATAAAGAAGTTAACGAAAAGCGGATTACAACTATACCTAAACTCCCTACACTTTATAGTTCTAATTAACTCCTATATACTTATACGCTGGAATTTAGTTACCTCTGTTAAGGACAGCACGGGTTCCACATCCTCTGGAAGTAGCATATCGTAGCTATATATTATACTGAAAACTAACCGCCCTGTCTCCGGGATTCGCCTATAATACGTCAGCGCCTCGATTTCCATAATGTGTTCGCGTAACTGCTTCTTAGTAAAGGAGGCTTCCTCCTTAGCTTCTTTAACGATAGAATCCTAAAGCTTTTTATAAGCTCACACGCACCCCGTAACAGTAACGTTTAACATATTAGGGCTAAAGACATTAAAGCCGCAGTGCTAAACCTAAAAGTTAAAGTTAAGGTTAGGATTGCGTTCATAAGTTATTATAAACACACCCTTTATAGCTAAGCTAAGGAGGGATATTATAAAACGTTTAAACTTAATCTCTTCTATACTGGTAATGTTATGTTTTTCACTATACCTGCTATATAGAACGTTTGTAAATTTATTAGCTTTAATAACGGTGTTAATTATCTCTTAGAAAGCCTAACTAACTGCCTTTACGGTATCTTTACCTTTAGAAAAGTCTTTAATATAAACGCATTTACAGGTTTCATTAACGACATATTTATCAGATAGTTATAGAAGCTTAGTAATTACATCATCGTCTATATAGCCGCAAGGTCGAGCATTATAGGGATGGGGAAGTTAAAGTTCCCACTTGAATTTTAAGTCTTCGTCTCAAACACTAGAACATCAGTAGTTAGTCTCCTAAGCCGGTCCAGGAACCCTACTTATCAACTCTCTTAACAAGGTCCTGAAAAAACTACTTAGTTAACGCAGTTAAAGCCATACTTAGCATTACATAGCAGGAGAGAACGATACCCTTAAGTTCAAAAGTAAAATACAGTGCGTAATAGAAAGTGGGGGAATAACTTATAAGCCTACGTAAACTAATAAGAGGCCGGCTTCTTAAATAAGATAGAACACCCCGTATTACAGTTCCCATATGAATTTCTTCAGTTGCTTAATGTCCTAAATTTAAGCCCCTCGCTAGGATAACCCTAAATATAAGAATGCTGCCCATTTTCAGGCACATTTATAAAGACTTAAATATCTGCCTTTTCCCTTTTAAACAGCTAAGATACACACTTTCAGCATCTTATACTATCATAATGGAGAAACTGTAATTATTCGTCTATTTCTGTTTTCTTATTCTCTTCAGTAGAGAGATAGCTTAAATTACTTATTTTACAGTGCAGTCCCAGTGTTAAAGCTTATATTTTAGCACTTATTATATAAATAAAAATGCACATTAGGGCTATATAATTTTCGTTTTTCTTTACTATTTAGCTATAACTAGTTTTATTACCTTTATCACTCTCACTATCTCTCAATATTTCGCAGGAGTATAGACTCTCGGATTAGAAACGGCCCGCAAGCATCCTAACATATACTGTAACCTTCTTACCATAGCGATTTCCGCCCTCTTCCTAACCTTTTAGCTTCTTATAACACTACGTATAAAGAAGTAATAGTATTTATTTAATGAAGTTAGTGTTAGGGATTATACTTACTAATATCACGCTCTTTTCACACTTATAATTATACTATAGAGCTTCTTAGCGCTCTTAACTCTTATCACCTTTACTGTACTCTTTAGGAGGTTTCTTAAATAGCTTATTAAATAAAAATGTTTTAAGCTATACGTTTTACACTTAGAGAGACCGGACGTTAATAGTTATAAGTATCCTCGTTAGATATATTAAAGTTATCTAATACGGTACAGACTTAAGAAACTTACATTAAGGCTTACTAATACTCTTAACGTAAGAAAATCTAACAGATACCTTTCCATCCCCAACTTCTCTATAAAGTCTAACAAATCTTCCTTTACTAAGCTTTAGAGAAAAACAGGATATCCACTTGCTAGTCTAACATTAATCTTAACCACAGAACAAATATTAAGTTCTTTAATAGCAGTGCTATATAACGTTTGTCCAGCCTTTACCGATTAATTTTAAGTATATTTCTAAATTTCTACATTCTTCTTAATAAATAGCGACTTGATATCAGACATAGCAGGTTTCACTGTTATAGCCCAGTGATTGGCGTAGCGTTACTGCTTCAGAGCGTAGCGGCCTGTTGCTATTATTGCCTTAGATCACTTACGAAGCATAAACCCCCTATAAGGTCCTTTTACATGATCAGCAACGTGTGCGGAGCCTGTAACTATAGGAATGCTTAAATTATACAGTAAACAGGCGTATCAGCTATCTTTATATATTATAGTTAAATTTATAAGAATTTATTTAATTTTATTATATCTTTATAACAGGAGTCTTTAACATTCCTTCTTTTTTTAAGTCCTTTAATATCAGTAATACTTTATCTAACCTAATAACATACTTAGATATAATGTTTCTGAGATAATCTACTGTATGTGAGTAATTTTATAATTATAACTAAAGCTGCTAATAACTTAAGTAAAGGTGATAGTTTTCTGCTTTTAGGAGCTCTTTTCGCTTTAATTTTACATTATTATTAATCTTTAGATAATAAACCTTTTAAAGAAGTTTTAAGTTTTCTTTTTTAAGCTTATTAATTGTTATCTGAAAATTAGGTTCTGTGATAGACAGTTAAATAACGTTAATAATAATATTATAGTAGATAACGAAACACTTTACTTACAGCAGTAATAATATCTGATGTTATAAACTCTAAATCGGAAGGTATAGCTTCGAAACTTTTTCTAACCTCTTAATAAAGAATTTAGTACATGTTAATAAAATAATTACTTAAGTTTATAGTAAATATCTTAGAGAAAAACTCCTCTTTGCCTAGCAGAACTTTCTAAGTATATAGGTCTTTTATATAAAGCTTAAGACGGACTTCTATTAGCTTTATTCTAATACCTAGCCTTTAACCTAGCTGATATTAATAACATATTAGGAGTTAATAGTTATATATCATTTATACGAATATGTTTTAAAAGCTTATTATAGCATTTATCTCTTCCCTGCCATCTTTTAGTGTTACTTCTTTATATTAATGCCATTTATTAACTAAATTTGCCTAGATAACTTTATAAATAGAGTATTAATTAGGTGGTAGTTAGTTTACATTTAAATTAGTACTGTAAAGCCTAAGTTTAAGTTTCTAGCTACTATTATAAATTTAGAAGACTTAAAATTATCAGGGTTTAATTTACCCGTTTTAGTTTAAGAAATTAGCCTAGGGTAAAGTAAGGGCCTTAATCTAAGCTTTACCTTAAAGCGACTGGGTAAATTATTCTTACCGCCTGAAGGCATATTACTTGCCTAATTTATATGGCTTACTGTTTATCCGTTTAAGGTAGTTTGCCGTTTTCTAGCTTACCGCTTGCTTAAAGTGTACAGCTTGCCGTTTTCTTAACTTGCCACTTGCCCAAACTGTTACCGTTGTCTGGCTTACCGCTTTTAGAGTTTCTACACTTCCCAGCTGGGAATTCCACACTCTAATAAGTTAAGCCTTGACCTTAAATCCCTATCACTATCCTATAGTTTAGAATGGAACTTATACCTGTACTACTATTAGTGATAGGTAATTTGGCTTTTAAGTTAGTAGGTGTAACGTTAGTGATAACTTATCCTTTATTATTAAATTAATTTAAGTTGTAGCTGATAGCATCTCTGCTATCTTAGGATACTAAACTGACCTAGTCAGCTCTGCTAGCCAAGCAAACGTATCGCCACTAAGTTACATATATACACTATTATAATAAAGGCTTCTAGGCTAAAACTAGAAAACTAGAAAGCAACATAATACAGAAGAAATATAGTTAAACAGGTATAACCTAAATAATTATAAGATTCTAGTAATGTATGTAGTATTCCTGTAACGACCTGCAGGCCGCCTTATGGCCGGCCCGGACCGGCACAACCCCGCAGATGCCACAGTGTGGGCTCTGTGCGGAAACAGTGGGAGACACGGACTGCTCACCAGGATTACCCCCTTTCCTTAGTGAGCACGGGAACCAGCAGGAAGGGTACTTACCTTGTTTCCATTGGGAACACGGCGATTATAGTGACTAAGGTATAAGGTACCTTATTCCTAAACTAGTATAGATACCATCATTGTGACCATAATGGAGTAAGGGACCTCTTAGTTCCCTACACTAGCAATACATTATTTAAGCTGTATTATTTGCACTTAGGATCTATTCGTCTAGGACCTCTAGATCTACGACCTGCTTAATAATATACTGCCCTGAGAGTTGTGCTAGCCGTTATTCAGTTATTTTACACCCCCCACCTTGTAGCAATTGGACCTTACCCGTCCGCTACTATAATCTGTCTTTACCTAACATACCCTATATGTTAAGAGCAGGCCGTAACAGTTCCTAACAGCAGTATAAATAAATTTTTACTGTTGAAAATAAGTATATTATAGTGTCTGGCTTTAATAATCTAATTTTACAGGACTTTATAATATTCAATCAGCTTAGGGCTTAAAAACTTCTCCATCACCTAAATATCTTCCTTAAACGGATAACCTTTAAAATAGATATAATATTCCACCTTTTTCCCTTTAGTATAACAGGTGCGTAAGATTTCCACACTGCGCCTAAGCCCTTTATAGTTTATCTTAACATTCTTAATAAGTTCGTTATTAAGAATGTTCCCTTAAGGCTGCTAACTGCAGCTTCCGTCACCCTATTTAATATAAAACTAGTTTTTCCATTTATTAAGTAAGTAATTAACTGTATAGAAATCTTCTAAACTGCCGTTAGGAGTTTTCGGGGTATAAATAAGTTTGTAGTCTTGCCCGTTATAATATGATGTTATTACTACGTTAGCGTTTAACTTAATAGCTTATATAATTTTAGAAATATGCAGTTAAAAGTCTTATATTAAGTTAAGTTTGGCTTTAGCGGTTTGTGTAACTTGTGTTAGATCTAGGCCTAAATCTAGGGTATTAATCTAGGGTAAGTGGTAGGGTTAACGATCGCTAAATTCCCGTAACTCCAGACTAATTAACCACACTAGTAACTTAGGTGATGATTTGTTATAACTCTGTAAAAGGAACATTACAGATAAGTTTAAGCTTTGAGATTCCAGCCTATTAGAGATGTTAGTAATGATGGGTGACAACGTATTAGGGAAGTAATAACCTTTATTATTAAGATACTTTAAGGTTAGATTATCTAATTAAGATAAGAGTTTAGTAAGGGTATCTGAAGAGTTATCTTACTAATCTTAGAGACTGTCCTTATTATTAGATCTAGGTGATATGGAACTGCTTAGTGGTAAAGGGGTCTAGTGAAGGTTTATTAAGCTTAGTTTAAAATCTAATATGGAGAGATTAATTTAGTTAATATTACCTAAATCCGTTAAAGTATAGATAAGGTTGGTATTATAGTCTACTGGAAGTGTAATTTGTGTCCTTTTAACTAAGTAGTATAACTTGAATTTTCGATTCTAACAGTCTTAAAGGTTTAACTTACGCTTTATCTATATATATATTTTAATACTATAGATATCTTTAAAATAGTGTTAAAGGTTTTCACTTAATTTAAATAAATTAAGGTATTCTGGATATAGGTATATAATATTAGTTAACTTAACTTTAATATTAATGTAAGCTGATATGTATTTAGAGATATAGCTTTTTTAAGTATAAATATTTAAGTACTATTATATTTATATATTTACTGGAAGGTCTGTTTATCTGATATAAATAAGGTAATATCCTATATAGGTAAGGGTGTGATGAAAGTAAACTGGGTTACAGTGGAATGGAACTTAGTGTTTATTAATGTAGTTCTGGTAATAACTTAATTATACTTTTTAATTTATTATTTAGTGGTTGTATAAAAAGCAGAATTAAGTAAAACAGTACTCTTTTTTATAAAACGTTTCAGAGTAACGGTACGTGTGCTTCCATCTTTTTGTAAAAGGAATATTATTTTTCCAAATTATTAATTAATTACGACGCTTTTCTCTAGTATATAAAAATATATTATACCTTTTTATATTAATTTTGTAAGACAGAGTTGGGTAGTAGTTATGTTTAGGTTTTAATATATCCTAATAAGTAACGTAGTAATTGCTTTTTTAGAGAGTAATGAGATTATAGAGGGTGGAAATTCCCTGTAGACTTTAAAGTGGTATTTTTAATGATAGAGTGTGAAATAGGTGCTAGCGTTTGGGTATTATGTGGAGAAGTTAAAGGAAATAGTTATAATATTAATTATTCTCCTTATAAGGTTTACGCTCTGTTAGGTATACCTTTAGCTGGTTTTATTAGTATTTACAAAGTTTATTCCTCTTAAGTTTTCGTTATTTGTTATATATTAGACTTTGCTGTTCCTTAAGTCGTTAATGTGCCTCTTTTAGGGTATTCTTGTTATTAATCTAAAGGTATAACTTTTTAATTAAGTGTGTAAAAGTAGTGTATTTCTCATTTTACTTTAACTCTCCTCTTTCCTTAGCTGGTAGTTTAAGGGGAAGATTGCTGTTTTATTTTATCGTTATTAAGTGAAAGTTTTCGGTAAGATTGTTCTAGATATCTATTTTAAGATAGCTTATTATATTATTAACTGTATTTATTATGCTTAAATAGTGTCTGTGAAGAATTAATAAGTTTTATTAGTCTGTAAACTTTAAATTTACTTAACTAAATAATTACTATTTAGATTTAATTAATAAGTTATTCTTAGCTGCTTATAAGGTGTAAAAATCTTACTGTTAGTTTTAATAAGAATCTCTTATTAGGTGTAGTATAAGCTTATACTATTAGTAAATCTTATATAAACTGCTTAGGTAGATATATGCTAAGCCTAATTAGTTAGGCTTTAATTCTGCTCTTTTAACTTATAAGCGTTTTATATTAGGAATACTGCTTTATCCTCTTTACTCTCCTCTTATTTAAGGATTTAATAGTTTTGACTATTTATAAAAGGTTTTATTATAAGTATTTCCTTTAGGGTAGGATTTCCCTTAATTATTTCAGATAAAATAATATTAGCTAATTAGAAGAGTATTAGTTACGTATATAAAAGTAGTAGGTTATATGTTAAGGATATTATTTTAGGGAAGATATGTTCCGGTTTAAGTTAAGATTAGTAATTAGCTATTATTTAAAACGTATATAACTTATTATTTAATATCCTTTCCTTTATATACTTATCTTTTAACCTTTAGTTTAAGTTTAGGTCTGTTATCTTTCCACCTAATAAGAAGGACGAAATCTTACTGTAATTAGGTTAAGTCTATTAAAGGGGTTAATATAATTACTTACTTTATACCTTACCTAATACAGTTCTTAAAGGTGGGTTAAGTTAAAGTAATACGTATTAAGTAAGTTAATATTATTAATATGGAATCTTTTATATATATAGTTATAATGATCTTTAAACTATAACTGCTTTTATAAAATAATGTAATTTTTAATCGTTAGGAACGTTTAATTCTTATAAAGGTTTTTTAAGCTAAGCTTTTAAGTTAGTTCCCTTTAAATATATTATGTTAGTTAACATTTTAGCTTATCACTAAGTTATAATTATACGTACTGGTATTATTAATTACTTAATATTTAAAGGTATCTCTAGATTGTAATATTATTTTTAAACATTGTAAAATCAGCATATTACACCTTTTAAGCTGTCGGGGGTTAGTAGTTTATCCTCTTTATTAAGCTTACCTTTTATCCTGAGAGTTATAGTTTTAGTAAAATGCTTTATAACCTGTATATTTTGAGGATCTGAAGGCCTGTATTTTCTTTTATATTTAAAGTATGTTAAATCTTAGTGTAAACTATGTACGTAATGGTTACTTACGAATACTATACTGTAAGTGCACGTGAATAGCGGTTTTTGCTTTTAGGTCTTAGATTCTTACAAACCGCGTAAAAGTCGATCTTAAAGCAGTCTTCTGTAAGACCTCTCTTTACCACCAGCTTAATAACAGTATCGGCTAACTTAAAGGATGTTTCGAGCTTTATATCTTTACGTTTTATTAAGGGTAGTGATAAGTTTAAGGTATTAAACGACAGAAGAATGTGTGTAGTTAGTTTTAGCGTGAGATGTCAAGGTAAAAGCTAGATAAAGGTGAGAACCATTCGCTTTCGAAAGACAGGGACTAATTTGGCCATTTTTATGTATAGGACCAATTCTGGGCTCGCTCGGCTAGACTTGAAGTAGTTGTTCATGCTGTGGCGCAGCCTTCCGGAAATGGCTCTTAGGGTGAGTAAGCCTGAGCAAAACCTGAGCTAATCCTGAGCCGGCCTGAGCCGGCCCTGAGCCGGGGTGAGCCACGTCACGTGGGCGAAGGACGAAAAAGGAAATTTTGTGTCCCCAGATTCGTCGCACAAAACAGCCAATCCTTCCACCACGGATGTTGAAGTGCATTTCCCAGTACTGTGCAAGTTTTTCGATACGCACTGGACACCAAACTCAGCACTGAGGCCTACGAGTCCTGGTAGGGCTCTGCATGTGTGGCGCAGAGAACCAACTAGATGGCGAACTGCGGACGTAGGTAGAATCAATACTTTTACGACCAACAAGCAGCCTTGTCAAGACAGCAAAGCATATATGCCAGTCTCGCGTCTTCTGCTCATCTGCTCGCTCCAGTCCCCCCGGGCTGTCAAATCACCACATCGCTCTTACACCTCACCTGCACCAGCGTCTTACCACTTACTCTCGTACGCCAAAAGGATATATCACCCGTCCCTTCAACAGGCCTGAGAGGTCTTTGTCACCATGGGCAAGAATTTCTACGCCGTCTATTTCGGGGAGACACCAGGCATCTACGATAGTTGGCCGTGAGGACCCACAAACGTCGAAACCTTCCGTTTCGTGTTGTGGCTAACCACCGCTGGTATAATCAAGTGCCGCACAGAAGCAAATCAGCGGATTTCCCCATGCTTGCCACAAGGGCTTCAAAACTCGCGAGGGTGCAGAAGCTTCTTTCAACGAACACGTTCGCAATGACAACCTCAGGGGAGACGCACCAGTCGCTGCTCAGCGCGGTGGCGGCAGATGCTTGTCAGATGACGACAGGTCTGATGGTGGGAGTGGACGAGAGGATAATCCCGACGGGGGTGGAGTCAGAAATGTGAAGACTGCGGACACGAAGGGCAAGAGCCCAGAGAAAAAGAAGTGGAGGCATCGACCAAAGGCGAAGGCGTCGGGGTCGGGGACTGGTGGCGGCTTGGAGAACGCGATGGCGGGTTTGAAGATTAGTATTGAGACAGCGGTCTGAGATTAGTCCAGATACTAGCCTTACTCAGGCGCACCTGTGGAGATTTATGGAATCGTAGAGAATTGTCGATCTCAAGATTAGAAAGTACCCCAATATCTGAATCATTCACCTATGTTCTGGCAATCCCACTGTTGTGGAAGCACCTAAAGTTCTGACTTGGAGAACTTCACTCGCTGGGCTCCTTCTGTGCTCCTTGGCCGCACTTTCTGCCCACACAAAACGCCAGCGGGGAGATGCGGTTTCCGGCCGGGCTCGAGCAGCGTTAGCTTACTTCCGGAATCGTTCACTGTTCAATGGCATAGACATTGTGTTGGGAAACCGAGATTGATTGAATGGACTCGGACTCATTACCTGTCAAAGTATTTAACCTTCGCTTTCGGTTTCGATCTCGGACTGGGCGAGCCGCGCAGGATCATGGCGCTAGGTAGGATCGGCGATAGGAATGTGAACTACCGAGCTACTAAGCGATATGGATCGGTCCGTGCAAGGTACGGCTTTCACCGATCAGATGGGGATGTTGACACGGGTGCTACTGCTGATTACAGAGACAATATCGGAATCTCTTCCCGAAGGGGCTTTCAGAGGGGATGTAATTGTTTGTGGATCTCAGGTTTACGCATTCATCCCTGAGACCGGGGTAACCGAGGAATCTGACCAGCCTAGCGCTCAAGTTTAGAACGATGTATCGCCTCTAGCTCAGGTTTCTTTCCTTGGTATTCATTTGCCCCTTTCAACTATTTCCCTTCGGAACTTGTCGCAGATCAAACTTTGATCTCGGATCTCACCATCATAAGGTCACGTGCAAGGCCGTGATACAAGCTCATTTGTCTTGTCGGGTCATCAAATAATCAGGGAGGTGCCAATATGCAAGGGTTGATCTTCCTTCCGAAAAGTTGCTGGAAAGCTGACGGCAAAATCGCACCCGCGAGTCGCACCCTATGGGCAAGTTTCCCAGTGTGTAATTCCAACAGCTCAGTGGTGCAGCGGTAACACATTCGCAGAGACCCGTGAATGGTTCGCTCCTGCTCATTCGCATCTATTCTTATTCCATTTCCGGAGAGTGCGGAGGGGGCCATAGCGACCTGCGAAAGACCCCAGTTCGAATCTGGGCTGAGCTGTTTTTTTTTGCTTTGCTCTTTCTCTCTTTCTTTTTTTCCGGCAACTTTTTGGGCACACTTGGGACCACGAATGAAACATCTTACTCTTGGCGAAGCCTGCTAACTCCTTGTGTGTGTGCAACTCAATTAACCGTTTTGGGAATATTACTCAGAATAGGGAAACCGTTCAGGTACCCGTCAGACACAGATACGAACTCCAGCCTTCCTAAAGTCAACCCGTGCCGTGCTCATACACACCGTTGCGACGGTTACACCCCCCACCGGCACCCAAGCATCTCACTCTATCTCATCCCATCTCACCCCCCTCAAACCTCCACCCTCCCTTCCATAACCCTCACACACTTCCCCGTAACAAAAACATCCCTCACCTCCCCCCCAACCTTCCTCACCTCCAAACCAATAACACTCCTCCTCCCCATCTCCACCCCCTGCTCCACCTCCATCTCTATCGTGATATCCCCCTCCTCCATCTCCTTCACCAATAACGCCCCCAGCGCGGCCGACGCGCTCCCCGTCGCCGGATCCTCCATCACATCATCCAGCGGCGCGAACATGCGCGCCCGGATCTTCCACGGATCTTCCTTGTCGCGGACGTACAAAAACAGAGGGAACTCCGGGGCGCTGTCGTGGAATGTGGTGTTTGCGTCGTGAAAGACCGACACGTTGGGACGCGCGGCGCCGAGGGCGGAGAGGGAGGTTAGTTCGGCAAAGGCGAAAGCGAGCCCGACGGAGGCGATGATGGGCGCCTGGGGCGTGATGGAGATTTGGGACGTGGCGATGGAGGCGCAGCGCGCGATGAGCTCGATTGGGATGTGCGGGCCGAGTGTGAGGGGGCCGGGGGCGCGGATGGTGGCGCTGGTTACGGCGGAGGTGGGATTGGAGGGGTCACTACGGAGGAGGGTGACGGCGACGAGGCCGGCGGCTTCTTCGAAGGTGAGGGTGGAGGTGAGGGGTTTGTTGAAGAGGGTCGGGAGCTGGCCGAGGACGAAGGCCGTGCCGACGTTGGGGTGCCCGGCGAAGGGCACTTCGGTGGTTGGGGTGAAGATGCGCACGTGGGCGGTGTTGGCGGGGTCGGCGGGCGGGAGGACGAAGGTGGTTTCGGAGTAGTTGAACTCTCGCGCGATGGATTGCATTGCGGCCGTTGAGAGGCCGCGCGCGTCGGCGATGACGGCGAGCGGGTTGCCCGCGAAGCGCTCGGTAGTGAAGACATCGACGGTGACGAAATTGACGGTAGGCATTTTGTTGGTTGGTGTGCAGCGGGTTTATTGCCTTGGTGATTGAGCGATGGATTGAAGCGAAATGTTGGTTGGAAGGCAAATGGAAGGAGTCATCGCGGAGCGGTCCTTGAAGCGGGGCTAACTCCGCAGCTTTCCGGGCCCGGTGATCCACACGGCACGCGGGGGCGTGCGCCCTCCCGAACACATGGGATGAAAAATGCGAGCAAACCTGGAACCCGGGTTGCTGGTTCACTGGCAGGCCAATCAGGGCCCAACACCCCTATCAGGCCCAAACATCCCAAAGCAGCGAAGTTCCGTCATGCGGCAAAAGCAGGTAGTAATAGTAATAAGTTGGGAGAACGTGGCTGTAAGCACCCGCGACCCCATCGCCTGGGCGTAAACGCCGTCAGCCACATCCCACTGGCACAGTTGCCAATCGCAAGGCAGAACCGTGCTTTAGCCGAAAACAGGTCTCACACACGCGCCCCACAATGCCACCCCTTGAGGAATAGTGGCGGGCAGCGAGTACTAACTCCTTCCTCAGAGAGTGCTCATTCATACTTCGATACCTCCCTGAGATCTCGCTCCTGCCAAGATGTCTGCGTTCAGCCTTATCCCCGTTGCCCAGTGGGTCGCCATCTTCCTGCCCACGCTGTACATCGGCAGGTCTCCCCATGGCAGCCTTGGCGATCTCCCCGACTCGACTAACACACAGCCGTGCAGGCATCGCGGCCCAAGACTCGATTCGCATCTTTAACGCCATCAAGACCAACATGCCTGGAAAGGTCCTCGCGAAGCAATGGCTCGAAGTGTACCGCCAGGGGCCATACTGTACGTCCAACACTCTAACCAAAGCCACCCTCCGAAACATCCTTTACACCACCCTAAAATCGACATCACGAATTTCCCTTTCCTTCTTCGGACCTGAGCAGTTGCCACCTTGGCCTAAGCCATACTAAGCGAGGGGGTCACGGTTCTGGGCTACCTCGGCTATACTTGACACGGTCTAAAACGGTCGTGGAGTGGCGAGGACCCAGTTTTGGGACCTCGCTCCTGCACAAACGGCCAACCCACTGTCCTGCTCGCGGCAAGAACCCCGCACGTCTACAACCAATTGTTGCTGTGCCGCGGTTCCAGACGGCCGCAGCTACGGATGCATCAGACACCTGTCCGACGTGAATTGGCTGTAGGCCCCACCGACCTTTCATTGAAGGCGCTGCCAAGCCCGAACCGGCCATCCACGTCCTCTCAGTCACTAGGTCAATGGGGTTTCGGGAGACGCGACAATCAAAGTTCAGCATTGGTTACGCAACATGCGCAGCCACTTCTCAGCCAATCCTGCCCCATCAACAACCGCAGGGCCAACTGCAAGCCACCCCCAGGTGGTCAGTCAGAACAACCGCGGTTCTCCTGTCGTCCTGCTCCAGAGCATCGCATTCTTCAACATCGCAATTAACGGCGATAAGCACGGATATCCTTAACCTCTCCGGCACCACGCCCAGACGGGAAAAGCGGTGCGCGGGTCCAGCTACGACACTCAGTTGATACATTAGAGGCGCCACCAGACTTGCAAGCAACCATGTCGGACATTTCCTCGACGGCCAACGGCACCACCGCATACACCCCTTCAATAACCGATCCTAGCGTGGCCGAAGAACCTAGCACTGGTTTCCATTCCTACACTGTTCCCTGGCCGGGAAACACGTACATCATTCTCGAGCAAGCCTCCCGGCGAGCCATAACGCTCACTGCATCTAGAATCCGTCTCCAGCACATCTCAGAGCAGACACAAGACACGGGGAACCGTTGGCTCTGCGTCGAGGACAGCGGCTATCTTGGATTCCACAACACCAAGTCAGGCACGTACCTGGGCCACAACGAATGGGCCATGCGTGCCACCTCCACCCGCTTCACCTCATGGGAGTCATTTACGGCCAGAGCTCACCCACAAGGGGGATATCAGCTACATATGCCGCGTTGGTGGTATCGTCTCAAGATAGTTGTGGTTGCCAGTGATGGGTGTGGATTGGAGGCGAGAAATCATGGGGAAACCCGATGGGAATTTGTAAAAGCCTAAGGGGACTAAAGATAGAAGTATATTTGCGGTTTTTTGCCAATTTAACTTGAAGAGCTTCTTATAACAACGCTTATCTATCGCCGTACATCTTTATTCTCATGCCCGCCTCACGCACATGTCGGACCTGAGAGAAGTTCGCAAATGGGGAAGCTGCATCTTGCTTAACATGAAGTAAGCCATGCAAGTCCGCTGCCCTTCGCTCCAAATATGTAGATAAGGCTAAAATAAAACAAAAGGATGGAAGTAAATGTGAAAGAGACCTCTCAAGTCAACCACCCGGTCTCGGACCCCAATACATGTAGCTTCAATTACATCCGACATCCACCCACACTCGCTCTTCGGGATAAGGCTGTAATTGATCTCACTAATTAGTCTGTTAGCGTTATCGTTAAAGTTTATAAGATCTAGTCCTTTTTGTCTCGGCGCCTGTGCGATTCGATTCGGAAGCGGCTGGTACGTAATGGACACGACGATGCCTGGCACTCTGAGAAATGTGCTTGAGACGTTTTGCCAGTGCGCATGGGGGCCCTCTACCATATCTTCCCGTTCGCCGCGGACGGTAGTGGTGTCGTCTCAATTCCGATCATGATCAACTCCCCTTGATAATAACCCAGTTTCTAAACGCCATCAAATCCGCATACGTCCCGTTTCCGGACCGTGTTGAGTAGCGGCCCGATGCTCGTGAAGTTGTCGAACGTCCCCAGTGGAACCACCGGCCCGTCATAAAACAAATTCAAGATCCACGAATTCACAAGATTTAAATTCGTCCTCTCCGTCAGTGAAGACTTGGGTGCGAGCCATTCCAACTGCAGGCTAAAAGATAATTAGGGCCGCCAGCTACCGAAGACCAACACATCGTGTTGCGGATGAATTCATCCATAAACGGAACGGCAAATTGGCTTGCGACTGAGGCTCCATGGGGTAGCAGTGGGCATCTAGGTCCAAGGGATGGAGTGCATAGGATGAGGAATGATGGGGGAATTTAGAGTGTAAAAGATCCAAACTAGTCGTGTCGCACGGGAAGAAGTCATAGTAAATTTGGACTTACCAAGACCAATTAATCTACCAATACAAGGGCCCAGACGGCCGTCTCAAGGATAACTCCAGGTTTCACACCCTTCTTCTCACTCTCCTATGTCTGGAATTTCCAGGCAACATCCCTCTCCACCCAAGGTCTACACCGCTCATGGACATGTATCCGTCCCTCTCCTTTGGCCCCTATGTTCTTTAGTAACAATACACACCTTTTGAATCAATCCGGGCATAACTCGGTATGGTCTGAGCCAAGGGCCAGAGGTTTGAATCAGAGAAACTGCTTAGAGGCCCTCGAAGCAGAACCGCTGCGGCTGCTTTGCCGAAGAACAGAATTACTACACGGATTATTCGACCTAGCGCATACATTAGGCGTAGAAGAGCGGCCCGAGATTTTGTACTGATGTGCAAATGACAGCATGGGCTAGATTATCCCAGCTCATAAAAAGAACCAATAGTCCGACTGACGAAAGGTGAACTGGGCCCCACAATATATTAACTAACACGGTGATCTTGCCCATATCTGGAGTCTCAAGTAAGACTATAAAGAATAAATGAGGCACGCACTATCCGTTGCGAGCTAATTCGAACCTCATGCCGATCTAGCATGTCCCTGTTTTGCCAGGATTGTCTTCCCTATAGATTCCAGATCCATAGAAAGCTCCGCCTCGCTAAGGCTCTGACTTACAGCTTTGGCGCCCCTCTCAATCACGTCGGCTGTGTATGCTTTGATAGCCTCCTCCCTATCCACTCCTCCGTCACGCACCGAAACAAGCGCCTGGACGTAACGCTCAGCATCTAGAACGGCATGCTGAAAGCCCTGGCCACGATAGACGAGCATCGGATGGGCTGCGTCACCAGCGAGTGTGATACGGCCATGCGTATCCCACATCACAGGCACCCATGTACGCATCTCGTCGATATAGCATGGGTCGCTATCGCGCGTCCATTCGATCTGCGAGCGGAATGGCTCGATCACATCTTCCGAGGTCGCCTTGATAAATGCCAGCGCTTCTGGGCCCTTCTGCGCGGGCGGCTCGGGGAGTCTGCTGCGGCGCCAAATCTTGATCCATGCGATGGTCCATGCAGACATGTCTTTTGGGTCATCGGCATACATGACTGAGACGGTTTTCTATTAGACAGCCTCGAACACAGCGAATTACGCAATAAGGTTAGGCAAGTTTATACGTACCGGCGAGCCCACAGTTCGATGTTGTACCCACGGTCACTGCGGCGAGGGGATGCAGCTTTATCACGGGCTCGACCTTTTCAGCGTCGTGGTGCGTTACATAGCCCGTAGCGCACATGAGACCAGACGGCTTGGCCTGCGCAACCTCGTCGTCGCCGAACAATAGCTCGCGTGCCTTAGACGATGCGCCGTCTGTGCCGAGGACATAGTCGGCCTCAACCGTTGTTCCATCGGCGAAAATAAGCCGGACGGGTCCATGCCCTCCGTTGAAGTCGATCTTCTCGAGCCGCTTATTCCAATGAATCGCACTGGCAGCGATGAACTCTGCAGCCATAATACGGCGCAGGCGTTGGCGCGTAATACGTCTCAGCCCAGGCATGGCGCTGCGGAACATGACTTCGCCGGTTTGTCCATTAATGCACAGCATCGTCTCGACCTCGGGCGTGTACTCGACGTGGGGAGTGCAAACGGCCTGAGGGAAGCTGGCAAGCGCAGAATCCGACAGCAGGCCTTTGAGCGTCGGCAGCGCCCAGTGTATTGAAAGAGGCCAATCGCGCATGCGTGCGTCTAGACCGGCGTCTCGATCGAACAAGACAACGTCGAAGCCCGCGTTCTTCAAGCCGTGAGCTGTGAGGAGGCCCGTGAGCCCTGCGCCAATGATGGCAACCGTGGGGGATTGAATCTCCATCCTGGTCATCACTTGTGATGGAAGTGGGTTCTCCTAACAACTTAGAGTTTCGCCGAAAGTCGATCGCTAAGAAGAAAGAGTTTGATGATGGAGCTGGCATAACCCTGCGGCAGACGCGCCAGCTCTTTTCTTTATCAAAATCAACAAACCGGAGATAGCCTGCACCGGAGGCCGGTGTTGGGGGCTCCCGGGGCTGTTCAGCTTTCGTAAGAGTGGCGGCTAGGGAGCCAATCGGGCCCGGGGCGAAGACCGCCACCCGAGAGATGTTTACTACGTGGGAATGTCCAACCCAGTCGAGGGAGACAGCTGCATACCGTTAAGTGGGTCCCATACCGGCTGGGCCTTTGATCTGCTATCGGGCCTCACTGTTGGATGTCTAGAGGAAGTGCAACCGCTCCGATGCGCACCACTCCTAGCTATCTGCACCGATGGCAAGGGCTCTTGTCCGGCGCTTTCCAGTGCGGGAATTCTAGTTGTACCCAGTTGCCTGTTCCAGCTTGGCTGAGCTTTGCAGTCATCAATGCCATCACAGAGCCACGCATTTCGCAAGACAGCCGCCACCATGCAGCCACATTTGAATATCACCAGAGACGACTGCGAGGGGTACCACCTCGCCACACAGCACTTCGGACCCCCTCGCGTTTGCCGACGTGTGGCCCCTCTCCCGCATGTTTTCCTTCCTTTTTATGTTCCTCGCAGGCTGAATTTCCCAGCATGACGATTCGCACAGCCTCTGCTACGACGGTGTACAATTTGGGGATAATAAATTTATCATCCTTACCAACAATTGAGAGGTCCGTATATTATAACTTTCCTATAATACTGTAAGTGAACAAGGGCAACCCCCCGATGGAAATTGAGACCGGAATGGTCGATAAGAAAGTCCCGACAGCCAGCAAGAGCAAGCCTTGGGAGCAGAGCGGAGAAAATAGGGGTACCAAGACTAGAACCCACAACAAAACCCAGGCCGGAACGGACATTGAGGACGCGATGCGGGCGTTCAAGGCCTGTCAAAGCCGAATAGGCTCGAAGACCCTGAATCCAGGCCTGAAAGAAAGCAGCTCCACCGCATCCGGAGGTTACGTTAGCTACTGCGGGACTCCTTCAAATAGGGGCTTCTTTCTACCAGGAATTACTCAGGTGGAGGAGAGCCTGTTTACCGAGGGCTCTTTGTTACAGAAACAATAAATAAGGGGTAAGGGTCGCCCCGATAGAGAAGAGGGTCAGAGTTTAACTATTTCTTATCCTCAGTTAATTTCTCCACTGTTTTATACTAAAGTTGCCATCCGGAGATTCCGGTACATTGCTTGGTTTTGACCGTAGAGGGCGCAAGGGGGAAACCAACCAATCAAGGTGGACCCGAGGCACCGGGGACCCGGCCCCGGGTCCAGACACACCAACCGACAATGACACAGGTATATAGACGGGCCCCGCGGCCCAGTAACGAGGAAGCGACCCTGGTTCCTCACGCAAGCAATTCAATCGGTCCATTGTCTACAATCTTCTGCGAAGCTCTTTGTAGAGCAACCCACAGGACAGTGACCACTCGCCTGGCACTTGCGTGCAACCTTCGTTCCCCACTGCCAATTACCCACAGGCGTCCTACCTTGCAGTCCGCACTCCCCACACAAGTACGGGTTGTAACAAAAGCCCAGGTGCCACGATGGAGGCGCCACCAAACTTAATAACCTCTCCGATCTGAGACGACGTCCGTCGATTCAGCAACGGAATCATCCAGCCGACCACGGAATCATCAAACTAGCCGCACGGCATCATCAGGTCAATCACAGCATCATTGATCTGATAGGCCGATCGGCGACTCCGGGCCCGTTAGGAGCCATAACAATAGCCACAGCCTGGATCGATCCAAAAGAGGCTAGGCTTTAATACCAACACACTTGTTAAACTTCAGGAACCCACAGGGCTGTAGTACAGCGGCTGTGGCTCAGAGGAAGAAGTACGTACTGGTCCAAGCCGTACTACAGTGCCGTAGGCACTGTAGGAAGCAAACGAAGACCTGAATTACAGGGCAGTGCCACTGTAAATAAGGGTGTCACAGCGAATATTAACGCTGGAAACAAGAGGATCCGGAAGGCAGTGCCTTATGTAATGACTGGAAAAGAGTAGAGTTGCTTGCTTTAGATAGAATTAGATACAGGAGAGGAGAGGGCCTGTTATAGGCTGTGGGAGGCTCTGGAAGAATTCCAGAGCCTTCTGTGAAGTGGAACTAACTAATACAATAATGGAATAGTACTGTTCTGAACCATTCTACGTGGTTCTGTTAACGTAGTGGCTGACGTGGCCACTGTGATGTTCTAGTTGATCTGTGGGGCAGTAGCCCCACTGGATTCAGGGGGTTCCACCCCCTTGAATTCCAGAAGGTTCGGAGTGCTCCAGGGGCCCCAAGGGGCCCTAGAGTGGGTTGGAATCTTCTGGAACCCTCTGGGGTTCCAGAAGATTCGGCTGGTGGTTTCGGGGTACGCAACCACACTACAGGGTACCCGGTACAGGGTACCCGGTACAGGGTACTCAGTGGCTAGAAAATTAACAAATATCCTGGTATGTTAAAAACTATCCTAGTTTTAATACTAGGATACTACGTACTATCCTACGGACCAGACTAGAATACTATATATATTATAACCTGTGCCCGAGTAGGGATAGGCCTGTAAAGCCAGACGCTTAAGGTATTAACAGTAGTAAATAAAGGTTGTCGTAAGTACTAGATAGTAAATTACCGTCACTATAAGTGGTTCTGCAGAGAGCTTGTTAAGTGTAATAAGATTATGGATAATAAACTTTATTACTTTTGTGAGGAATCAAGACCTGTTCTTTACTGTCAACGACTACTGTCGACTATATAGTTGTTGGCCGTTTATAGCCTGGGGCCTGCGCCGGGCTACAGGCCGTTTCTTATTAGTTACATAGCTTTATCGTGCCGTTTTCTTTTAGCTTATTATACCTCTTATGGAAATCACGTGAGTGTAGGGTCGTGACAATGTACTAGAAGTTTGGACCCCCTAACCGATCCCCCTGCTAGCCGATCATGAGATTTTACCACTTTAATTTCTCCACTACATTACATAATACAATTGAACTTTTAACTTACTATTGACTCGGGGCGTTTGTTCAGGCCGACCCTGTCGTTCTTTTTGGGCTCTGTGTGTAATATTACTGTAGCCGTTTATATACATAGCGATGCGTTCTCTGGCGCGTGCTACCGTCAAAAAGGGGCCGCGCCGCGCGGTTCTTTGAACCGTGCTTCTTTCAATTAACAATCGAACAGACGATTTTCACCGCGAAGACCTCTTATTGAAAGCCCAGTGACATTCTAGCCCTTCGATCGAAGGAAGATGACCTGATCTATGGTCGCGTTTCCTTTATTGTTCCATGCTAGGCTCTGTTCTATGTTAGGCACTGTCACATACTAGGTTTTATTCCATATTAGGTACGTATCTGTTTTTCTACGTCAGTTGCATTTGTGTCCCTCTAATCGGAGGACCAGTAGTCTGGGAGTCAGCCTTTCAGGCTGACTATAACGTTCTGTAAGTGTGGTTCTCTTTGTGGTTTCTTCCCTGTTGCGCTTAAGCACCAGTTCACTATAAGTATATTTAATAAAGACTACTATAATCATCATTTTTATAATATGTTTAGCTATAGTTAATTCAAAGTTAATATTAGGAAACTTTAATTTTTTAAAAAAGGTATTTAATAGAATTTTAATTCCAATACTAATATATATTGGAATAAGTTATGGTTAATGAAAATAATCATGCTTCATAATATATATAGAGGGTATATTTAATATTATAACTTTATGTTGAATATTTTATTAATATTTCTAAGATTTAAGGTAATAAATTCAAACTAAACTTAATAATGTATTATAAGGTTTTAAACCTATAGATTATAATCATTTAAGTTTATATTAATAATATCAGATATTGATAAAGAGGAAAATATATAATATATATTTAATCTAGTTACTTTTTTATTACAGTATACACTATATGTATATAAATATAAAAGTAAAAAAATTATTATAAAATACTACTATCAATAATGTATTACATAATATTTTAATTATATTCATTTTACCTTACGTAATGTGGAATGATAAGGATTATAAAGACGATTTTCTACAATTTTGGTGGGGAATCGTGATCGGCTAGCAGGGGGATCGGTTAGCGGGTCCAAACGTCTATCCCATATCATGCCCCAGTATCCGCTGCTAGAAACGCTGCACACTGGATTCAGTGGATTTAAAGGGGTTATAACTGCTTGATTGTATTGCTCCTTTTTCACGTGCCTTTCTAGCATTTGCCAAAAGGCACTATTTTTTATCGTCGTATATTTTGGCTAGCTATTAGGTATAGGTTTGCGTGGCTGTAGCTACTTCTGATAAATCCTCAGTTCTGGCACCTTTTAACTTTGTTTCCAACGTTAGAAAGCTGGCGTTCTGGCACTGCGTGGCCAGAACCCCCTTTCTTTCTGACAGGCACCACCAACACCCTATAGATAAGCTTAAAAATAAAATCTGTGCTTGCAGAGATAACCAGAAACGGGAAACCGGCTTAAAAGAAAGTCACTCTTGACATCTGCAAACAGCCTTGGCACTGCGAACATCGTGCCCAGTTTGCGAGAACATCTGGGCCCTAAGACAACGATAGAGTTTATGGATCATGAAGATCGCGGCTAGGCCCATACTCAAAGTTTGGACGAGCTCGCTATAGCCGAGGACGAAGGCTAATAAAATTCGTTCCTAGAGCCTCTATAAGAACGGCGCTTTGTGGCCCCCACTCAGAACGGGCACTCCTAACATCTCTTGCCCTCCCCAAACCGAGTTACTGCATGTGCACCCGTATCGACCCCGTTGACTATTTCACGTTCCAGCAACCGGCAACTAATCCGTTGCGTCCGTTATAACTTGGACGAGGACCCGATCAAACCACTGGTAGCAGGCAATCGCTGGTGGATGTCAGCCATCCATATCCTTACAGAGTTCTTACTCAAGCCCGATGGGTACCGAGTAGGTGATGGGTCGGGCCCGATTCGGGTGGAAGGAACGGAAGAGTCATCTACTTCATGTTGTACTAAAGTGGTACCTAACCTACCGTCCCTCCACCAGGCCCCAGGTCCTGGAAGTATGTTCTACGTTGCGTTCGATCCCTACAAGGAGGATGAGGGGATTGTCCCATGCCTATTTCTAGACGTCAACGTCCCAGATATGGTCGCTTTTATATGGGGAGGTGATTGCCCAGGCTGTCACGGCGATCAGAAGTTCTGTGCCCCGTGCACCCACTCCTTTTGCCATGACGTTGACCCGCATCTCAGCTGTGGCGACAAGATTGTCTGCCCATTTTGCATGGGTATTCTCCTGCTCGCTGACCAACATCGTTATCTCGTACTCCGTCGCTCTCCCTGGCATCATCCTGTCTCTAAGGAGGACGATGTCGCAGAGAGAAGAGCTATAAAAAAACAGATACTTGGCAGGGCTGACGAGTCAGGCTACCAGTACGTGTGGGGAAAAAATTGGACATGTAATTACACCTTCCTAGCAGCGCTCCTTAACAAGGGCGTCGAGATGTACGCGCAAGATGTTAAACACGGCAACAGGCTTTCAGCGGCGGTTTTCAGAGGCCACGATAAGATCCATCATAATACTATTTCAGAAAGGTGTCAACAAGTGTGCGGTCATTCAAGCTGAAGAAGTGACCGTCCACGTAAGATAACTAGCAGTGCGATTAGGGCGGGGAAGGGCTTTGTAAGTGGGAGTCTAGTTAGTGCATGGAAAATTAGGGCGGGGAAGGGCTTTGTAAGTGGGAGTCTAGTTAGTGCATGGAAAGGTGATGGTGGTGCGGGTGAGACCGAATTGGGCCTCGGTGGAAGCTGGGCCCGAGATTTTGCAACGGCCGCAGGCGTGCAGCTAGCAAGGGGTTCGAAGGGGCATAGAGGGCCCTAAGGCGTGGGCCAAAGTAGATTAACGGACGCTTGGACGATCTTGAAACCATGAGGGTGAATTAAGTCACACCCTTCTCTTATATCTACCATGTCAGCAAGTGGAGAATATCATCAAGTCAAACATGCCATCAAATGGAGCATGTCATCAAATAGGGCATGTCATTAGGTAGAGCGTCTTATATATACTAAGCAGATGTTGATACAGTACAATCACTTACTGGGCTTCTTTTTACAACTGGGGAGCAGCAGTTCCAGTAGCTTTTAATTACTTTAAACTTTATCCGAGCGAGAGGGTGCTTGAGGCGAACTAAGAGACAGTGTTGGTGATCATTCCACGTAGTTGGCAGGTCAGACAGCGAGAAATGTCGATGGCTCCGTCTGTGGACGCGGGATACAAGAAGGCCGGGGGCTTGCGTACGGCAGGGCCGAGCCACATGATGATGCGCGAAGCGGGGGCATAAATCTGCGAATTGATGTCGATTTAGCCGACCTTCCCCTCCTTGTCAGCTTGGTGATGCAAACATCATCGATCCAGATGAAATCAACTTGGCGGGGCGAGGCGGACGTTCGACCAAGTACCCCCGGCGGGAGGGTCTGCGCAAGAAGGGTTATTGTTCAAGCGTAGCGGGACGGGACGGGGCGGGCCTCGCAGAGGAATTGGTAGAGAGTGGCCCATATTCCGATTGATTGGACCGAGTAGTCAGGCTTGGCAACGTTGAGCTTAGGGTTGCTTGTGTCACCCTAGGGGTATGAGAGGGCCGTATATGGTGACGCGTTGGCGATGTGGTGGTGGGTGATGGAGCATCGGATAGAGCCATCGGAATCCGGGTGCACTGGGTCGCCGCTATCTTCCGGCAAGACGTTCCATCCGAGTCGAAGGAGACATATCTCTCCAGGTCACAGACTTATGCGAGCTTTAACTCGGCAGTGGCATCAAGGAGCCTGGCTCTGTGAGAAATTGCTTAATTCCGATAATGTCAAGACGAACTTGCGGGTTTTTTATCTCGATGCCCGACAAGGCTGCCTTGTTGGCGCACCGAGGCCAAGAAGGGTAGTGACTCGGATTACCACCCTGGCCCCAGCCGTCGGATCTCTCTGACCAGCTCGAAGAAAGTTTCCATCACGTTGAGATCCGTTTCCAAATCAACCTCAAAGAACTTCATCCCAAGCTTGTTTGCCAGCCCTCTGCCCGTCTTCGCCGTCACGACTCGTTTGTCCTGGTCGAGACATCCAACGCCAACCAAGACACCCGGTAACGGGTTGTATGTATCCCTCGATCTTTGTGCATTTCTGTAAATTTGCTCAATGGTACTGAAGGAACCCCAATTTGCAACGTTGTACACGAATATGTAACCGTCTTGCTGTCTGAGTGACATGTTACCAAGAGCCGCCATCGAGGTAATGTATTCCGGCAAATACACCGCCTCATTGAAGTCCACAATGGCATCTTGGCCATCAACTCCAACGGCACGGTTGAAGCCTGCGTTGTATTCAAACTGAAAACGTATTGACCATGATTGTTAGCTTTCGCGATTCCAAGTGGTAGTTTATACTGCCCACATGTGGGATGCATGCGCATTCTCGCCGCCGCTGCTAACACGAGGAATGATATGGATGAAGCTTACCCGCAATTTGATCCCCGCCTGATCAAATGAGTTCATCCCGATTATTACGGCTCTGTGATGTGATCTGGCAAATCTCGGAGGTTTTAGGGCCATTTTTCCTCTGAGAGAAGTAACCCATCTGTCTCGTGTTGTTGCGTCTGGTAACTCAAACCAAAGCCGCTCGGTCATCATACTGACGCCGCCCTCTCTCCACAGGAAAATTATTGCATTATCGTCTATAGACCAGCAGATTAGAGGATGGGCACTGGCCATTGCAGCCAGGGCCGGGTGATTACACATACCTTCACTCTGGACGTTAATAACATCCAACAAATTGATTTTACTTTTGAGATTGCGACCATGGCGGTTATTGGGAACTGCTCTGAATAGTGGTAACCTTCCCTCCTTTGAAATCAAACCCTCTCTATCAGCTGGCTCTTGTGCGGCGGTGACAAGAAGCAATGTGCTTCTGTAAACATAGACCTCTATATGAGTCATAGGAGTCATGTAAGTCGGTAGCGTGAGAATTTTTTCGGGGCTGCCAACCTCGCTCAGGACTGCTCCTGTCGCGGCAGCGACGAAGAGTTGAAGTTCTCCGAGCTCCCCAAGATCCTTTCGGTTATATTTTGAGATGGACTCATGAAAGCTTTGGTTTGTTTTACGAAGTTTCAAAGGCTCTAGGGCCACTTCGACCGCCACTTCTACGGCTTCGACACATCTGACAGCTTCGGCTTCCCCAGATTGGCTGTTCTTCGAGAGCCCCTGAGAGGATGGTAATAGGTTAGTTAGAAGTTATTTTACAGCCGAAACCACATAGTTTGTCTGTTTCGTATCTGCACAAACGACCGATATTTTTTCAACCGTTCGGCTGGTGCCGACAGCAATGGAAACAGAGCCGGACTCAAACCGTGCCGAGACCCATTGCTCGCCTTTACGTCTTGGAATATCGGTTTATCCTTCCGCCTCAAGGATAACCCGAGCCCGCCGTACCCGCGCAAGCGTCTCAGCCTAGATAGGTAAAGCATTATGGCGTATCCTGGGTGGCCGCGACGCCTCTAACTTTTTTACCGTGCGCCTCCGGAAGCCACTCATCAAATCCAGAGTTCCCAAGTGCTTGCCATTGTGGTTCAGCAGATCCGTCAGGGAGAACCACGTGCTTCCACAGACGCACAGGGGTTCCTTCATGGGCAGGCCGAACTCCTGCAACGTCCACATGCGACCCAAATACGGATTGGTTGCGACGTCGAGGCATCCTTGCTCCGCCTTGACTGCTTCCATCAGCCTTTGTTCCTCTGCCGGCCTGGAGAAGACGGATAGGATGTCCAGCATCCGCAAGCGCATCGCAGAAGTTGCGAACAAACTGCATCCCTTTCTAGCTCTGTAAGATAGCGACCCTGGCCAACGACTTGAAAATTTCCGTTTCTCCAAACACAGTCAGCCACAGGCAAAGGCCTCTGTTAGGTTCGGTTGACAGTTTGGTCACTTTCATACGTCCCCCTCCCTCGCCCTCTACAACAGTGTTGACGGACAGTATGTAGCGGTCGTCGTCATGTGGCACTTAAAACTCTTTATACACTCTGAGTCCATGGGCGCACAGCTGGACGCGAACTCGCAATGTATAAGCGTATTTCCACGTCATCGACAATGCATTCCGGTCACGGCGTTGTCAGGGACCTCCTGGACTCCTTTGATGTGATTGGGCCAGACGGATGCCACCAGTGCCTGGTACATCCTCCATTGTGGGAGAGCGCCCCCACCTTCCTCCATTGCAACCCAGTAAGGAGGTTACCAGCGCCCGTTCTCGCCTTCATCCTTCGCCGCCTCTTTCTCGCTTTGGATTTTCTACATACAGAATGCCAAATCATCCACACAGACATCAAGCCGATAGAATCAGCGCCTTTGAAGAGCAAGAGCTGCTCAACCCGTCTCCGCGAAAGTTAGTTGAGGGCGAGGGAGGAAGAGCCACCTACTTGTCAGGCGAGCTCCAAATGCCCAAGAATTAGGGGGTGCCTGTCCTCTGTGATTTCGGCTCCGCCGTGGCAGGAGATATTGAGCATTTCGAAGACATACAGCCCGACATATACAGAGCACCTGAGGTCATCCTCGAAGCACCGTGGTCGTACTAGATTGATATTTGGAACACTGGTTGCATGATCTGGGACCTTTTTGAAGGCGATCACCTATTTACAGGGCAGGATCTAGAGCACCAGACGTACCGCAGCTGAGTGCACCTTGCCGAAATTATCGCCTTACTTGGACGGCCCCCCAACGCACTCCCCGAATTGGGCAAATCGAGCCACAAGTTCTTCACAGATACAGGGGATTCCCGCGCAGACATTCCAATACCGGATAGCATATCACTCAGAGAGAGAGACCACCTTGGAAGGGGAGAGCGAGAGTCGAGAGAATTTCTCGCCATGATGCGGAAGATGCCTCAGTGGGAACAGCCATCGAAGCGTTCCTCGGCGAAGGCGTTGGCCGATGACGAATGGATTATGCAACATATTTAGAAGCCCTCGGCCTCATCGTAGAAATCTCACAGAAGGCTGGAGATGATATAATAAAATATGGTTCTTTCTCTACCGCGGCTGAGCGGAAACTGACTCGCGCTAAGTAACGTTGAAGTACAGGCCAAAGTCGAAGAATATGTGTTAACCTGACCGGTTTCCTTGACCTCGTTGAGCGGGGAGCCTTGGATCACTGCGAAGTGACGAGTTGTTTGCCGCATTGTAACTCGCCCTTCTGGCCTACCTGGTATGGGTGTCTTCAGATGCAGCATGGGAAGCGCTCGCCCGCCAGTACGTACCGAACGAACGGACAATCGAGCGGCTTCGGGCGGCGATAGCCAAATGCACCGCGCCAGCAGCCGATGAACAGAAGAGGATGCCCGCCTTTGTCTCGACAAGGAGAGTATCAAGCGAGACTGAGATACTTCTGAAGTGGGTTGGAAAACGGCCAGGGAAGCACCGTTCTGGGTGAAGCCTCACGAAGCCGGCCTCGTCGCCCGGCACCGGCTCGTATGAGATCTCTAAATCTTCGAATTCTGACAAGGCTGATGAACTGACTGGAGACTGGCATGGAGGTGAAGGGATGCTGACACTCGTTCTCCGTCGACACAGCGATTGATGAGATATCTTTTGGGCCTTCCCCGGTCAAGAGTCATATCGTTGAAACTCGGATGTCGAGGTCGAACGCAACATCGGGCGAGATGTATAACGCCGGGTGTGGTTTGCGTCGTCGGGGCCAGTCTTTGGGAGAAGGACTGGTCGAGAAGAATTCGTCGCCATTGGATAAATTCAGTCAATCAGGGCGCGAAAGGATCTTCGCCGAGTTTCTGTTGTTTGCCTTGGTCGCAGGCGCGGACGGACAATTATAGCCCTTCGTGATTCAATTGTGGGGCGGAAGCTAGCAGCAGTAAGGTTGCGCAATTGGGTGCTTGCAGATGTTGAGAGCATTCGGAAATCGCGCACTTGATGTCCTCGTAGGACAATACCGAGTTAGCATAATATTTGCCCCCTCAGCAGCGCATGCCCGGTTCAGCCCCTGCCAATGGACTCTGGATATCGCTGGTGACGAAGAAAAAGTCTGACCGGACTGATTGGATAGGGCTGGCGTGGGCTTAGATCTCGTCTGAGTCGACGGTGATTCGACGGTCTTCGACAGCGGGGCAACGTAATTTCGTAACATTCCGTATTCTACCTGATAAGTAACACTTTTCCCCTACGCCCTGCGTTCCTACCAACTGCTTTACCTTCTAGCCAGTGCCATTCCTATCATTTCCAGCCGCAGCCTTTACCACCTCCTCAGTAATAGTGATCTGGTCCCCTTGCCGGTTAAGAAGCAGAGCCATCACTTTTTCACCACTCATGTGGTTTCCAGCCGCAGCCTTCACCACCTCTTCGGTAATAGTAATCTGGTCCCCTCGCCGGTTAAGAAGCAGAGCCATCACTTTTTCACCAAACCAGTTTTCAGCCGCAGCCTTCACCACCTTTTCGGTAATAGTGATCTGGTCCCCTCGCCAGTTAAGAAGTAAAGCCATCACTTCTTCACTACCCCAGTTTCCAGCTGCAGCCTTCACCACCTCTTCGGTAATAGTAATCTGGTCCCCTCGCCGGTTAAGAAGCAAAGCCATCACTTTTTCACCACTTATACGGTTTCTAGCTGCAGCCTTCACCACCTCTTCGGTAATAGTGATCTGGTCCCCTCGCCGGTCAAGAAGCAAAGCCATTACTTTTTTACCACTTATACGGTTTCCAGCTGCAGCCTTCACCACCTCTTCGGTAATAGTGATCTGGTCCCCTTGCCGGTCAAGAAGCAGAGCCATTACTTTTTCACCACTTAGGTTTTCAGCGGCAACCTTTACCACCTCCTCGGTAATAATGATCTGGTCCCCTCGCCGGTCAAGAAGCAGAGCCATTACTTTTTCACCACCTAGGTTTTCAGCAGCAACCTTTACCACCTCCTCAGTAATAATAATCTGGTCCCCTTGCCGGTCAAGAAGCAAAGCCATCGCTTTTTCACCACTTATACGGTTTCCAGCCGCAGCCTTCACCACCTTTTCGGTAATAGTGATCTGGTCCCCTCGCCAGTCAAGAAGCAAAGCCATCACTTTTTCACCAAACCAGTTTTCAGCTGCAGCCTTCACCACCTCTTCGGTAATAGTAATCTGGTCCCCTCGCTGGTTAAGAAGTAGAGCCATCACTTTTTCACCACTTACACGGTTTCTAGCCGCAGCCTTCACCACCTCTTCGGTAATAGTAATCTGGTCCCCTCGCCGGTCGAGAAGCAGAGACATCACTTCTTTGCCATTCTTACTGTTTCCCGCCGTAGCCTCCACTGTTCGTGTAGTTGTCTTGCATCCAAGAGCTAGCAGGACGGAAAAGACATTTTGGTGTCCCGCCCGTGCAGCTTGCTCAAGTGGCGTTATGTGGTCATTATCCAGGACATTAGGATCGATATAACTCGCCGGCTCTTCCATCTCCTGCCTCTGATGATTCACTTGAATCGCATAATGTACTAGTGCAGGGATTCCCCACCACGCAGCTACATGTAAAATGGAGAATCGCTGAGGTATGGCTCTGTAGCTATCGAGATACAAGCGGTGTTCAGACCTTAAGCGCCTTAACCATTGCTCACGACACGGGGAATCAACTTCGAAGAACTCAACTTGCCAGTCTTTGACTTCGAATTTTGACTCTGCCTTGTGCGCGTGATCAGCCCAATGCAAATCTGCATAATGTAAGAAGCGGGCGTCCGGCTGCTTTCCCCGTTGGGATTGCTCGATTAGGAGGTCGACGGAGCGATAGGCAAGGTCGGCATGTGCTTTGAGCTCGTCGATGAAAAATCCAGCACCAGCCCCAACTAGATAATCCTTCACGGACTGGTGTAGGAGGAGCACTTTCTCGTCCTGGATGATGATCATTAAACGACACGACGCAATTTGCTCGCGTGTGAACTGAATTCGAGTCTCTCCATCCTCTTCCTCCTGATACAGTCGGCATGCTTCAGATAGCTCTGACACGCTCAGCGGACGTAAGCAAACGACAATGAAGCTCAGGACACGTTGGATAACTTCGCCTCCGGGTCTTTGCTTCTCGAGAGCCGTGTCAAGAAGCCTCTTGTAGAGTGAATCAAGTCCTCTGGGCATGTTCTGGAGCACTTGGACGGCGTCCTTCGACTGGACATCCTTCAGCTCCGCGGCCGCTAAGCCGACCCAGAGGAAAGTACCTTTGGCTTTATCTCTGAGGATTTCGCTAATTTGTGTCTTCACCTTGCCTGTGTAGTGCTTTTTCTCGGCCAGGTATGCCACTCTTTCTTCAATAAACCGACCGATGTCTTGCTCTACCTCTGGGAAAGATGCAAGATCCTTATTCGTGAATCGTTCCAGGTATTCACGTATCTCTGGATACGGCCGGCTCGTCACCAATATACGGATGTTTGACGCCGTATCTGGGGCCAAAAACGTCTCCTCAAACTGGCGCAACAGGGTCTCTTGCGATTCTTTGTCGCATTCATCTAGTGCATCGATAATGCAATATTTTCGGCCCGTCTTTTTATCCCCCGCGGCGGCTGTAAATATTGGCCACAAAGCGTCGAACGATTCAAAGACCTTCGCTCCACGCTCGTTGTATTTTGGCAGCAGATAGTCGAGCAGCTGCGGATGTTGCTGAACGAGCTGGAGGAGAAGCCCTCTAACGATCGATGTAGCTGTCTTCCGATTATCGAAGTCAGAGTCGCAGAAGAAATATGCCAGCGTCTTCCCGTCCGTTGCGGAGAAAGTTTTCGACAGCTCCTCGGCAAGGAATATAGCCATGGTCGATTTGCCCGTTCCTGGGTTGCCATAGAGCCACAGCACATGGTTGGTCTGGTTTTGCGGATCTTCCGACGATCCGGACGCAAGCCAGGCAGTAAGATCTTCCATGCCGAGAATCCACTCGCAGGTGCCACTGGCAGGATTCCCTTTTTTGCGTTTCAGCGCGTTCTTGTCCTCGAAGGGGTCGGTCAGGAAGAGGTCGCGCAGGCAGTCCATAGCTTCGGGCTTCTGTGCCAACGCATCTTCGACAGTCTGTTAGCAACGCCCAGCAAGTATGGCAGAGAGACTCACGGCTCCTATCGGTAATGATGGGATTTGCTGTCCATAAGGTTAGAGTATTTCGCAGACTAGGAGGTGGCGACACGTACGATCTTGCCGACGTCGAATGACATTCTTTGCATTATCGCACATCTCGGAAATCTTCTCCGAAACGATAAGAAACGAGCGATCAGCCGGGCTGGAGTACTTGTTTATCTTCAGGTGGTCTGTCTGCAGGGGATACCTATCCAGTCCGGGAATACAAGCAGATGCCTCTGCCACGACCTAAGGATGTGAGTATGGTCTCCGTGCGCGGATATATCCTGACATACCATTCCTTTTACCAATCCGTTGATCCCAAAGCGACGTCCGTAGTCTGTCTCGTAGAGTTCGCTGAAACAGGACACGGGTATCGACAGTCTATTGCGCAGCCGGCAGAAGAAATGCAACTTGTCCAACAAGGCGTCATCGTCAAAATCGAGCTCCCGGACGATCCCCCGGTGCGAGCCAGCCGGTTGCATCAGCCGTGCAGCGGAATCGGCAAAGAGTTGCCACCTCGTTCCCCGAAAAGGAGTGCCCAGGAACACTAGACCGGCTGTCACCTCCGGCAAGTACCTGTACTTGTCCTCGGAGTTGGCGTACAAGAGACCCTCAACGTCATAGGTCAGCCATAGCAGAACAAGAGTAGGTGGGGGTGGGCCAGCTTACATGGACAATGACATTTCCTCCTAAGCTATGTCCGACAAACACGATCGGTCGGCGATTGGAGCCGCCGCGGAATGAGTGTATGCTGTGTACGAGTTCTTCTCCGCAAAGCTGTAGGCGCGTCTTTGGGGCGTCCGCATGCCATCTCGACTCATAGTTGTACGCGATAATCCTTGAGCTGCGCACCCTCGCGGGCAACATGTCAAGGTCTTGGAGCCAGTTGACGGGCTTGTCGCCGCCCTTCCATGTCCATGACCAGTCCACATCCGACCCAAGGCCATGGACGGCAATGATGCTGGCTTGGTTAGATTGCCACCTCGTCAGAATGAGTTGGACACCTACTCGACATCGGCATCCCCGTTAGAGCCGTCCGTGGATCCAGAATATAATATCTCAAAGGGTTGCCGAGAACGGTGCATTATCCGGTCATCAGGCTTACAAACCTCCTTCGCCTTCGCAGGCGTTTCATCATCTGGACGCGGTCCCAGCGTCGCACGACGCTTAGGGCCAGATCTTCTCGACCTCGGCGAGCGCCAGGCTCGCCGAGCTTGGGGGTCTTGGCACGCAAAACTGAATTTATCGGCCCCCTGTCGGGCCGCTTTCCCGTTCTGGGCACCAATTTTGGCCTGCA
>Ga0247760_1000609_pt1 | contig 37950 bp, 26 predicted proteins | sample UWRJL171409R4_FD_179936 | JGI IMG/M metagenome (GOLD analysis project Ga0247760, IMG submission 179936) | Plant litter microbial communities from Arlington Agricultural Research Station in Wisconsin, United States - UWRJ-L171-409R-4 | ecosystem: Environmental > Terrestrial > Plant litter >... | reverse complement strand
TGGTGGGGTTGTTGTTTTGTTTGTGGGGGGGTGGGGGGGGGGGGGGGGGGGCAGCGCGTGCGTGCACAAGCCAGGGGTGTCGTGCGCCGTATGTCACGTTTGAGTTTGTGTCGGTGCTTTTGCATTCGATTAGCTGTGCAGGATTGGAGCGCAAGGACACACACAAGTCAGGTGGCTTCTGTTGCGTCAGGGAATTTGCAGCGGTTTCGTGCTCTCGTGCTCCTTTGTTGACATCCCGGCCCGCGGGGCCTCAGAGCGGGATCAAAGGGGCAAGAGGGGATCACATGACACATTGTTGACGCGAGCAAGCGCGGTGTCCCTCGGCTCCCTCTTAACAAAAGTGGGCCTCACACTACAAGGGTATGGATATGGTGACAATAGTTTGCATTCCAGTGATAACTTCTCCCTATTCGCCAATCCCTGTCGTCGCAACATCCAGTCTCCACCACATACAAAGAAAGTGGAGCTTCCAGCTTACTTGGCTCCACCCGCATCATCTCGTGTGTCCACTGCCCTTCGTGCTGTCTTCTCCACCCTAGCAAGCCTGGCCCTGCTGGCATGCAATTAACATTATGCAGTGCTTCATCGTGCAATCGACCTTGATGATTTCCATCTCATGATCATGATCATGCCTCCATCGACCGCGTTGGCCTTGTCGATGCGTTTCATTCTGCACCCGTAGCTCGTTTTGTTAGCATTAGCTGCCCGAATTGCCAAATGGAACGGGGAGAGGGGCAAGACTGCACATGTTAGTTATTGTATGCTGAAGACCGGACGCAAAAGACCGCAACTGAGCTTCGGGAAGCGGGGTGGAGACGGCGCAAACGAAGAACAGTAAACAGGCCAGGGGCAGGTAGGCGTGCTTTGGGATGCGGTCGATGAAGGTGGGAGGTTCACGGTGTAGGAATGGCGTCGAGCTGGCCCAGTTTATACACACAGCATGGACTGGTTTGGTCAAGCTTGCCATGGCGGACAGATGCTGCCATTCTCAACGCGCAGCCCGGATCACCTCCAGACAAAAGCCTGAAAAATGATACAACAAGGAGCCAGGTGATAGCACCACAGGTCAATCCGCATTTTTCTCTACAAGGATGGCAGAGGAGATGAACGCACGGCTCAGCATATCATCATGTACTCAGATGCGCGCTGCGGCTGAAACGGGCGGTCAAATTAAAGATGAACTGCCATTAGGGCTCCGATAAGGGGACTAGGTTCTCACAAAGGCATCCAGATTAGTAATAACAAAGCACCAAGTTATCAGTTTTCCCTTTTCGCTTCGTTTCCAATTAGATCTTTTCCTTGTCACTTCATTTCGAATTAAATCTTTAGCGTTTCATATACATTTGTAAACACGGCCGCATGCGGCTAAGAGATAAAAAACCTCAACTCGCACCCGTTTTGTCCTTTCTCCTCGGTCTCCCTATCCGCGGCAAAGTTTCAACCCTCTTCTCATCAGCAACCAACTTCCACCCCGCAGAATATCAGAAGCGTGTCATTGCCAAACTCAACATATCCCAACGTGACATGCGCCCGTCGCAGTCGAGAACCTCAACTTCCTCCCCTCCTCTTACACAATGGCGGAGCAAAATCCTCCTTACAATTATCAACACCTCACCTTCGATCCACCCCGCATCTGCAGCCAGATTGTGGACATGACAACAGGCGCTACTGAGGTTTTACAGATAGACGCTATCTCTTTCAACTTGTTTGATAACTACGACCACCTGAAACTTGGCTCTGTCACCTTAGCTTAAGGCTTCCCTGACGGTTTTGTTAACCAGCTTCCACCGGGGGAGTCACACTTGACAACTCTAAGCCCAAGGGGTGCTAAGCGCCAAACAGGTCTGAGCGAGTCTCCAGGATATAGCAGATAATGAAATTTACCGTAACTCCCCTTTTCCTGGCCGGTGACTGTGGCAGGCGAGACAACCGTGGCCCAATATCTCTTTCTAAAACGTGTTTGCCTGGATCGCTGCCTTGATGTGCTGAATAAGAGCACCGGGCCCTGCGATGGTGATGGGGGCAGCACTTGGCCTTTGGGCAGCCTGATGGGTAGCAGCCGTGGCACCCGAGGCTGAGATCTTGACTCGCTCCTCCGCGGCGGTGTGTTCGACCCGACGGACCAGCATTCATTTAGAAAGTATATCGTTTCCTCCCCTTCAAACCTGTAAACAGTCTGTGGTAAAATGTGGGATTCAGGTCAATTGACGTACAGAATGGCAAGGACGGCACATACCACATCACGCGGCAGAAAACCGGGGGTAGTGTCTCCGAGCTGTGGGGATGCAATACAAGCCTTCAATCATCCAGGCACCGGTCGCGGGAGTCGATATTGCACCCTAGATTCCAGCAGATAAATACCGCCACCTCGCCGAGCCTCGCTCCTGCTCTCGAAGTTTCGTTCTTGGCCATTGAACCTCACCCTCGAGTCAATTCGCAACAATGCTCCGCCAAGTCGCCCTTTTCGCCCTCGCGCTCGTCCCCGGATCCCTCGCTCAGGTTTCCGAGGGCTTTGAGAATGGATTAGACCAGACAGTATGGCCGACATATGCGCCCGACTGCAACTAGGGCGGCAAAGTTACGCTTGACAGCTCCCAGGCGCACAGCGGGAAGAACTGTCAGAGTCGACGGAGCCGGCGGCTACTGCGGCCACATCTTTTTCAGCACCAGTAAAGTGCCCAGCGGCGATGTCTACGTCCGGGCATGGATGTAAGTCCCCTTTTCACCATGCCAAACCACCGATTAGCATGCATGCTGACCCCAACCTAAGCCGCGCATCAAAAGCCCTCACCTCCTCCCACGTCAGCTTCATCACCATGCCCGACTCCGCCCAGGGCGCCAAGAAGCACCTCCGCATCGGCGGCCAAAACTCCATCCTCATGTACAACCGCGAATCCGACGACGCCACCCCCCCGGACCTCTCCCCGCAGGGTGTCGCCGCCTCGACAGCCCTCCCCACCGGAAGCTGGCAGTGCTTCGAGTATAAGCTCGGCGCCGACGGGAGCATCGAGACGTGGCTGAACAGCAAGGTTATCGCGGGCCTGACGAGCGTCAAGGGCACGGCGAATCCAAATGCAGCGCAGTGGCAGAGGAGCTCGATTAAGCCGAAGGTGACGGCGATTTACTTTGGATGGGAGAGCTACGGAGGAGACACGAATACTTTCTGGTATGATGATATTGCCGTTTCGTCGGCCAGGGTTGGGTGCACCTAAACGGAAGAGATTAAGGCGGACGAGGGACGTGAACGGGAAGAGCGGGTTGAGCAGGGTCCTCTGTACATACATTGCTCCAAGTCATGAAAACTGCGGCATGTTGAACCATGTTGAACTTGGGAGATAGGTGATGGCATGATCCACTGAGGGAGCAAGGCGGCACAACCACAGATACCAAAGGGCACTTCCATCGAAGAAGCCCCTTGTGGTGTAGTTGATCACGTTCGGCTTTCCTGTGAGGCGAATCTGGGCACATGAAATTCCCACTTTGGTGCCTCGCTCACGTGACATTGCTCATCCTGACTCAGGCCCGACTCAGTCTTTGCTCAGGCTTGCTCACCTTTGCTTACCCTACTTACCATTTTCGAAAGCCTGCGTTCCAGTATGATAGGAATTGCTTCAACTCCAGCCGAGTAGGCCAAGGATTGGTCTCATGCCACCTGCTACCTTGCACACTACCCCTGACTGGTTGCTTACACACCTCTACCAAAGTCCGCCAGTGGGTCAATGTGTCGCCCGGGGTTAAGATATGCCCCTTTAATGTTCGTACCAAAGTTTTAGCCCTGAATGATGAGGAACGCCGCATCCAATGCCGCCTTCCCGACGGCAGTTGAAGTACGCCAACTGCGATTGCCACTGGTGGCGTAGGTTTCGGCGGCCAAATCAGCTTTGAACTGACCGATTTCGTTTTCATCTTGAACGGTGCGAGCGCAGTGAAGACCTTCTCTCAGGCTGGCTCCCTTACACTTGGCGGAAACGTGTCCGTTGCTGTAGGACCGGTTGGTCGCAATGCCGAGGCGGCTGGAACGGCATCGCTCAGAAGCGTAGCGGGTATCTTCAGCTACTCGAAAACGGAGGGTCTATTTGCAGGTGTGTCGCTGGAGGGATCGATCGTAGTCGAGCGCAAGGATGCGAATACCAAGCTCTACGGCCGGCCGAGCTCGGCTCTCCAGGCACAGGCGCGACCACTCCTGAGTATTTTGAATTCGAGGGCGTTCAGCGGAATGTCATCAGGGATGATGGATGACCGCATGCACAACGGCATCCCAGTTTATAACGACAGGGAAGACCCAGTAGTGTGGGCCAATAACACAGGCTGTTACGAAAAGCCCAGCCATCCCCAAGACGTTTTCCAGCTTAATCAACCTACTGAGCTAATCTCTGGCGGCCGCTTCCTCTCACGCAAACTCCACGCCTGGTATTCCCATGCTAGAAGCTCTGAAGTTTGCTAACTTACCGTCACCCCGCCATTTCCATCGGTAGTGCAGTCATCAGCCGGGTGGTGTTATGGTGCATTGTATAATAGAAGCATGGAATCGTGTTTTAGGTCATTTCGTAGCAAACTTGCTTGACGGCTGCGAGGACAACTTCTTGATCATATCCAATGTCTTTATTCTCATAGGAGATGATTTCGGAAGCATATCATGAGACTGTCATTCCATCGCTAGGCATCTATTCTCCATTCCTTACACCAATATGAATATCTCAGAGTTGCTCAGGTCACCATCGCCTGCCGTCTTCTTGTCAGTAATACCTTCAACAAAGCATTCACCGACAAGTTGATATCTGTTGTTCCCTGCATCACCTTCACTCCGTGGATGGTCTGGGACAGGCCGAAGAAGGTATGGAACCCCTCCACCATGCAACAAGGCAACTACATCTCCTCCCTGCGCCCTCCAGGGACATAAGCCATACCTCCCATTTGAAAAGACGAAAAAGCACCTCTCCACACACGATGGGAGATCTATTGTCTCGTAGTACATGTACCCCGAACCACCATCCGCTGTCGGAAGCAGAGTCTGCTGCCACGAAGCAGGGACATAGGAAAAGTGTGCCTGTGTGTGGTCGGACAACATGTCTTCCAGCGCCTGCGGATCCCAGTTCTCCTCATGGTAGTTTACGCCCTGGAGGAGCCAAACACCCATCCTTGCCGAAGGATCGAATAAGCGGTTGAAGGCGGCGGCGAGCATTTGTTTGTCTTTGTATTGTGCGGAAATCATTTCCTGTGGGGGATGACCTAACGCGACAATCTCACCGACTTTGTAGCCTCGGAGAGCGAGTTCCAGAGGATTCGAGTCGTCTTTTAAGCGGATCAAATCCTCATCCGGTTCGGCATTGACCACCCCGGTAGGCAGAATGGACGGGAACTGCTGTCGTAGGGTTATAGGCGAACATTGAGCGTAACCATCCGTTCCAAGAGCCCAACTTGGGCCGCTGAGGATGGGTGTGCCCAATCGTGGGTCCTCATCCCACAGTGTACACCGCCAGGCACGGGTAGCTTGGCAGTGGATGAAAGAAAGGATATCAAGCGAGCGATACTCGAGGATCCACCAGCGCGTAAAGTCTGCCATGACATTCTCCAAGGGCTTGCTGTAGTCTGGTCGCAAAAGGGAAGGGATCCGGTCTGCTTCGCACGTCTCGTGGCCAAAGGCGAGGAGGGCAAAGAGTTTGTCTCGAGGGTTGGTGGCTTTCAGATCCAGGGCCTTGAGGAACACCTCCAAGATGGGCAACAGCTTTGTCTTGACCTCTAGTGTTCTGTCGTGCCGCTGGTGCAGGGCATTCCAGATGGCAGGCATTGAGTCCCGCGCCTGCACACTCCATCGCGCTTCGCCCGCGTACTCGGGTGTGCTAGCCATCTCATTGATGAAGACTAGCTCCTCCCAGGGAATCTCTTCGCTGGCCGAGTAGACGACAGTCTTGTGTGACAAGATGGCCTCCTGAATCACCCAGACCCGCTGGAACCATGGGTGCTGAAAGAAGGTCTGCATAAAATTGGTGAAATGTACCTCGCCTTCGCCGCCACCTGCGTCTATCGCCGAGCTGTCAAAGGACTGCATGGCATGATGTCGGCTGAAAACCTCGCGTGTGTAGCCGAAAGTATGCCACTCCTTTGACTGCGTGATCTTGTCGAGCTCCTCGGCCGGCAGTGTGTGCTTTGTACCAGCGCACCGACACTGACTTCCGCCTAAGCAGATACGCTTATTCACGTTGTAAATGTCTCGAATTATTCGAAGAGCCGTGGCAAGGCCGAGGACATAATCATCCAGCCAGACACAAACCATGTCAGCACCGGAGTAGATGGAACCCATCATGGCTACCTGCTGGGCTCTCTCCTCCAGGTCATCCTGGTTGATGCACGCTGCATCGATCCAGATCCGGATAGGCACGTCTGGGCGGCGGAAGCGACGGATGGCTCTCTCAAGAGTGCTTGAAATGCCGATCTTGTGGACTGCTTTATCCCCCATGTCTATCGATAGTGACGCGTTCTTGGATGAATCCCCCCAATAGTAAGAGAGCGCGTAAAACCTCGTGGGCTGGTCTGAGGTGCCACCAAGGTTGACGTATTCGAACTCGGTCTCAATGTCGCTCTGGTAAGTCCCAGGTTTGACAACCAAGACGCGGATCTGCCGATTTCCATAGCCAAGAAGCTTGTAGATAGAGCCAGTGCTCTCGGCGCTAGCTGACAGCCCCAAGTTCCGGTGTAGATTCACATCTTCTTCTCGAACTTCGTATTCAATCTCAATGCTTCCTCGGCGGATGATGTTCACCCAGCCGGGAAATTGCGCCTTAGGTATCAATTGGATGACATCGCCCGGCTGGATTATCCCCAGCCACCATTTAGAGCGCGGCGAGATGCTCTGAGTATCCCAAAGCGTGGTAGCTGTGGAAAAATTCTCATCCCCAGCCCGGTTGTGCTGGATTCTAATGGCAGCGACATCGCTTCTTCCTTCGGGACGTCGGAGGGCTACCTCGAACCATGTGTAGGATATCGATTTGTCGTCTGCCCAGCCTTTGTACGTCACTATGTCAGCTTACAGCCACTTGACCGCATTGAAGGACGAGTAACCTCTTACCCTGGTCTCGAGAATCGGTTACAAAAGTAGCGGAGGTCACCGCCAAGGCCTCCGGCGGGACAACAAGTTCAAGATACGGCCGCCGTGGGCAATGCTCATGGACCTGGATGACGCCATGGCGGATTGCGCTCTGTTTGGCTTTGGTCATTGTAGAGGCGATTTTAATTTTATTTCGACTTGGGATCCCCGGGTTTTGGTTGTCCGCAAACACCTGTCTATTGCAAGGGTTCCTCTGCCGCTCCTATTAAGGCCAGCAATCTACTTACATGTGTACCTAAGGAAGTCTAGACTCAGCATCCCGCGGACTCAGCTCGCCACATGCGTACGTTGCATGGGACTACTGACGCACGCTGCATGTCGGCATCGGCGGCTGGTCCTGGACAGTATTTGATTTGTTAACGGAATTACCACCTTTTGCCAAGACCCAGTTACTGGCTGGCGAGGCCCAACCCACCTAAAAGAGCGTCGGCACAGCAACGAGGTTCATGACGATGGCTTATACCAATGGCAAGCTCTCCTTGTTGATTACCCCGCCTTTGTCCGGAGGAGTAAATTTGGGCATTGACCTATCCGACTTCGGAGTGGCGGGAAGGTAGCTGATTGACCTTGGTATTTACTCCCTTGTAAAAATCACCATATAGGGGCTAAAAGGCCAATCTAAGCGAATCCAATCCAACCCGAACCAAACTGGACTGACACCCACCGCCGATCCGTGTTAGCCAGCTATTTGCAGGGCCAACCAACATCGGAACCACCCAGACTGTCTGAAAGCAGGGCTTTTCGACTTCGCGGGTCTCGACGCCTGTTACTGGAGAGCTGCGGAACCTGCGCGTCGTATTTCTATAGGTTTCCGTATACTCCATCTAACGGCTCACAAGGTATTGGGCCACCACCGCGACCTGATGATCCGTCATGACTTCAACTGTGCAACGACAGAACAACTCGGAAGATAATACATTCAGGCAGTTGCAATCTATATAAATACACTGATCTAGTGTACAAATATTTCTGACACATGGTTAAGGAAGATAACTAGCTACTAATATACAGAGTCCATGTCTCTGTGGTTTTTGAGACACAGGAGAAGAAGAGAGAAGGAAACTTGTTCAAGGGGGTAGTCAAAGAGAAATTTTGATGAGAACCAAAACGCTACCGAGAGGAAGGAGGAAGAACAGAAGCCAGAAGAGGGAAAAAGCGAGCGACGTGAAGCGTCAAGTGACAGAGGCCTGTGCTACCTAGCACTGCCTAATTTAGATCAAACTGTAACGCCGCTGATCTTAGTAATCGTCGTGCCGAGGACAACGGGGACCTTGTTGTGGTGGGCCAGCAGGCGGACGGTGTTTGTGTCGCTGTGCGTCTTAATGTTGTTCCAACTCTCGTAAGTGGACGAGTAGCTGCCGTCGGACTTGCCGTAGAGAGAACCAAATATGGAGAGGCTGCCGCCCGAGGACTGGGCGGACGAGATGGCGCCGACAACGCCGTCAAAGGCCGTCTTCTCGAGGGTGAAGACGGTCTCAACGCCGTAGGCCAGAACGACCGACGTAATCTGTTCCTGGACGTCCTCGGTGGTGGCCGCCGGCGAGTCGGCGAAGAGCACTGGCCACTGGCGGAGGGGGTTGGCAGTGTACCAGGAGCCCATAGACACGGGGAACCTGCCGATGCCCCAAACGTTGACGGTGATGCCGCTCTTGAAAGACGTCTCGTTGATATTGAGAGAGTAGCTTTGCCACGTGTTGGTCGTCGTCTTCTTCTTGGACCAGAAGATCCAGCCGTTGCTGCCCGATGTCTTGGTGCTCGAGGCGTAGCCGAACTGGCTCCAGTTGTGCTTGGTGGTGTCGATGGTCAAGGTGGCGAACGAGCTCTTGCCCTGGTCGTATCTGCGTCGGTCGTACGGATACTCGGAGGGGAACGAGTCGATCCACTGCTTGGCGACCGCGTTGAAGGACCCCCCGATGGAGAAGCTAGGCTTGTGGCTGGTGGGCTGGCCATTGACAGTGATGGTGCCGTTGGCCACCTGCTGGACGACAGCTTCCTCGGCCTCAACGGTAGGCATGTTGAAATCTGACATGCTTGTTAGCCTGCTCGAGTGGCAAATTTTGGACTTGCAAGATGTGTCTCACTGGGGAAGTAGTTGGTGGTGTTCTTGCCCTTGGCCATGGCCTCTCTCCATTCGACGAGGCGCGCACGCTGCTGGCCACCGGTAGCCGCACTGTCGAGCTCGAAGCGCACCTGCTCGAGGGTGGCGTACGTCTTGTAGTAGTTGGCAAGCTGGGGGAAGTTGATCGCGGCGTACTCGCCGAGTGGGCTTGTCGGTGAAGGGGTCGATTCCGTTGGGGCAGTCCCGCGCGAAGTTGACCTGTGCCTGGGCCCGGGTCTCGGCAATCTTGTTGATCAGGTCGGCCATCTTTGTGACGGTCTCGTTGATTTGAGCCTGGATGCGGACGTCGTGAGGAACCTGCAACAGCACCGAGTCGATGTATTTGGTGTACGCCGCATCGTAGGTGTGGCCCGAAGGAGCAAACTGAGACTTGCTATCCTTGAGGGTGAGAACGGGATCCTTGGCCGGAATGACAGAGGCAAAGCGGTAGACGTTGTGGTTTTGGTAGTACTGATTCACGTACGGAACAGCCGGGATGCTGAAATCGTTCTGGTTGCTGATGGCAAAACGCTGGGTGCTACCGAGGTTGAGACCGGCTGGTGCGGCGAGCGAAGCGATGGCCGCCGCGTAGGCAGCCCAGAGGGTGGTAGCCATGATAATGAAATGTGAGAAGTCGTGCCGGAGAAGGAGTGGCTATAGAAGCTGTCGGTGCTGGTTGAGGAGCGGTGAAAAAAAAATCCCACACCATCGACAGAACCCAAGCCTTTTATACAGAGTATTCGTCTCGGCTCAGCTCTTTTCGGCCATCGCCAAAACGCTTTTCCACCCGCTATGCTGCCCAAGTCGGTTCTGTTTCTAGAAAGCCCAGTTCGCCTCGCAGATATCCCCTCATCTCCACATTCTAGGGAGGACCAGCATGTCGTCTCCATTTAGAACATGTTGTTCCCGCAATGAGAGAGCGATTCAAGAGCCAGCCGCTGCTGCGACTTCGTGGCTGTATCACGCTGGTATCCTGCGATGTTAAAGCTGGACAAAATCCGATGGAGGTGGGTTTGATGAGCCGACTTGGCAGCAGGAGCCACTGGGATATTGTAACCATTTGATTAGACAACCTGTCGATGCGCTATCTTCGGAGCAACGGTCAGGGCTAACCTAGACGGAATCGCGGGAACAGAAAACGCCTCGACAAAGGGGTCCACGCTCTTCAACTCGCGAATCAAGGCCCGGCCCTGAAATTTGGGCTGTGCCAGCCAAGCACAAAATATCCCGATCCAATCGACTCGACGAGCCTGGGGGGCTGAGCAGAACAACAAACAGGGTTAGGGCTCTGCGTAAGTGGCCAATCAGCAAGTGGCAACGTGGAATACCAAGTCCCCTGCCAGCTTCGATGCGGGGACGATAGGTTGATTTGGCGACCAAAAGCGGAACGCGATGAGATGCCTTCGTAAGTTCACATTCTCGAAGCAATCATGTATTCCAAGCCCACACTACTGGCAAAACTGCCATTATCCAGCATGGTGGGCGAAACGGCCCGGCTCAGGTCCGAGGCATGACTAGCCCAGGCCATCTCTTGAGTACTTGGCAGCCTCAGGACACAATCACCATTCAGACACTCTAGTATAGATACCATCACCGTGCTTATGGCGGCGGAGAATTTTGGTTGCTCACCCAAGTAATTTCATTGCTTACGTATCCTACTTTACAGACTCACCTTTGTACATTATAGTGACAGCGACCTACGGTGACAGAACCCTTCTGTGAAGACTTGCTTCACCAATCAATCTCCTTATCTACCCTAATCCTAAAGCGTTCTGCCTTGTGATCTTGTCTCAACCCTCTTTGGCTGTAGGTCGTAACAATAAGCAGCACGATACACGATACAATAAGCGGAGAGACCTTTTGGCACCCTAGCAGCGCCCCGTTTCGGAAACTTATGCCAAACGCGAGATCAAGTTCGATAAATAGGTCGTAATTACCTAGACAGTCTATTATAACTTCACCTGGGCTGGCAAGCACTCTCGTCCCGTGGGACTCTTACGGTGCGATTCTGAGCGATTACTAGGATGAGCCTGCTATATTTGATCGTGAAAAAGGAGATGAGCACACTGGGTGTAAGAAACGCAGAACACTGGATCTGGTGGAATTAATGGGGTTGCAACTGCGTGATTGATTGCTTGTGTTTTGTGTCCTCGCTCTCTAGCAAAGCCAGAGAGCTCGCTGTTCAGGCCCATCTTGGTCTGTGCCGTGAACTTAATCGTACCAGAGATAGCGGTCAGGTGATAGGAACACACCCTGAGACCTGTGGTAAACTGTTCCCTAACCTTGCGAGCTCCTCCGCGATCCGCTTCTTGTGAGCTGCTTCGGCAGCAGTGATGTCGGCCGTATCGTTCACAAGATTGACAAATGTGTTCCCGTGTCTTAAGGGCTCTGCAAGATATGCGGACACGCGATGACCGGCCAAGGAGCGAGGATTGAGGGGGTAGCATTTGGGATGCTTCGAGGTGGAAGATGCCGCCCTCGTTGATCTGTCGCCCAATTCCTGACTATTAGCACTATGAGGACGTCTTAAAGGGCGAATTGAACTGTGCTGTACCCCGCATCCAGCGATTTGCCGGTTGAAGACATCGGGCGAAAACTGCCAGTGTTGGCAAGATCAGATTGGCTGGGTTTGTATTTGATATCAAAGACTTGGATTCTCAAGAATCGCGGTGGACACCGAAAAGAGATACTCAACCACCCTCGTTTTCGTCCAGCCCCCATTTATAGGGATCCCCAATGACCAGAAACCAGTAGCACTAGGAGAACACACTGAGACGATTGCACCTCTCTGTGGCGCACCCACTTCCCCAACTCCAAGGCAATCCGCCCACGCCCCTCTCTTCCCACGGGCCCGAATAGTGAACTAGACATCGAAGAAATTTGATTCCGAACGGAGGTCGAATGAAAACTTATGTGGGGTGAATTTAGTGAGACCCCAGGAAAGCCGCGTCTTCTCAGGGAGGCAACTAGCAAGGCCTAGAAGGCTTCAAGCGCAGCTTCGGTCGAACGCCGCCGCCGCTTTCTCGAGGTGCTTTCTCAAGCCACCCGGATCCACCGCGCGAGGGTCGTGTTCGATCTCGCCAATTGCAGTCTGCTGGGCCCGTGTCTTCCGCAGGAGGAGCCGAGTTCATTCTCGGTGAGCAGTGTTTGCAGAAGAAGCCGGTCAGCCTGGACGGAAAGTGGTGTCCCGGGCTGCTTCGGTACGGCGGTGATGGCAAATCTCAGCACCTTGATACGGCGTGGCTTTTGCCCAGCGCAAACGACTTCGCGTCTGGGGCTGCGGTGTGCCAGGCGCGCATGTTGGAGCCACTATCACGCGCATCGTGAGGTCGATTCCTGGCATGGACTGATGTTGAGCTTTATTGAATCGTCAAATGGCATCTGAGCTTGCGTATTGCGCTTGCTTATGACTTGGTCAGAGGCCTCCGAGGAGTGGCATCGATTCGCTATGGACGGGCGAGGCTGTGAGGAATTTGTCAGCAAGCAAGCTGCAGAAGCTGCAGAACGAAATGGTCCAGCTACATACGACCAATCTCGCTCACTCACCGATCCCTTCGCAGAAATCCCTCAGATGCGGGGTTCGCACCATGCACCATACGGCTCGACATTGAAACAAGCAGGAGCCCCCAACTAGCCTGAGCCGAATCAGAGAAAGACGGTCCACATGAAAAGTCGGTGTGACGTGCCCACTATTCGATTTTCGCGGGGAAATTAGCGTGCCGCGTGTGTCGACACAGTGATGGTTGCCTGACAACAAGTTGCCTTGCCAGAAGTGATGATGGTTCGCGAGCCTGGTCGTAGTTGGCGGGCCGAGAACTCGATGTCGGACGAAATTAGGCATCAGTCGACAGTCACGTGCTAGTGCACGTGGGTGCCAGGCGATTTCGAGCTCGTGTAATCGATCGATGCGAGAATCCGCACGCATTGGGGGATGGACGTATCGGAGTCGATGCGGGGGCGGCGTTTCTTGTAGTTCTTAGAGCGATGCGGCGCCCTATACCTGTCTGATAGTGACGACGGTCCGTATGACAGGTCTTCCAAATCGTTCAGTTAGTCCGACAGCTCCATGATTGCTGCGAAGAGTTTGCCGTTTGGTGAGGCCCATCATTTGTGCTTCGACTAGCCACCCTTACTAAAGATCACGGAGAAGTTAGAGATTGTAGCCAAAGACCGCAGGGACAACAACTCACAAACTCGGAGCTCGTCAAACGAAACATTGTGGATGGCTGGAATGAGAGGCCCTAATATATGAATCCTAGATCAGGATGCCTGTAAAATGCATGTTTGTTGAGCAAGACTGAGAAGATCTGGGGGTGTGGAAATCCAGCGAACAGGCCCGGCTTAAAGGTTATAAGTATGGCAGGGAGATGCGAGTTGGTCGCATGTTGATTTGTACACCGAGACTCGCTTGAAGAGAGTGTGGGTGGGACCGATCGGGATTGGCCAGCTTGGAGGGTAACAAGACTGATCCTCCGACAACCTGCATGGGCTGAGTTCACAACGCACAACATGCTGCTAGAATAATCCAAATCCCTGAGACCGAACAAGCGTGACTCCTCCACATCTAGGGAAATCTGCCGGCACGTCGGCATAAATGACCGCGTCGCGGCCTCACGAGCTTCCGTCTCCTGATATCTCGGGAAAGAACAAGGTGGTCGGGCAGCACCAGTCAGGCACTGCTACGAGTCCGGGCCTTCTTGCGTCACCCGTATCACGAGCCCAACCACTCTGCCCCTTTGTCTAGCCCGGTTCCGACTATGATCCACACCACGCAAACGCCAATCGATCTCTCATGTAGTGGGCGATACCCATCGAGCATGGTAGACTAGTAGAGCTATTGCAAAATGACAGGTGAGCCTTTCAGGTCGGGCGGGCGTGGCAGTCTCCTGAAATTCTTACGCCTCCCTATCTAAGGTACCGGTAGTGATATGAACGGCCGTTCCACCGGCGAAGTCCACGATTCGTTTTTCAGTGTTGCAACCTGGACCGACCAATACTCCCACCAATGCCCCGACTCAGCATAGATGTAGACTTCTAGGATACACCAATCCTTGAGGTCGTGCGGATTATTAGTAGGTTTTCAGTGGATGGAGTGTCGGCATAGTTCTCAATTCGCACATAAAGCTAGCCGACGAGGGGTCGCAGTGTATAAGTGTCTGCTATGGGGCTGTGGAGGCCAATCTGCGGAGGTTTCCGGCTTGGTAACAGGCCTCCCAGGGGGCCAGAGACGCCACAGTTTTGCAGAATAACAGCACAAGTAACAACCATTTGCAATATTTGGCAACAAGTGTTAGATTCTGACAATAGGTGGGGTCGCCGAGTGCCTGAAGGATTTCTAGGAAGTGGCTCCTGTCGAGCGAAGATAATTGATGTTGGAATGAGATGAGGGTTGTGGTGGGAATAGTTCGGGCCGGAGGGACAAGGGTTTCGGGATGACTCGATGGTATAGCCCAGGACAAGAAACAACGGCACAGACCTTTTGTGCACACTTGCCCAGAGAACCAAAAATGAAACGGCAAACGGCAAACTATGCAGGTCTTCAAGCGCCACCTAGGTCGTACAGAGCAATCAAATATCTTGAGCATAGGCATGTCATATCACCACAGAACCAGCTCGGTGAACCCCACGGAACGAAAATTGCATAAATTTTTAGGACGCTCTTGCCAGCCGAAAAAGAGATATTTACCAATATTCTACGGTGGACTGCAGATAGTGCTAACTTCGAGGGTAGCATTCAAGGACCAGCTCAGGTGTGGATTTCAGGGGGGCAGTCTTCACTTTTCACACTAGTTACTTTTGTACATAGTCTGCTTCGCAATCTTGAAAGGGCCCGCGTGGCCAGGCTCATTTAGTCGAAATTCCAAGCAACCCAACCTTCTCAACGAATCGGGTCCACGAAAGCGAATAGGAACACTTAACAATTATTCACAGCCTTACCAATCCCTTGCCACCTCTTTACTCCTGGCGCATACCCTCGCTAAATCGCTTGAATACCTAGTAATATTGTGAATGGTGGATAGGTGAGTGCTTGGGGTCGTGAAGGCGAACCATCATGCCGAAAAGACAAGATCTGTCACAAAAGACCGCTCCGTGGCTGTGGACGAAAGCCGTATGTACAAAAGCAGTATGTTGCAAGCAGCGGTGGCCGTCTGTTTTTTTGGGACCCGGGTGTCTTGTCCGCACTTGTTAGTGTCTCCATCCCCTCCCAAGCCACGAAACCCTTTTTTTTTTCCCTTCTCGTCACACTTGTCTCTACCTACACTCCCCACCATGAGCGTCTCATCAGTTAGAAGCTATATCAACATGGTTCTAGAATATCTCGACTCGCCGTACCGAGTCGACGATGTTGAGCCCAGCCTGCTCCAGGCTGAGCAACGCCTCGCCACCTCGACCCAGCTGATGCGGCTCCTCTCATCGCACAAATCGCCACCAATATCTTGATCAGATCACGGATGCTGGCAAGGCAGACAAGCTAAAGACCCACGTCTTTGCTGAAATTGATCAGATTCGTGAGCAGCACGGCACCAACAACACTACTCCGCCCGCTCCACCCAAGGCCGCTACCCCTCCCCTCCCTCAAGACTTTTACAACGCCGAGCGCGCGGTATCCTGGGCGAACGAATACCTGAGCTCGGGGCGCATGGACCAAGTTGAGTTAGTGTTGACAAAGGCTGAGTGCTCACTCCAGGGCGACAAGTCGGTAGAGCCTGCCGGCCTTGCAGACGAGACCGCGCAGATGGGAGTTCAAGAAGCGGTTCCAGCAGAACGATGTCCGTCGGACCTAACCCCCGGAGCTGTACCGTGAATACGAGACCCGACTCCCTGGGGCAGGGTCTTGGCTTGCAGCCAAGACTAACCATAGATGGCCTTAGCCCCGTGACACCTGCCCGAGGATGATGCCGATCGGCTGCGGCTCTACGGCGAGCTCAAGCGCATCGGTCATCACACAGGATATAATGAATAGGGTTTGGTCTCACATAGGTATCTACTTACTAACATCATGAAGATGCCAAATAGAATGAAATACCTGGTTTTCTATTCCGATCTGGTTGATAGAATGCTTGAACTGCGGACAAATTCGACCCTCTTCAGTAGTAGTTACCTTGCTGTCCTACCTACACCAATATGACAATCCGTTCCTTCGCAAGGGGCATAAACCTAGGCACCGTCTTCGTCCAGCCAATCCTCTGAAACATCCCATCCCCTATCACCCTCAAAACCAAACAAAAGCAATCCCAACCCCCTCCAATAAACCTCCTGCTAATCGGCAATAGATGCACAGGTCCTTCAGTCATGTCCTCCGAAAAATCCAGGTACAGCCTACCAGCAACCAATCCACGAGCTCCCTCAGCGGTAACCCCCAACACATGAAAGAACCAAAACTTATTTCCCGTCACATCGACAGTTCTCCTCAAAACCTGCTGCTCAGTCGGCCCATCCTCGAGCTCTTCATCCATGGTAGCAGGAATCTCACTCGAGTCCGGAAACGTGGCGCTGAGATGCGCATGCCCAAGCATCGGCCGCCCTTTAACGACAAGCCGCGCGTCCGCCAGGTCGCCGTATATATTCGCCGTCCGGAAGTTCCAGCTGACATCCACCACGATGGCTTCTCGCTCTTCCTTTTCCACCACTTCCTGGTCGTAAATGACGCCGACGAACGGGCTCCTCTGCGGCGAGCCAGACATGTCAAGACTCGCCCAGGACCAGGTCGGTGCGCGGTAGGGAAGGAACCTAAGTTTGCCGTAGCCGGTTGGGGTTGTGAGCATCCACTGAAGGCAGGAAATAATCTCCGATTCCCACATACCACCGAAGTATCGGTCGCCTAGGATCGAAGAGAGCCTCTCTGCTATGCCGGCTATGGCTGGTAGTCTGTCCGCTTCGAAGGACAGCTGGCGTTGGGAGTACTCCTTGACGATGCGGTACCACGAGACATAGGCTGAGCTTTTCGCCTCGTTCCCCGTAGATGGGGTAGCTGGATTGCTGCTGGCTTGGATGTTGATATTCCGTAACATGGTCCCCATAACAGCCAAACTGCAGTCCCTGCCCAAATGGGTTCCCATCTTGTTTTCCCGCTCCTGACTTCTCGTTGTGGCGTTAATAGGAAGGCCGCGAGGACAGTTTTCAGAAGCGGACCACTGGCCACACTCGAAGGAAATCCAGTAGGGTTCAAAAAAGAGCGTCCGGGCTGGGAATATTCTCTCCTGGAGAATCCACCCTCGACTGTCCAGTTGAGACTTGGGGCCGCGAAGGACTGGGGCCAGACTCAGCATGACGCTCTTGCTCCTTTGGTTAGGACCAGGAAAGACTATTGTAATGGGTAGAGTAAGCGGCCTGGTTGCCAGCCCTGTGCGCTGTCTCCAGAGGCCGCCGGGATTAGCTGCCGAAGCGGAAAGGTTGACATCGGCGTTTTGGTAATAGATGGCCATCTTGGGGATCTCTCGAAGCTTGTCCTCTTCTGAATCTTGAAGGATGCAGAGGGAGTCAATCCAGATGTACTCGATTCCGAGCTTCTTGGCCGTGATGCATGCTTCAGCAAATGTTTTGGGGAGCTGACTGACCCGAAGGCCTTCCACAATGTGCGTATTTTCGTTGCTAGTTGTTGTCAAGCCGGACTGGTGGGGATCCCATCGGTGACTTAAAGTCGCATATCGCACGTCCGTTGCTTGCTGGCCATGAAATTTGTGCTTAGACCCGACAAGAAATACCTTCTCTTCATGAGATGTCGCCTTAGAGACCCATATAAGACGTGTTGGTAACTGACGGGCGCCGCTCGAAACGTTGTCGCGGCAAGAAAAGTGATTTTCTCGACAGTACTTCATCCAGGAAGACGCAAGTGATAGAGCCACGTCGCTGCCAGTTGACGTGTCAAGTTGACTGGCACCGTCCAGGATGTTTGCCTTTTCGGCGTTAGCCACCACATTCGAAGGCAATCCGTTCTTCTCCTCCTGGTGCCACGACTGCCGAGAAATCTCGGTGGGGTTGAGGATCAAAAAGGAATCCAATCCTAGAGGGTGCTTGAAAATCAGGTGTTCCGGCTCATGCCGTATCGTGTCAGTATCGTCGCCCATCCAGTCCCCATCCTCAAGATACGAGATGGAGAGTTCGACACAGTCGCTGCGAGTGGACGTTTCGAAAGGTTTTCCCAGGGCCCGGTGCTCGATCATTCCGAGAAGCATGACGCAAAGTCTGCAGCTATGCCTCGACGCAGATTCTTCGAGTGCGGCTAGGCTGGGATGGAGAACGGCAACAAGGTCTAGAACATCATCATTGGAGTCACTCGACTCCAAAGTAATGTTGCTACACCGCTTGCAGTAATCCATGACTCCCAGATCGTCGATTTTTTTTTCTGTTTTTATTTTTTATTTTTTGTGTACAAGCTCCTACCGCCAAGGAATAATACGGGCGCGCCGGGACAGCTAAAATATTGACCCCGCACAGGTGGTCCGAAAAAAAAACCGAACACTCGGGTCCCCTCTCCGGGTGTCCGGTTTTTTTTTGGACCATCTGCCCACACCAGGTTGCTAGCTGGCGGACTTGACTCCTCTCCGAGTGCGGGGTCAAAAGGATAATTTCCTTTTTCGTACCGCACCCACGTGACGTCGCTCACCCCGGCTCAGGGCCCGCTCAGGGCCGCTCAGGATTGGCTCAGTCTTGCTCACCCTCTGAGCCATTTCTGGAAGGCTGCGCCGCAGCATCCACAACTACTTCAACTCTAGCCAAACGAGCCTAAAATTGTGTGACGACCTGCAAGTCGCCCTAGTGGTCGGTCCGGTCCGCGACCTGCAAGTCGCCCTAGTGGTCGGTCCGGTCCGCGACCTGCAAGTCGCCCTAGTGGTCGGTCCGGTCCGCGACCTGCTTGATAGTGTACTGCATTGAGAGTTGTGCTAACCTTCGTTCAGTCATCTTGTTCCCCCCTTCACCTTGTAGCAATTGGGCTTTGCGCCCGCTACTACGATCTGTCTTTGCCTGACCCACCCTGTGTGTCAGGAGCAGGCCGTAACAAATTGGTCCTATATAAAAATGGCTACGCTAGTCCCCGTCTTCAGAAAGCGAATGGTTCCGCCTTAGCATTTACCTCAATATCTCATACTTACTTATAGCTAGTTATATATACTCTTTTGTTATTCTACACCTTGAACTTTTTACTACCCTTAATAAAACGTAAAGATATAGAGTCTTGTTAATTCCTAGCCTCTGAGGGCACTGAAGTGCCCTGCACTGCAGAGCACCTCAGTAGAGTGTAATCGGTTGCGTGCTCTGTAGCTGTGGCTGCGTACCCTGTAGCTGTGGTTGCGTACCCTGCAGCTACAATCTCCCTGCGGCTCTGAACCTTCTGGAATCCAGAAGGTTCTAGAGCTTCCAAGAGGGTCTGACAGCCTTGCGGAGCTGCAGAACCCTCTAGAATTCAGGGGGTTCTAACCCCCTGAACACCCCTGTTCTAGCGACTCACAGAAGGCTCTGGAAGCCGTAGGCTTCCTGTGACGACCCTGCAGGCCGTCACCTGGGCCGGGGCAGCCCGGCGAATCCCCCGCAGAAGAAACAGTGCAGGAGGACAGTGTACACTGTCCTGTGCACTGGGCCAGGGGTGCAAGGACCCGAAGCCCCTACGACCAGTAAGAAAGAGCTTAGTGGCCCACAGGGACTGACAACACCAAGCACCATTCTGTTGACTGCTTAGCTGCAACTGCGTGGTGCACTACTAAGCATAACGGACTAAGTAAGGTACAAGGTACCTCTCAGTTAGTTAGTATAGATAGTCATCATCGTGACCACAATGGCCGTAAGGGACTCCTAAACGCACGCAGCGCCCGGTTTGGTGGTCGCACTGGCTTTAGAAGGTGCCGCGGAGCATGGGAGAATCGATATGGTAAAGCTGCTGCTCACTTACGGCGTTAAGACTACCGGGACAGGGCAGAGACAGTATCTCCACGCCATAAAACTTGCAGAGGCCAATGGACATGGGGTAGTGGCTCGTATTCTCAAAGACTACAGAGAGCTTACAGCATCAGAGAGGCTATTGCTTGAGGATGACGAGCTCATGTTTTCGGATCTTTTTGAACATTGTTTTGAGTCGCACGACGATGCGTTGAATTCGGATGAAGACTCTGACTTGGAAAGCTCATCATCAAGTTCGGGATGGTCTGGTCCAAGTGACTGGGAGTTTTCGGATGACGAATAGATAGCCGCATTTCGTTCAGGATAAGACAGAAACCTACCTACTTGATTGCCGAATGGATAATGCTTATCCAGTCGGCTGTTGAATGTGGTCGTGATGTTTCCTGATAGCCCTTGTTGTGTGAGATTGGGAGCCCTTTGGAGTCGGGGGCGTGTTAGGTATAGAAATGAGTCAGGCGTGCAGTTGCCTTTAGTCCCGTTTGCTCGCTCGCTCTGGTTGCCGAAATAACTGAACAATGGAGACATCTGCAGGGAAACAGACCACCGCACAGTCAGGAAAGCAGGGAACATTGCTTTCCTGGCTTCATCTTCAATATAAGCATCAAACATCCTTGGGGAAAGGGAGATCGGAACAACGAGAGCAGTAGCTTCAAGATCTAGCTCCTTGGTTAAAAACCCGTTGCTGTAAAGCTTTGGGTTGCGTGAGACAGCGATCGGGGGCAATGCTAGCCATTCCCGCTTTTTACCTCTCCTAGTCTGAATCCTCACTCCTCTCAGCCACCGGCCCACGCAATTCCCACACCGGAATTTCTTTGCATTCAACCGCGTATATTTCGCCTTTCCATCTCCAGAATACCGGTCGTTGAACGTTCCATTCTTGGGGCTGCCACGCTTCTGGATCAAGTCCCCACTCTCTCTGCAGTCGCGAACGCTCTGAAGATATCCAGGCAACATCACAGCCAGAAGCTTCGAGCTTAAATAAAGCCTTGAACCTGTCAGTATATTGCGGCATCTATAGTGACAGCAACTCCTGTAGAGTTACCCAGGCTGGCAGCCGCTGGATATTTTTCTCCCAAACTGGCAGCCCACCGATGCCTTTGTCGACATGGTACCTTGGAAAACTCGACTTCTCGACTTCTGGAACTTGCCTCGTACCCGAATTAGGCCTTGGTTCTCATTCCCGTTTTGGAGTCGGCTTGTCCTAAATTTTAGTTAGAAACCCGAATCGGCCCTGTGTAGGAGGTATAGAAGGAGAATGGGCACAGGCGAGGCGTGTAGTTGAGTCAGGGCGATGCTTGACCAGAGAATGAGCTCCCAGTTGGATACCCCTGATGAGTAACTGCTCGCGTCTTTAAGGGTGTAGCCCGCTCCATCGTGTACAAAGTGCCCTGCTGCGCTGCTGGCGTCCCGGTGGCTGCCCAGAACGCGTGACCGAAGCGCCGTAACTAATTTTGCTGTGCTACCCCTTAGACATGTGGTGCGCCAAGTGCTACGGCTTTCACAACTTCCAAGCAAGAGCAAGATCTTCCGCCGCGCAGTTTTAACCGCACGCGATAGTTTGGCTTTGGCTTAGTTATGTAAAGTATTATTGAATCGCTCATTGTGGTTGCAAGTATCTGCTTGGCTCCCCACTTTCCCCGCATTCGATTTGGTTCGCTTAACAACGATTGTTGTCCGGAAATCCAGTGCTGCATTTTTCAGGACATACTGCCACGTAGATCCACTCAATTTCGACTCGGCGTCTAGAGCTTTCATTGCGTTTATAGGGCAAATGCAAACAGCTACTGGTTTTATATGGGAAAAAATTTGGCACCTTGCTCGGTTTTTCTCGTTTTCCGCACTCAATATCGCTTCAGGCGACTGTTCCGACGAGCAACCGGATTCACTACCAACATACACTACGATCTGTCTGACAATTTTTATATTCCGAGGAGAACCTGATGTTTATTACAAACAACACGTACTCTGTTACTTTACATCACCCACCAACCGGAATTTCCACGAGACTGTTCACATACAACGTGTGAATGACGAAAGCCCATAGGTAGTCGACTAAGTCCACGATAAGATAGACTGGACTTTAAGTGTTAAATACGTCAGCTATATTAACACCAGGACTTTATTGATACCTAAAGGTGATGAGTTGATGCCAGTAGACATTGTGTCGAGGACCCCGGTGACGGGCAAAGAGCATAATAACGACTGGAACTGCCTAAACTGTAACACATAACGAATTAAAGGCTTAAAAGCGATAGAGAAAGGTGTTATTATTCTTGCTTCTATCTTAGAAACGAGGGCTTTAACGGTGACCTTTAAATACTGCATATAATTCCATTCCTCCGTTATTATGGTCTGGAATAGGCCACATTATAGAATTCTAATAATATAATAGAATGTTAGTGATTTGGACCGATTACTGGAAGGGAGGCTATTCTAAGGGAGGATTCTGTAACATAAACTTTATATTTAAGGGTTTAGAATAAATCGTTAGTAGGGGATAGTAGACGTAAGAGTGGTATAACTTAATTTAATAAAAACTTATAAATAAGTTATTTAACGGTATTATTACCTAATTATATATAATTCTGTTATTAAGAGAGCTGGAGAATAAAATGTAGAAGAATATATTTTAAATCGTAACGCTAATTAAAGAGAGATAGGACTCTTTCACTTAATAACTCCCAGCCGATATTATCTAATCTACACATTAAAAACACATATTCCTAATACCTTAAATACTACCCTGTAAATTTCCAATCTAATATAGTAATAATTGGACCCTTACACACTATAATATTCCAAGCAGTAATATCGCTATATTTAAAGACGATAAGATACCCGTTACTAAGCGTTTTAGTAATTTAGTGCTAATATATTATCTAATTTAACATTAGTTAAGCCTACTGTAGTGTTAGACCCTTGATATATTCTATAGTAATACGATCCCAGTCACTATTAATAATGCTTAAAACTAGTGTTATAGTGTTTTCCTTCACAAAGCGTAATACTAATGCTTTATTTAGGTGGTTATTTGCACCTATACCGTGAGAGTGTGTCGTGTATTTAGTAATAACTGCACTATTACTATTATTAAAGTGTTAAGTAATATAGCGATGTTAATAGTGATGAATAATATCGTTATTAGAATAAGGCGCAGGCTGCTGTAAAGGAGGGGGATTATTACTAAAGAGTGCCGTTAAACGGTCTTACTCCATTCTCGCTTTTAGGCGATCCATATTTTAACGTCCTAGTGTTTTTCATGTATTACACAGTTTACATACTAAAGTTAAAGTGTGCCCAAATGTATCCGTACCCTCTAAGGTAAGTTGTAACATAATACAGGCACTTGCTTAATTCGAAGACGATGTTTAGTTATTAGCTAGATTAACTATTTTACTAAAGTTCTGCCTAAACTAACCCATTAAGCGCTTTAGTTAAAATAAAGCTTATTTACGGTGTAAGAGTTTTATCGCGGTGTTTTATTTCCAAAGGGACACACCACGTGTGTGTAGTGTTAATATATTTAATATACTGTTCTAAAAAGGCATCGATAATAGCAGGCCATTAAACCTGCACATTTTAGAAAAGTGCAGTTTAAGGAAAGTTGCTAAAAGAGAAAAGGGTTGTAATTAGACTTGTATTTTCTATAACTTATTCGTCGTTTATATACTTATCCCAGAGCATATACTGGTATATTCTAAGACATCCCATTATATACTGGTATATTTTAAGACATTACGTTATGTACTAATATGTTCCAAGATATTACGCTATTTACTAATATACTGTAAGACATCCTATAAGTGCTAGTATATTAAGTAACATCCCAAATTTCAAGCTGGGATATTCTGTACCATCCCATAACATATACTAGTATATTTTAAAGCATAACCACTACATTCACAAGGTGGTTTAGCTATGCTAGCTAACGCCTGTTAACCTAATCGCCCCAGCTAGACTATAGAAAGTCTTCTAGTTAAGTTTTATATCCTTAAAGCCTTTTCTCAAAGGCTAAGCTTATACGTTTCCAAGCTTAAGTCCAGGGTGATCACAGTACCCGATAAGGTCGACTAGCCTTAGTCCCTTTCCGTCCGTAACACACATTTCACCACCTTAAAATCGACACCACGAATTTCCCTATCCTTCTTCGGAACTGAGCAGTTACCGCCTTAGGCTAAGCTAGACTAAGCCAGACTAAGCGAGAGTGTCACTGTTCTAGGCTACCTCGGCTATAGTTGCTACGGTTTAGAAAAAAGACATAGAGTTGTAAGGACTTAAAACTGGGTCCTTACATCACCACTACGTAACTGCGCTTTCCTTCACTTAAACGATAGAGAAAAAAACTACCGTTTTAACACTGTCTTTGATTCCGTTACGCTAATAAGGCTAAGTTATAAAGGAATAAGGGCAGGTATTGTTATTAGCTTGATAGCTTCTCTAACATTGCCGCCCTTTACAATCCTCTTAAATGTTGCTATACTCGGGTCAAGGGCTTGCATCACTTACAAGGCTTACACACACTAAATCGGTACTGCGTCCTTATGTCGCACATTGCTTTATAGGACACCAGAACGTTGAGGATGCCCGCAGACTCAAGCATCGTGCTTGCCTAGCTAAAGAGTCTCTGCGCCTTACCGGGTGTAATTGTTGCCTGTATTTGTTGTGTTGAGGAACTCGGCTGCGCGGCTATGGTAGTGCACTCCCTAAAAGCGTAGCCAGCAGCGGTAACGCACGATAAAATAACTTCGTGGCATTCACGGCTTAGCCCGTAGCTGGCATACCTTCCCTGAGGCCGAAATATTCCAACGAGCCGGTAGCCGGTTGACGACCAGTAGGCGGAATCGTTGTAGTACTTGATTGACAAGGCATTATTCTGATAGATGTTGTAATACTTCCACATGCTTGACTGGTAAACTCCGGCCGGGCCATTCTGTGGGCCGTCTCGCCAATACTGCCAGTCGGAACCATACTTATCGAGGGAGAAGGGGGCGCAGGTTGTCGCTTTCTGGAAGCTAACGTCCTGTTTAGGAGGGGTGTTGAACCTGTTAATGCCTAAGTGGGATGCGGCGCTGATGAGGCCCGAATCATACCTCAACAAGCTCAGACCCTTGATGATAAATCATTTATTCTAGCGCACATCAGACAGTCGGCAACTTTGCTGTTGGAAGAGTCAACCTAGAAGCGCTGGTCACCCGTAGAATTGCGCACCATGCATGCCGAGCAATAGGGCCTGGGTAACAAAGAGGAACAAAGGGAACAGGGGAGGCAGGGGTAACGGAGGATGTCCCCCAACAACCTGCACTACCTCTTTAGCATCGTAAATGCAGCTTCACCGATGTCCTGGGAGTTGAGTGCTAACTATTTAACTTACTTCTTAAGCCTGTGCAATAAACAGCGGTTTCCGATTCAAATTCATTGTCCGGTTCACCAGAGGTGTCTTCGTGGTTAGCGATCTGAACAAACCAGTCTTCGACAGGGGCAAAGCCCATCTCTCAAACACCCCTCCAGCCTCTCCTCTGTCAACGCCACAAACACGGCGGTACCAGCTCTTAGAGTGTAAAAGGGGTGGCTGGGAGGCATACAAGTGGCTGATGTATAATACGTCGCCGTCCTTATATTCACTTGCTGACTCGTCTTCCATCTCCAGCCTACGGCCACGAGGGACTGGATCTCTGCATTAGACAGGGCAGCTTGGCGTGAGGAGACAGTCGGGGGCGAGATCATGAAATGACATTTCGAGTTGTACCAATTCCGTGACGCGTAGGCGAGCAACTGCTAAGCGGGATGTTAGTGCTTGCCTGCGCCCTTCCCGTCATGGTGGATCAAGGGGTTTGGCTCGGGTTCCTCACACCGGCCTTGTGGTTGGCTGACATGCAGCACGGCTAGTTCCGCGCCAACCAGGCGCATCAAGAAGTCACAATCGAACGTTATTAGGTCCGTCGGCAGCTAGGCCAGCAGCCGCACGCAGCGGCCCTGCTTTCCATTTTGCCCCACCCCGCTTTCTAGCATCCTCCTCAAATTGCCACCCGGGCTTGAAATGCGACCGTGTTTACCTGGCCCGCAACGCCTGATGAATGGAGCGGCTCATCGATAAACTCGGACGGTCATCGGGGCGACGGGAGGAAGGCGCACCTCCTGTGCCGTTGGCACCAGGCCTGGCAGCGACCTTTGCATCGGCTGCTTCGACGGCCTCTGACCTTCCCGACCCCGCATCTGACTTTGGGCACGGTGATCTCTTCGGCCTTTTTCAACTCTGGCCGCCGGGACAACAGCCAGGCGACACGCAGATTGAGTATGTACTGTACCTACCCCCCATCGCTCCTTCCTTCTCTATACAGAAAGTAATGAGAACCAAATGAGTCTTGACGGGGACTAAGTAAGCGCTCACCAGTATTGTCGCTGTCCACGGGCTTAACGGCACGCCATACAAGACATGGACCCAGGGAGATAAGCTCTGGCTCGCCGACTTTCTCCCTCTCGACGTCCCGCGGGCTCGTATTTTCACCTATGGCTACAACTCAGGTGTCGCCTTCACGGGTTCGACCTCGCGAGTTGACGACTATGCCAGAAAACTGCTCGAGCGACTGGTCGCCAAAAGACGCTCCTTCGCTCACCGTGACGAAGAGAAACGACCGCTCATTTTCATCTGCCACAGCCTAGGGGGCATCGTCGTCAAGAAGGCCCTCGTCATTGCACACGAGAGGAGTAGTCGGTACCAGTCCATCACCCGCGACACGTACGGTATCATGTTCTTCGGGACTCCCCATCGCGGCTCCGACACGGCCTTCTGGGGTAAGCTGTTTGGAAGCCTTGCAGACATCTTGACGCTTGGGTCTGTCCGTACGCAGCTTCTCGACGACCTCCGACGCAAGTCCGACGTGCTCGGGGCAACTTGCTTCCAGTTCATTGAGCGCGCTCAGTCTCTCGGCCGCATTTTCTCCGTTTACGAGAGGCTAAGAATCAAGGGTCTCTCCGGACTTGTCGTAGAAGAGGACTCGGCCGTCATGGGCATTTCCAACGAGATTCCCATTCCCATCGAGGCTGATCACCGCTCCATGTGTCGCTTCTCCAACATGAAGAGCGAAGATTACCAGATGGTGGCTGACTGCCTGAAGGAGATGGTCGAGGACGCGCTGGAAGACGTGGTCACGGATGAACAGATGCCCGTTCGGGACGACTTCGCTCGCTGTCTCAAGACCGTAGATCCTGACGATATGCTGAGGAACGTCCCCAGGCCCAGCCCTGGAACGTGTTTGTGGGTCACCGATACGGACGCCTTCAAAAGCTGGAGGGATCTTCAATCTACGCGCCTTCTCTAGGTTTCTAGCCCTCCCGGCGTCGGCAAGACAACGGCAGCCAGGTTCCTCATCGAGCATCTGCGCCGATGGCTGCAGAGAAACGCTGCATCGTCGGGCGCAGAGTCACTCGTCGCCTTCTTCTTCTGCTCCTCCAAGCAGTGGTTACGGAACTCCGAGGAACACCTAGCCAAGTCCCTACTATACCAGATACTTTCGCAGAACAATCAGTTCTTCCGCTATCTCAACAATTCCGACATGAAGGCCTACGTCGCCGGCTCGCGGAATCTGCCAGGGGATGTTGATACATTTGGGGACCTGGAGACAACCTGGAGATTGTTGACAATCGTGTTGCAACGCAGCCCGAACTTTACGTTTTGGATCTTGATTGACGCCATCGACGAGCTCCCGGACCAGTCCAGGAGCGCTCTCCTTCGCCGAATCCAACATCTCATTGCCCAAGATTTGGGAGGAAAGCTGAAATTTGCCCTTTGCGATCGAAACAAGCCGCCAGGGGGAGGCGCTGTCGCTGGTAGCAACGCGATCTCTTGGCTGGAGATAACCGGACGGGACAAGGTAGCCGACGACGTCCGCCACTTCATCAACGAGAAGCTGGAGGATCTATGCTCCCGAAGCGAGATCTCCTGGCAGTACCAGAACATGATCGAGGAATCGCTTATGGAGGCCTCCGAGGGCAACTTCCTCCAAGCGACGCTGGCTTGGAACCATTTTAAGGGGGGCGTCAGCTACTGGTCCCCTCAAGTCATCAAATCTCGACTGGATGGCCTCCGGAGTCTTTCTGGCGAGGCCAAGACGTTTTACTGCTCCCTGCTCGCCCGTATTCCCGAGGATTCACACCTCCTCGCGAAGATCGGGTTCACATGGGTCCTCGGCTCTCGGAAGCCGCTCACCCTGACTGAGCTTCAGCATGCCGTGTCTATCAGCACCGGGCAGAGTTCTTGGTCCGACCTCAAGGATTCCTTGGGCTTCAACTTCGACTCCCGGTTCGACCAGGCCTTCGGCTACCTGCTAAATTAAGTAATTAACGCTTAAGGAAAGACTTTATTATAAAAGCGAATAAGTTAAGAGACTGACTCTTTAAAAGGGGACTATATCTATCTTTTTTCACGAAACCTGTATTTAAAACGACTTAGTAAGAAGCTTAACTTTAAAAGATACAGACTGTTCCGAATTAAGAAAAAGATTACTACCTCTAATTACAAACTTAACTTACCTATTAGTATAAGGGTGCAGATTAGGGTTTTTCATATCTTACTTCTAAAATCTACTCTGAAGGGAGTTCCTTTAAAAAAGAAGATTAAGATTAACGTTAATAAAAACAAGTATAACGTTAAGGAAGTTATAGATTTACAGAAGGGAAAGAATACATTTAAATATCTTATTAAGTAGCTAGATTACAGTCCTGAAAGTAACTTATAAAAGCTTATTAAAAATCTTAAATGCCTTAACCTAATTATAGTTCTACTGAAAGAATCTAAACTGATTAAAACTAACGATAAGAATTAGAAATAAGACAAGATCTAATATTTAAATTACTAAACTGAAGAGTAAGACCACTATAGGACTTAAAGCCTGAGAAACGGTAAGAAACTCTTTAGTAAGTGTGGAAAGATATTTATCAGAACCTTTAATTATAAGTTATAAGGACCTTAGACTTAATAAAGAAGCTGGGCCTCTGGAGCTAGTAAGCTTTATATAAATTGTATATATAGTAGTATAGAGAAGTCAAGGAAGGTGTAGCCTGTCTACGGACTACCTTACGCTGCAGGTATAGCTTACCCTGTAAGGGCATGGGTAATAGCAGCGTTATAGAATAAACTGACTGTTACTGGGACTTAAGTTTGCTTAAGGAAGCGAAAAGCGTAAAGCTACGCCCTCTTAACACTTTAAAACCAGTTATATAGCGGTACGCGGCAGAAAAGCGTGTCTACGCGATAAGCGTTTATCGAGAATGGAGATTACTATGTGATAGAGACTTAGTTAGTGTTAATAGAAGTAAAAAAAAAAAAGCTGCTATAGACCTAGGACTGGGCTAATTAGGACAAGTTAGGCTAGTTCTAGACTTATAGCGGAGGACTTTTATAAGAGTTAAACTTATAACCTCTTATAAAGATATATCTTAGTATAATACACTTTAGCATATTATACTGAGAAGCGAAACACAAACACGTTATTACTGCGCTAAAGAGCTATCTTGTTTATTGAAAAAAAGGAGCTACAAACCAGGTTAAGAGGTTATTACTAGTTACGGCAACCCTTTAAGGAAAGAGCCGTACACCGGTTCCGCTAAGAAACTTCCCCAGTTAAACTCCGGAAAAAGCGCGGAGGCCTCTTAAGCAGAACGCTCCTCTTTTACTATTATATTAAGTTTATAACTAAAGAGCTTATCTACGCAGCGCGCTAACCCCTTTTATTAGTCCTTAAGCGCAGAAACTTAAAGGCAATATCGTGAAAGAGGAGAGTAGTTTTACACTCTTTAGCGTTAAGACGCTTCTTCTTATCCAGAACCCTACGTAGCATAGATAGGTCGTTACTGTAAATGTTGTAAGAGGAGTATATAGCCTCCTTAGCTGCTACGCAGTAATTATAAGAGTTACTCTTACTAACTACCTTACAGTCTGGCAGGTTTTGTCAAAATGAAGGGGTCCCTGGGCATCTAGTCAGCGGAGCTGACTGGATGCCTGGCACAGCCAGAGCGTCAGTGAGCCTCAGCCACCAGAGCGAAGAAGCCTGAATCCTGCAGAATAGTCTATAAAGAAGCCTCTGGCTTCCAGCCAGAGCCAGAGGAACAGAGTGAACACAAGCAATAGAATCACGCAGTTGCAACCCTTACAATTCCACAGAATCCAGAGTGCCGCGCTTCCAACAGGTTTAACTAACAGTAATTGTTGGAAGCGCGGCACTCTGGATTCTGTGGAATTGTAAGGGTTGCAACTGCGTGATTCTATTGCTTGTGTTCACTCTGTTCCTCTGGCTCTGGCTGGAAGCCAGAGGCTTCTTTATAGACTATTCTGCAGGATTCAGGCTTCTTCGCTCTGGTGGCTGAGGCTCACTGACGCTCTGGCTGTGCCAGGCATCCAGTCAGCTCCGCTGACTAGATGCCCAGGGCCTCTGAACCCCCTTCTTTCTGACAGTAATAGCTACACTTTACAGGTATAACAATCCTAAAAGTAAAGATAAATTCAGCATTAATAATACAACGTTCGGTTAATAAAGGCGTTATGTTTCTCCTACTCTTAATTACCCAGTTAGAAGACATAACGGCTGGAGAAAGGAGGAGGAAACGCACAATTAGTTCTTTATGGAAAAAGAACGTTAAAGAGGGAAAATTGTGTGATAACCTTGCAGGCTATTATTTAGGCTGGGGCGGCCTGACAGATTCTCTGCAGAAGGAACAGTGCAGGAGGACAGTACGCACTATACTATATACTAAGCTAAAAGTGCAAAGACCCGAAACCCTTATAACTAATCGTTAAGTAATAACTCTAATCTCGCTAAAAGTACAGTAATCACAGTAAGTAGTGGCGTTCTGATCACTCTAATTACTCCTCGTGTTAAGAAAGTATAGTAATTAAAGTATAAGGTACTTCTTAATTAGTTAGTATAGATAGTTATTATTGTAACTATAATAACCGTAAGGGACTCTTAGTTCCTTATGTTAGTATTCAATTGTTCATTTATATCTTACTATTTAAACTTACCTTTATGCATTATAGTAACAAGGACTTATAGTGATATTAAACTCCTGTCTAGGAGTGTTAGCTTAATAAGCCGTCTTCGGAACGCTTACCTAGTCTTTAGCGTCCTGCTATACGTTCTGTCTTAACCTGCGCCAGTCCTCTCAAGGCCTATGTCGGGTGCAGGTTATAATATATAGGTACCGCTCTTTAGTTCTAAAGTAACGAATTTCTATTATAGAAATAAAGCGAGTTAATATTTATTATATTACTACCAGAGTAACTAGTTCAAGTTAAACAAAATGGCGTAACTTATAAAGAGGGCTAGCTGTATCTTAGGTATGGTTTTCTGGAGATCAGTAATAAAGTTTCCAGAGCTGAAAGCCTAGGTAATTTCTAATAGTAGAATAATTAACACTACTATTAATTACTTTCTATAGTAGACAGTAGTTAAACTTACTAAATTTATAATCCCCAACCTAGCCGTCCACTTAACTAGTTCCAATATATAGAACTAATACCTAGCCTTATTAGGCGTATACTTTTACTAAATGCCCTTATCGCATATATATAATTAATATTCTTTAAAATCCACAGCTGGATATAGTGCAGCATTAGCAACATTGAATAAAACCTATACAATGCACATTAACCCTCAGGCTACTATTACCGCTACTGTTTACTGGAGCATAGGTAGTAATAAGCTGGTTAGTAGGAAACGGCTCAGGTTATTAATACCCAGCTACTATTTACAGCCCTACGCCGTTACAGAGCCCTATAGTAATACTATAATACTAGTATTATTTCAAAATATATTAAGGCAGGTTTTGGTGGAAAGGAAGGCAGTAGCGGTGGTTTTAATGGTAGAGAGGTCGTTAAATTGTACCGGCAGGAAAAGGAGGGAACCGGTTGAGGATAGGTGTTTGGTATGGATTTTGGCTATAACAGCGGCTATTCTGGCCTCAGAGTGCGCTATTATGCAGATACGGCCGTGGTATTGGTAGAAGATATCAACGAGCTCTTTACCGAGGCCACTAGATGCGCTAATAACGATGAAGACCTGGAGTGGGAGTGGGGAGAAGTTTTAATTATAGCGTATTAATCGAGCGGGAGAGGGGCAGCCTACCTTGCCGCTCTGGCTGGGGAGATTCTTCTCCGTCAGAGGCGGTTTGTAAGACACCAGTGTGCTGCGGCGGAGGCTCAAACTTGGGCTCATTGTAGACTGTAATAATAGGGGGATGGAGTTGATGCGCGGCGGAATGGAAGTGTCTTGTTCCCTGAAACAAAATCTTCAGCAATCAAGGACGACTCCCTATCTTGTTATATACAAGTCGGGGGCCGGCCGGCGCGGTCGAGCGCGGTCGAGCGCGGTCCGCGGTGGGTCCAGCTGGACGAATCACAGCGGTCGGCCGTGTGCGGTGTGCGGCGATGTGGGGCCGCAGTGTGATGAGGTTCCGCTGTCCGCGTTGCATCGGTTCGACAGCGTCAGACAGGCAGTTGCAACGCTGAATGAGCAGGTCCGCCGTTTAGATGTTCATTGCTGATTGATAGCCACATCCAAAAATACATAGTTCCATGAGTTTGCCTAAAAATAGTGAAGAGTATTTCCCTCGTTCTGTGTAGAGTATGTCGTGGCTCATGCTCCACCTGCTCGACCGCGATGCCCTACAACCCCGTGCCGCACTTTCCTCAGACGCTTGGGTCGAATGCGCGGCCAGAATTGTCCAACACCATCTGAACAGCGTGCGAAGTGTATTATAATTGGACGAATGCAGCCGTGTAATTGTTATCCGCACATACTCTGCACCTAGATGCGGCGAACTCACGCGAGCGCCACAAGTACTGATAAATCACGCTTGGCGTAGCAAATGCGGCTTTGATCCCGAAGGCGCCGCTGATGTGAGCTGCAAGTGTCGGACTGTGCGACTCTGTCCTCCAATGTCATAGAATTGTGCGAAGATCTCGGATTCCAGTTGGTACAAGGTGATCGCATTTCCCAGACACCGCATCTCAGGACATCGTCCTTCATCCTCAAGGCCACATTGACAAGTCGGACATTGATACGAATGGCGCGATGCACTCCCCATCATTCCCCGAGCTCGTTGGAGCTTTTGCAGTCGTCGCGCTAGCATCCTTCCCTCACAAACTCATTCGTGTGCGTCGGTCATACTAAGATCTGCTAAGACCCCCGCACTCGTTTCTGTGGGGCCATCTCAAGCTGTTCGGTGAAATCATGGCTGTCTCTCCGCCTGAGACGCACGCACATCCCTTCTACAGCAAAATAGCCAAGCGGTACAACATGTCCGGGGTGTGGTATCTCGATCTTTGGCCAATAGGACCGGTACAGGTAGTCGTCACCGATGCTGAAGGCCTTAACTCATCCTGTATCTTTGCGGGCAATAACAGAAAAAGCTCGGGATTTCTTTTCACTATCATAAATCGAAATCCTCAGCTTAATCATTCCGAGGAAGCAGTTTAAGGAAACTCGCCAGACCATCTACGATCGTTATGGAGCTCAGATAGTCTCTAGTCATAGTCATTTAGTTTATATGTCCGGTAAGCTTGATTAACTCCTCATTCGAATAACCATTACCTAGACTCTAATTAGCTAACTAGAGTAAGGAAGAAACGAGCGAAGGTCATACGGGTAGCTTGGATAAGCCCTTCCCTGCGGCCGCTGTGGATTGTTACGGGTATTTCCATTCCCGCTCGTAATAATAGATCTCTGATTTGTGTACAGAACGCAGATGCCGTCTGTATCTTCTCGGTCGGTCTGTCTGGTGACATCTCTGGAAAGACAGGAAGATCTAGAACTTGATCGGCCCCTTCAAGCTCCTAGTACTGTTGATTAGTCGGTGGTTTGACTGCTAAGACCTGTTTAACCATGCTGTACTATTGAATGCCCCTACCGCAAGGAATAGAGCGAGTATGAAAAGCACTAGATTGATCATAAGAGATTAATTAGAAAAAATCTCATATAAGATATGCGTCCGCCTGTGTTTAGCTGGTGATTAGCGTTTAAGATTGGTATACTTGTTAAGATATGTTTAAGCTTACCTTTGCAGTTCCTTATTATATATTCCCTCTGCAAACTCTCTTTTTAGACTCCAACGCAATTCTAGTTCGATGTCCTTCTATGTGACCAGTATCACTATATCCTATGGCATGTTAGCTGAGGTCCCCGAAGTTTACTAGAATATTAACCTTGTAATGTAACCCTTTACCAGTCCCCTTCCGTAACTTACCCTCGCTAATCTCGCCCATTTTAGCTAATGTGAAAACGTGACACTTTAGTTTGCTATTAATGAGCACCTGGGAGCCGTTGTGGACATATTTATACCCGTTATTCTATTAGAGCTGTTTCTCTCTGTATATGTGGTTTTCACGTGTGAGGTAGGTCCTTGGTCGCGTGGCTGTTAATAAGCTAAGTTTCCTTTTCAATGGACTTTTGATATACTACCCACAGTTAGTATTGAAGATAGTGCTGGAGATAGGAAACCTACGTTAGTAATGGAATCGGTATGATCTTTTAAGATTGAGGACTTGGGATTGTTTATGTTCCAGCCGGAGACAAACCATTGGAAGTAATTCCGCACGGTTTGGACGGTTAGCATCCCATTTAGGTTAAGTACCCCTTAGATAGACTTAGCTATAAATATGGCGAAATGTTTTAAAGTTTTCAGTTTATACGGAGTGGCCTTGGGATGTGTCTTTTGTATCTTACAGATTGTTAGCTAATCCCGGCCGGATTGGAAGGCTAGGAAGGTAATTCACTCAAACCACAGCCCCATTTACACATTATAATTTTCCTTGGTCTAATCCAAGACATCCCGTGAGACAGGATTGTTGTTAATATCTGTGTCGTCATCATCAAAGCCATTCTCCCTCAGCATGCCTCCTTCTCTCTCTGCTGTCCTTTTCTTACCCATTTTCAGGGTCGGCCACCACTTGGTTGATGTGGTAGGGTTGAACAATTGGTAACGGGTAGAATGGATAAATACCAAGCGATACGCTATGGGAGCATCTCAAGCCAAGGGGGTTGACAGATGGTAGGATTTACCCATTCTTGTAGTAAACATAGAGAAATTGGGAGAGCAAAGGTTTAGAGGACAGAGATATGAAGACCGAGTGAGGGGCGTGAAAGTTTTTATGAGACTCCTGAGGGAAAGAGGAAGAGAAGGGGGGCGGACACTGGGTGGTCCCTATTTTGGGACACAGGTGGCCCAAAACTGTTCCCTCGCGAAAAGTTGACATTTTGAATTTTCGCAAATCTATTAAGTCGCAGAGCACTGCCAACTTGTCTAAACCAGGTTTAGCAGCTTCCCTGATCATGTCCTGAGTAGCGCCTGAGTAGCGCCTGAGCAGCGCCTGAGCAAGGTGGCGAGGGGTGGTGTGGGCGACTGGGGTTGGTGAGGGCAACTTTAGGGTAAAACAACAACAGCCATTCTCAATGTAGGCCCAAGGGTATCAGGAAGTCCCTCATAGAGAGGGGTTGGAACACTGAAGCGAGATGCACCGTCTGAAAATCATGTTCGCACAACTTAGCATCGGGTGAGCTAGACTTTATCGCGTTCAGACAAATGTTCCCAAACCCGCCCAAGTCCCTGACAAAATAAACGACACACCCAAGATTCCATACGGCGTTTCTCACTAACAGAAGGGAATACACAAAGATTTTTATGCCATAAGGGGATATTGCAGACGCATCAAGAAATATTCTCATGGGTTTGAATATTATATTTAACGCGTGGAAGAAATGAGTGCACCGGTTGAGACGACGTAAAGTGGCATTTCTACCTGGATTCATTGTGCAGATGTTTTTTGTCACCAGCTTGCCGCCGTCCAGGAGACAACCTGTTCGGTCAAATTGTCCTTAGTTCATCCGATGCCTCGTCATCTGTCGGCGTAACCGGGAAGTTGCATAATGATCGGCGTGCGGCGTGCGGCACAGAAGGCCCAGGAACCGGGTTTACAACCGCGAGTCAGCCCTAGGCACGTCAATGGGGTTGCATTTCCGTCAGCACGGAACCGAAGGATCAAAATAACTGTGGCTTTGCGTGACGGGTTCGCACGTTGTGACCAGATTGTGGAGTTGCCCCTGAACACATGATGTCTGCGAGCGGCGCAGATTTCTGCGTCGAAGAGTCCATTGCCTTCTGTGGAAGAAAGTTGGCTCATCACAAGTCGTCTGCCCCTGTCGCCATTCGCTTAAGCTCGCGAGAATTCTACTCAACAGCATTGTTTCAGAAAGCGAGCATCCTGGTCGTTCACACCACCATCTAGATGAGGCGCAGTTCCTCAGCAAAAGACGCATATAAATCGCTCACATTCCTCTCTTCTCAAACGGAAATAGTAACTCCTCACACATTTCCTTCGACACTCATTTACAGTCAGACCCAACATGGCGCAACACAAGGTATTCAGAAATACCAAGGCACTGGTCATAGGCCTCCTTGCCATCATCCCATCCTTCTCAACAGCCCTCTCAATCCCACGCCAGACCAACCCCGACCTTACACCACCCGCAATCGCTATAAAACTGCACCCGGATTTTTCATCCACTAGAAAACGCCAAGATGCCCTCACCGGCGCCTCCCTTGTCGAATCCCTCATCCACAAAGCCCTCCCATCCCTCTCGCTCACAAAACGTGACAATACCACCCTAACAACCCGCCCCCTCTTCAACCTCCCCCCCTCAAAAATCTCCACCATTATCTCCGAAGCCGAAGCAAACGATCCAACTTACAAAGCCCCCGACTTTGCCGCCTGGTACCAAGTCCTCCTCCCTTCATCCTCCATCGAAATCAACTCCCTCCTCCAAACTTTACACACCTATCCCGAAATCGCAAGCTGCCAGCCCCTGACCAGTACACCTGCACAAACAAGCATCCAACCAGCCGACGACCCTGAGTTCCCCAACCAGGGGTACCTCGGCCCAACCGGTATCAACGCCGAATACGCATGGGGTTTTCCCGGTGGTGATGGCGCAGGGCAAACGGTAGTCGATATCGAAGCGGGTTGGAAACTAGATCATCCCGACCTCGTGGAAGCAAATATCACCTTGCTAAGCGGCATTAACCTCCCCGGTCGAGGATTCGGTAACTGGCCGCATGGAACCGCCGTTTTGGGGATCATGCTCATGGTCGACAACGCCATCGGCGGAGTGGGTATCGCGCCTACCGCAAAGGGGAATTTGGTTTCCGTATTGAGGGGGGATAATCCCAACCCTAACAACCCCGAGGCTATTCTCGATGCGACAAGCCGGATGTCAGCTGGTGATGTGCTCCTGTTGGAGATGCAAGTTGCCAACGACCCGGGAACGGAATACTGGCCTGCTGAGCTTTTTGACGCCGAATTCGAGGCGATTCGCGCTGCTACAGCAAAGGGGATTGTGGTTATCGAACCAGCTGGAAATGGACTTCGTGGAGAGGGCGAGGGGACGCAAGGTGTGAATCTTGATGGGCCGGTTGTGAGACCTGGTGAGACGGAGGCAAAGGAGTATATGAATCCTGCCAGTCCGGACTATAGGGGCGATTCGGGGGCGATTATGGTGGGTGCTTCGACGTCGACTTTGCCGAGGAGGAAGACGGTTTGGAGTAATTATGGGGCGAGGGTTGATGTGCATGCCTGGGGCGAGAATATCACCACCTCAGGGTGTATATCGAATGGGAATAGCTGTACTGATGCGTATGTTCAGTTTGGAGGCACGTCGGGGGCTGCGCCGATTGTTGCGGGGGCGGCGTTGAGTGTGCAGGGGATGTTGACCGCAAAGGGGCGGGGGAAGCTGGATTCAAGGCAGATGAGAAGTTTGATTCAGATCGGTGGGACACCGACGACGGATCCCCAGGCGGGGAATAT
>Ga0247760_1000608_pt1 | contig 37953 bp, 20 predicted proteins | sample UWRJL171409R4_FD_179936 | JGI IMG/M metagenome (GOLD analysis project Ga0247760, IMG submission 179936) | Plant litter microbial communities from Arlington Agricultural Research Station in Wisconsin, United States - UWRJ-L171-409R-4 | ecosystem: Environmental > Terrestrial > Plant litter >... | reverse complement strand
CAGATGCAATACGCAGAAGATGGCCACCCAATTCATTCTTCCCGAAATTAAATCACCTTCCCGGTCCCATTTTGACCTGCTGAAATGCAACGAGACAACCGCCCTTCCAGTCCAACTACCACCCCCGCCCCGCCATCCTCTCCCCCTCCTTGAGCCCGGCATTGCTGATCTCCTTTATCGCCTCGCCGTGCTTAATGCTCGCCTTAATCAGTGCCTTGCTGTCCTTATAGTTAGCTACGGCCTTAACGATCGCGCGTGCGCGCTTGGCCGCGTGCTCGGGCGTCTCGGCGTCCTTGAAGATACCGCTCCCGACAAACACGCCGTCGCAGCCGAGGTGCATCATGAGCGCGGCATCCGCGGGCGTCGCTACACCGCCCGCGGCAAAGTTAACGACGGGCAGCTGGCCCAGCTCGGCGGTACGCTATAGTAACGCGGCGTCGGCGCTAATCTCCCGTGCCAGCGTCGAAATAGCCAGCGGCCCGCCCTCAGCGAGCGCGGCCTTAGCGCGCGCGATCTCCGAGGTTACGGTACGGATGTGCTTAACGGCCTCGATAACGTCGCCGGTGCCGGCCTCGCCCTTAGTGCGGATCATGGCGGCGCTCTCCTTAATGCGGCGTAGGGCCTCGCCGAGGTTACGGTAGCCGTAGACGAAGAGGACGGTAAAGGCGTCTTTGGCGACGTAGAACTGGTCGTCGGCGGGGGTAAGCACCTCGGACTCGTCGACGTAGTCTAAGTGTTATAACCCGACATAACGCGGGGCGTGGCAGCCTAAGGAAGCCACGCGGGGAGGGGCCTAAGGGAATAATAGACTAGGGGGGCCAGCCGACTCTGGGCTACCAGTGGACTAATTAGTTTAAGATTCCAGACTACTAATTAGGATGGTCCCAGGGAAAAGAGGTCCCGGTACCGGAACCTCTTAGCGCCGGGACGGTCCCGGTATCCCGGGCAGTTTGGACCGGGACCTCGGGTCCAGGCATACAGCTTTAACAACAGTAAATAGTCTTAACGTGGTTTACTAGTGAGCTGCGCAACCCAATGAACCGCGCACTTTTCCAGACATCGCGACTATAAATTGCTAAAAGTCTACGAAAAACATATACAATTAATTAAAACTACTCGGAATCACTTGAACTATTAATCGCTCCAGCGTCTGGATATATCCTTGCGTTATGGCCGGTCTTACGATAGATGCCACAGAGCCGCGCACCCGTCCGACGCCTTTTAGATAGACCCCTATTTTCCTCTTTAACGCACTCCTCTACCTTAACTATACCTTTCTCTACTATTATTTCCCTGGCCTGGCTTCTATTAATAGCCCCTTTATCCTAGAGACGCGTTTTTTTAGCACTTCGTCGCTTCGAAAGTACTGTATTAGCCTCTTATAATATCTATACCTCGGCCTTTAATAAGTAGACTAGATAGGTAAACGCTTATATTCCTTTCGAAAGCTAGTCGATAGCGGCTAAAATTAGTATCGGAGAGCTTCCATAATATCTAATAATTCGACCTTTAATAAAAGTCGATTATAAAAGGGCTTCGTTAATAGTTATAAGCGTTTTAGAAACCTAAGGTATCGGCGGTTTATTACGGGTTTTAGGAGGTATTAGCATCTGTAACCTTATATCTAGTTTCGAAAGTATTACCTACGGGTCGTAAGAAATAAGTCTAGACCTTTGAAAACCTCTGAAAACGTTTTCTTCGTTAAAAGAATTATAAAACACAGCTTTAAACGTAAAAAAGAACTCAGGTTTCGCGATATAAGTAATTCGGGCTTTAATAAAAAGCCCGATTTTAGCGCCGTATTGTTGGTTTCTAGCCCTAGTGGGTGAAACCCCCTGAATTCCAGTTGCCACAGCGGAGCTGTGGAAGCCTCTGGAACCCAGTGAGTCATACAAGCACTTACGTGGCCTACGGCCACTATTTCAATCCTGTATAGTAGATAGAAGGCTCTGGAAGCCGACCACAGCCTACAAAAGGCCCTCTCCTCTCCTGTATCTAGCCTTCTATAAGCAAGCAATTCACACCACTCATTCAGTCATATACAGAGGCACTGCCTCTGTACCTCAGGCTTTCGTTTGCTTCCTACAGCGCTTCCAGCGCTGTAGTCGGTTTGGAACAGTACCGCTCTACTTCCTCTAAGCAACAGGCCTGTACTACAGGCCTGTAGAACCCTACTGTGCAACACGTATATTTTCTTAAAAACGCTAAAATAACCTACGTTTAAAGGCTAAATTAGATACGAGGAATAAAAAGGTAAGTGAAGAATAATAATATTATTCTCTTTATAATAGTCCTTGAAATTAACATTAACGTAACTTTCGTAATTATTAAAAATTAATATCCGATATTTATTTTTCCGGCAGCCTTTAATATATTTATCGAAATATTCTAATTATTTTAAACCAGTCGTATTATGTATCTATCTATTAGACGTTAGTTTAACCTATTAATTATCAGGAATCTAGTATTTGGAATACTAGTTTGTAAGGTAAAAACAGCCCTTTACGATTAAAAAAGAGGGTATTATAAAGCCGTTACTAATAACATAATAAATCGTTATCGCCTATTCTCGATTACCCAGCTAAATAACCTTTAATCTTCCAACCCGATCGGACCGCGTAACAACTATCCTAAGCCAGATTATACCTATTATAAAGCTCGTTTCGTCGAATTTATAAAAGTCAGTATCTGTAATATTGTATTTCGCCTGTATATTAGTAACTAGTTGGAACTATAGCTTGAGAATTATAAGATCTTCGTAAAGGCCTCTCTAATAGTTATAAACGCGATTAAAATACGTCTTTAACTCCAAGTGTTACGTAATAAAGCGTACTAGCCAGTTCTTCTTAACGGGACACGTATCTCGTTTCCGAAGCAGAAGATTAGTTATATTTCTAACGTTAGCGACCCGGGGTAAAATCCTCGCGAATCTCCATCGAGTATATATTAGACAATTATATCCTCCTTTATTATCGTTATATTTAAATAAAGGCTAGCGCTATTAGCTCTGGAAGTAATTCCCTTTATTTTATCGCGGAGTATCGTTTTGGGGATATTATAGATTATAGCTACGTGTCGGCGGGAAAGTTTTTAGGTTATACGGATAGCTTCGATAGTAAAGATAATCCTTACTTCTTTAGTTTATATAAACATTATATTATTATGGTATGATGGAGAAATTACTAATAGAGGTCGCGATATCTAAAAAAGTACACGGTTTATTAAGTTACGCAGCTTATTAGTAAACTACGTTATTATATAGGTAGCTATTACAACTTATACTTAAGGTAGGTTAGATTATAAAGCAGTACGCTACGGGGTTGTTAATAGTAGGAGAATAAAGGTTACGTAAGGTTTAGATAAAGTTAATTACTATCTTAAATAGTGTATTTTATAAAGAGCGTAAAGAAAGTACTTATAAGATTATAAATATAAACATAATATTACTTACGTAAGGAATAAGAACAGTTCCTTACTTAAAGGGTACAGTTTACTTATCTATATAGGAAACTATTTAAGTTATAAAAGTAGTATTTCGTTATCTCAGTACGTTCTCCTTAACCCTCAGGACCTTTATAATTAGTCGTATCTTACTAAGTGGGTTATTAGAAATGATTAGTCCGTTATTACTACCCTAGGCAGCTACGGCTTATATCGTAACCTAAGTTATAATACAACGCTTTAATGGGATAAGACTAGCTCTAGTGCTGGAAAGTTAGATAGGGCTTTACTAAATATCGCTATTCGCCGTTTAAATTACGGCATTATAAATTCCATTAAGATAAAGAAGGTAAATATATCCTATTTATTTTTTTACTATAATAAAGTCACGCTGTTACTTATTTAAGATAATAATCTGTGACGACCCTACAGGCCGTCACTTGGGCCGGGGCGGCCTAATGAATCCCCCACAGAAGGAACAGTGCGGGAAGACGGTGCACACCGTCCAGGCGCACTGGGCCAGGGGTGCAAAGACCCGAAGCCCCTACAACTAGTAAGAAAGTGCTTGGTAGTCCACAAGGACTGATAACACCAAGCACCACTTAGTTAACTGCTTAGCCGTAACTGCGTGGTGCACCACTAAGCATAACAGACTAAGCAAGGTATAAAGTACCCCCCAGTTAGTTAGTATAGATAGCTATGGTTGTGCCTATAACCACTATAAGGGACTCTGGTTCCTCACACTAGTATTCAATTATTCATTTATATCCTACTATTCAGACTCACCTCTATGCATTATAATAACAGCAACCTACAGTGACATTAAACCCCCATCTAGGAGTGCTAGCTTAATAAGCCGTCTTTAAAACACCCCTTACCTGTTAGCGTCCTGTTATACATTTTATCTTAACCCACACCAGTCCTCTTAAGGCCTGTATTAGGTGCAGGTTATAATATAATATTAGCGTTAAGTTCTAAACGCTGTTTATTAAACTCCCAAATACCACCTCTCCCCTATTATTAACATATTAACTTTTAGAAAAGGTAAGGAGCCTAAGGAAGCCCAGGCTTAGTCTTAACTCCCTACAATTAATAAGTTAGCTGCACGACTTGAAAAGTTAACCTTAATTAGTAGGGGCTGGTTAAAAAGCTTAACGAAACCTTCCCTAGAGATATTAAAAGCCGTATTAGTTTTATTAAGAAACTCTAAGCTTAACTTAATATTATTAAACTGGAGAATAACGACTTTAAAGGCTTATAAAAGAAACGGGTAAAGCTCCCTTTACCGTTACACTTTAAGGGAGACTTTACGTAACTGGAATCTTAAATAACCCAGCTTTAAAGTTATATTACCTATTATAATAAGCAGTTCTTTAAGGAAGAAGGAAAGGTCAGGTTTATTAAAGCCTTACTGGATAGAGTAGCTGTTTACTAGGATAAACCTTATATAAAGATAATTAACGACCTTTCTGTAGATAAAGTATATAAGGAGGCCCTTAAGACTTAGGTTCTTTTTAATAATTTTAACATCTTTATTAATAATTTTAACATCTTTATTAATTAACTCTAGATTAAGTTTAAAGAACTGGATACCCTAAGGCAGGCTAAACAGCACCTTATAACCTTAAGGTAAACATCCTTAGTCTTTAAGTTCTCCACACGTTTTAAGTTAGAAGCTGTAAAAATTAAACTTAGTTAAGAAGCCTTAATAATGCTGTTTTAAAGTGGTTTAAAGGAGCATATCACTAGAGACCTTTATTAAGAAGACTAACTAGATTATCTTTAAAAGTTAGTTAAAATAACTATTAAAGCTGATAATTGGTACTATAATTATTATTATTAAAAGAACTTTTAAAAAGAGCAGACCCTTTACTAACTAAGTAAACCTAAGAAGGGGAACCAGTTAACTACAACAGATCACCACCCTAAATTAATAAATATTAGTATAATAAACTGTTAAAATTAACCTAACCGTAATAAACTTTAATAATAATAGCAGTAAAAGCAGCCTAAAGACCTGTCTTAAATCCAGTGTTTTAACTGTAGTAAGAAAGGCCATATGGCACGGCAATGCCTATTATTAAAATAAGTTAGTTAGAAACCAGTTTTAAAAGGAGGGAAATACGTTAAATTTAACTTAAGAGACATCCACGTCCAGATGGCAGGTAATAAAGAGGATTACACTTAGATAGATAAATGTAACCTGGGAGATGAGGAAGAAGAAGAAGAAGAACCCTAGGATGTGGTATACCTAATCCTTAAGGGTGTCCTGGAAAAGTTAATTATAAAGGTGTAGGTTATTACAGACTAATTTTAAAGTAGAAACTTAAAGCCGTTAAAGGTGTAGGTTATAAAAGATTAACTTTAAGAAGAGATGTTCCAGTTAGTAGTTACAGGTTTTAAAAACCTCACTTTATAAGCCTAAGAATTAAAAAGGTTTAAAAAGGACCCTAAATCAGACCTTATTAAGATGGTTAAGGGAGTTAAGGAATTAGCCCTCTAGGCCATTTAAGTAGTAAAGTAAGCTTTAAAAGGTGAAAAAGAATAAACTAAGAGAATTAAACTAAAGAAATGAAAGTTCTTCTTAATTATACCCCTTAAAACTCTTAAACACTTTAAATACACTAAGTGGATTAGCACCCTCACTTTACTAGAGGAAGGACAGCTTAGATAGCTACCCTGCATTAAAGCTAGTATACCTTAAACCGGTACCTTAAGGGTCCCCTGAGAAGGTGTAAGTTAGTTACACTAATAAAGAGTTTAGGAGCTAAAAGAGAAATATTAAAAGTTAATAGATAAAGTGGAGGACCTGTAAGTTAAAAGCCTTATTATAACGTTTAAAGATAAAGTAATGGAAATTAAGTTGTAACTTTATAATAAAGTTTACTTTACTAACTAACTTAAACACCGACTTATTAAGGAAGGTTATTTCATGGAAGAATAAGTTAGGTTACTGTTACCTAAGTTTTAGGAAGAGGTTTAGGAGAAATAATAAACTTAAAGGTAAATAAAAGAAGAGAAAAACTAAGGAACTACTTTACCCGTCCTGTATTTTATAACTATAGCACCTATAGTTAACGTTAACTATCTTAATTATAGGGATATACTGTAGATTAACTATATATATAATAACTGTACTTTTAATTAATATAGTGGATTTAAAGCCCTTTATAACCACTTCCTTAACGTACGAAAACGGGATTACACTGTAATAAGAGTGGAGTTAGAACCAGCCTATTACCAGGTCTCCTACTCCCTAATAAAAGAGTCTAATAGTAAATAGAAGGTTACTGTAATTAACCAGGCCCCTACTACATACTAGTAAGGAGGGGTATTTAATAACTGCCTAATTGTAACGTGTTTATTACACCTTAACGGAAAAGCTAGAGAATAATAAAAGTAAGAGGACTATTAACAGATTTAAAAGTAAAAGGACATTATTACAATCTAGTCCTGTAAAACGTACTATTAACTTATTAAGGACTCTAGGAACATTAAACTATTTAAAGTTAACTGGACGTTAAAGTGTGAAAACTTAAGAAAAGTTAATTATTAAGTTTATTAAAGTTACCTGTTTTTCTAAAAGGAGTTAAGAAAAGGTTACGGGCCCTTTAAAAGAGCCGGAAACCAGTAGTTTACTAGTTAGTAAAAACCTTAAGAAGAAGAAAAGGTATTTAAAGGTTAGGCTGGATAAGACCTTAAAAACAGATAGTTATTATAATTTAAATGTTAAAAAAGTATAAGTATTATTCCATTAGTATTAACTTAATAGATAGAAAAGGGAGGCTATTTAAGGTAAAAGTAGTGATTAATAACAGGAGTGCCTTGAACTTAATACACCCCTTATTAGTTAACTAAAGGAAACTCCCTAATAAAAAGTATAAAAAAGCTATTTTTATTTAAAATAGAGAAGGAGGCTTATATTAGTATAATAACAGTAAAGTCACCTATTACTTACCACTCCTAATTAAAGTAGATAAGGATGAATAATAAGTAGACTTTAACGTTATACTAGTTATAAGTTATAATATAATCTTAAGTCTACCCTAACTGGAAAAGTATAACCCTGTAATTAACTAAAGGAGTGGCCACCTTACCTTTAGCAAGTCCCCTAGCTGTGATTACTGTTTAAAAGAAGTTAAAAAGGCATTAAACCACTTTAGAGATATATAAAGCACTTAGAAGCATGTTAAATCCTTAAAACTAAATACAGTTTAGATTAGGTTTACGAAAACAGTTAAAGGATTAAAGAGTTTACTATATTACTTAAGTAATAACTTAAAAGGTGGAAAGAAGTAAGAAGTTAATTTACAGATAAGTGAAAAATTTAACTTATTTAAGGTACTTATAAAGTATAGGAAGTTTATCCTGTTTTAAAAAAAGATATTATAATTACTAGATTATAAACCTTAAGATTACAAAATTAAGCTAAAGCTAGGAGTAAAACTCCACAGTTTCTAGCCTTACTACTTAAACCCCTAACAGGCTGAAGCCTTAAGGGAGTATATTAAGGAAAACCTGAAAAACAGGTTTATTATAAAGTCCCAGTCCCTAACAGAGTACCTAATGCTGTTTATCTTAAGGAAGGGAGATGGTAAGTTACATATGGTTATTAACTATTAAACGTTAAATAAGGATATAATTAAAAATCACTACTTATTACCACTTATTATAGAAATGTAAGAATGGATTATTAAATTAAATTAGTTCTTTAACCTTAATTTCCCTATAAGATTTAACTATATTAAAGTAAAGGAAGAGGATAAGTATAAAACGGCTTTTCAGACTTATAACAGGTATTACTAATACTATGTTATGCTAATAGGATTAATAAACACCCCTGTAACTTTCTAAGGCTTTATTAACAGTGTTCTCCGCCCTTTTTTTAATAAGTTTATCTTTATATACTTAAATAACGTTTTAATTTATTTTAAAATTTTAAAAAAACACTAAAAGTATATATAATAAGTACTAATAACTTTTAAAAAAGTAAAGCTAATAGTAAACCTAGAAAAGAGCCATTTCCACGTTTAGGAACTAAATTATCTGGGGTTTAAAGTAACCCTTAAAAAGCTTAAAATGTAAGCGGAGAAGATAAAGGCAGTTAAGGACTGGCCTACTTTAAAAAATTAAAAAAAGTTACAAACCTTTATCAGTTTTATAAAATTTTATTAGTGCTTTATTAAATACTTTATAAAGATTATAAAATTATTACATAAGTTTATAAAAGAGGGTAAACTGTTTAAACAAACTAATAAATAATAAAAGGCATTTAAGGATTTTAAACACGCCTTTATTACAATACTAGTCTTAACCCTCCCTAATTTCTTAAAACCTTTCTAAGTTAAGACAGACTCCTTAAAGTTTATAATTAGTGGAGAACTTAACTAAATCTAAGACGACGGGAAACGCCACCTAATTACCTTCTTATTAAAAGGGATTTATAACCCAGCCTTAAGATACTTAATCTACAATAAGGAACTAATGGTAATCATTTAATACTTTACTAAGTGGGCGCTGTACCTAAGCGGTATAGAGGAATTAGTTTAGGTCTTTTTAAATTATAATAATTTTTAATATTTCTTAATAAAGGAACTTAGTTTATAATAAATATAATAGGTAAAGTTAATAGCCCCGTTCCACTTCCAGATTTACTATATTAAAGGAAAAGATATTATTTGTCTTACACCGTAGGAGCTGAAAGCTCTGCCTGTGAGGGCAAGCGGTCCCTCTACTGCTAACTATCTACTGTCGGGGCGTAGTCGGGGCGTTTCCACTCCGCCCACTCTTCTGTTTATCCTACTGAAATATATGTGGTTTAATCTCGATTACTAAACGTGGTAACAGGTTATAGGGTTAGTGCCTTATATTAACGTGTATTATAAGTAAGATAGGGGCGTAAGCGGGTCGTTCTCAGTTCTGCTGCGCTTACGCCCTTTAGCTGTAATAGCTTGGAGGTCTTACGTTACCTCCTTTTTCGTCTGGGGTAGAAAGGGAGACCCTTTCGGCCCGGGGTAACTCCCTAGGGTTCGACCAGGACCGAGATACTAACGGTTTAAGGGTAATTCTGTGATATCTCCCCCTTTTAATCTAGTTTTCTTTACATTGCTTTAGCTATTACCAGTTTATAGTTCTTTATTCGTTATAACTTTCAGTTTTACACTTTATTAACTCGCTTCTTTCAGGCCGTTATCGCTTTATTCTTTCTGTCCAGGGTTATTAGCGTGGTTAGCTGACCTCTGTGTATTTCCTTTAGTGGCTTTGTAGCTTTTATTTAACTTTTTTATTAAGGCTAACTAACCTTTACAGTTCTTACAGCTTTACTTTCTAACCTTTATAAATTCTTCTTTCCTTTTTAACCTTCTTTTAAAACTTTTCTTCCTTTAATTACTAACTTCCTCCTCTTAAGCTTTAAGCCTTACACGCCTTATAATTACCTCTTTATACCCTTACTTACTTACTTTTACTGTTATTATATCCATTTTAAGCTTTTACAAGTGTAACTTTAGTAGCTTTAGTTACAACCCTCTTATTACCGTTACTTGTAACTACCTTATTAATACTTTATTAGTTATCCGCGTTATCCCCTCTTTATTATGTCGTTAACGTGTCGTTAATAATAACACTAATAAGTTACCCTGCTTAACTTATATTAATTTATTAAATAACTATACCTATTTAAACTCCCTTTTAGATTATTATAAATGCTATCCTGTTTAAAGTAAGTAACTGCTTTTACTGTTTATAAAGTACTTATTAATTAATTACAGACTTAATTTATTATTAGAAGTGTAATAACAGTTATAGTGATTATCTTTATATAGTAAGTTCTTATATTACTTACGTTTTGTTTATTATTTACTGAACTGTTTAAGGTTTGGGCTTTACCTACACTTTAAAGTGTTACGTTATTATTATAGTAATCTGTACGTCTTGTAAGTTAGCTGCTGCTTTAATTTATTAAAATGTAAGTAATTTCTTCTGTTAAATCGCATACGGGTTACTAACAGTGTGATAGCTAATCGATCAGTTTGATACAGTTTAATAAGTTTAGCTATCTCTCTACCTTAATATTAGGATAGTTAAATAATAGGCTGCTAAGCGTTCGGGCTGTAATTAAAGCGTCCCTTTTACTCCCTTTAACTTAAGTTCGTTTATTATAATTTGTAACGGTCTTAATAACGGTCCTGTAATACTGGCTTAAGCTGCTTAAGTACCTTTACCTACCACTCTTATAAGTAGCTTATAGGTCGATATTACTTTACTTACTTAAGCTTAACGTCTTAAGACACGTTTAAACTTTATCTAACGTTATTTAACTATATTTAGCGGTCTTACTGGTTTAGAGAGTTAAATTACTTGGTAGTAGGCTAATTAAGACGTAAGTATATGTTAATTACGGTCTATCTTTAATTTATTTGTTACTAACTGTTATTATAAGTTACTATTAATAACACCTGGGATTAAAACTGTCCTCCTTTTAACAGTCTTTAAGTTAGTAATAATAATTACGTTTAGTTAATATATAATAATATAAGGGTTATTTACAGTATATTTACAGTATATTTACAGTATATTTACAGTTTAAGTCTTTGATTATATAGTTATCTTTTAATATTATTTACTGTTTTATCTTTTAGGTTAAGTCTCTGCTATACTACCTGAAAATCTAAGCTAACGTTTTAGTATTTTCTTCTTTTTCGTACCTTATATATTGTTAAAGTTAGTACAGTTTAATAATGGTTTACTTAAACCTCTCTTATTATTATTAAGTATCTTAATTAAGCTGTATTCTTTTAACCTTTTAATTTTTATAATCTAATTAGTAATAATCGTTACGTTTATTAAGTGTAATAACCTTACTTTTAAATCTTACCGGTTATAGAGTTAAATGTTATATAAGTTACTCTTATTATACTTTAAGTACCTTAAGATTATATATACCGTTATTTCCGGAGTAATACTGTATTAGTATTAGGGTAACATTACTTTAGGGACCTTTCTTTAGTAAAGGAAAACGTTTAAGTTAATCTTCTCCGTTTTAACTTACGTAAAGATAAAGCTTTAAGTTTTTATAAGTTCTTAATAAAGTTAAAGTAATATCTTACTCTCGTTAAGGTCGTATATATCCATTATAATAACGATATAACTGCAGCATGTGAATACCTTATACCTCTTTTTTCGTCGTCTTTCTTTCCAGTTACGAAAGGTAAAGATATTAAGGTTACAGTCTGTCCACTTCTTTTAGTCTAGGTTTTCTGCTTTTCTCAGTGTAAGCCTTAGCTAGTCTTTTACTTACACAGTTTTCGTTAAACTGCTATTTGCTAAAGGGGTATATACTGTTATATCCTGTCTTTATTTTACTTATTTAATTATCTTCTTATTAATATTACGTAAAAGCTTTATAATCCTTATATATTTAAATTATTACTTAACTTTTACTATTTATCAGTTTAAGTAAATGTTAAGTAGTAAGACTTAAGCTTTTAACTTTAAGTTCCTTACTGGAGTTACCTTATACGCTTTAAGTATAATCTGTAGGCATTGTATCTAAGTGGTTTCTAACTTTTTAACTATCCTTTTTATTAGTCCTTTTAGTTTTATTAACGTATATTATACATTCGCTCTGTAAGTAAGGACACTTTTAATAACTTTAATGTAAATTTCTTAAGTGCGGACGGCCTGCACTCCTTACATTTTCCTTATAAGTCAGGTTAATATAAGGGTTTAAGTTTCCATTTTTTTAATAATCCTCTTTTAGTAAGCTTTCCAGTTAAGCTTTCTATTAAGCTAAACTCTTAAAAACCTAGTTAACTTTATTAGCGTTAGTCCTAAGTGGTTTTCTCTTAGAATCTTTACTCTTTCGGTTTATAAGCGCCTTATTTATAAGAAATAAATAAGCTCGCTCTTCTTTAAGTTAAACGTTATCTCTTTTTCCTTTACCTATTCCTTACAGATCTTATATACAGTTTTAAGGATCTTATAGCACATTAACGTGTCGTATGTAAAGGCTTAAAGGTTTATATCGTCTGTAAAACCTAATGTAATTAAGCCTTTAATATGTTTTAACTTTTCGTATAGTGTATTAATAAAGAGGATAAAGAGGATTACCGATAAGGGGGATCTTTAAGGGATTTTTTAGGTAATGTCTTATAGCGTTAATAGCCCGTTATCGAACAGTAACTAGGTTGTTCTCCTATATATATAGCTAATTAACTAAAGGATAAGCTTTCTTTCGAACCTTAAGTCTTTTAGTGTAGTAAATAGTTAATTCTAATCCACTCTATTAAACGCTCTAGTAATATCTAGTTATAGTAACGAGGTGTAAGCTTTACGTAACTATGCTGTGTAAACGTTATTAATAATAACTTGGATAATTATATTTATCGCTTTTTTCTTTCTGAATCTAAACTGGAGGTTAGGGAGTACGTAAGCCGTTTCCGCTACAGTAGAGATCCTCTTTATCAGGATAACTTTAATAATCTTCCCTATTACGTTTAGTAAGACTATAAAGCAGTACACTCTAGTATATTTCTTATTATTAACCGATTTCCCTAGTTTTAATAATATTATAATATGTATAGTATATTAACACTTTAAGTAATAATTAAAGTCGAAACTCACTTATATAATCTTTACTAAAATAACTAACAGTCTTCCATCCTTATTACAGGTCTTTAAGAGGCTATTAAAGATCCTATTTAGTTTTAACGCTTTTAAGGCGTTTACTCTTTAAATAACCTTTTTTACATCTAAGTCCTTTACCTTCCAGTCCATTAATATAATCTTTAAGAAGGAGCCTACTCTTTAATTAAGGTCTTTAAGTTTTAAGAGGTCCGTTTCTAGTATAAGGAAAAAGCGTTTATTAAGTTCTCTTATCTTTTTAATGTAGGTAATAGCTATTTAAGGTCTGTTAGGTGTAGTGTCTTTTATAACTTATAGTGTTAGAATAGCTAGTAGTTTAAGGAGTTAGTAGCTACATAATCTAACTTAGCGTTTGATATTTTACATTTCTTTTAGGTTTTTATTAGTTACTGTCTTATTAAGAGAGCTTTATTAATACCTTATTTACACCTTACTAATTACCTTATCTTTATACCTCTCAGCCTTTTTTAACTCCTTCTTTACAGTGTAAGAGCGTTATGTTCTTTATATCCTTTCCGCTCTCCTTACGTCTTTTACAGCTCTCTTTATTTCGTTATCTTACTATAACGCTGTAGTCCCTATATTCGGTTTCTTTTTAGGTACTGTAACGTCTGTAATGCGTAGGAGCTCCTTTAACAGTACTTTAGAAACTTCTTCCAGTTTGTAGATATTATTTATACTAGTTAATATTATAAGGTGTTTTACTATTACTGTAATTATTACAGTATTTATTATTTTATAACTGTAACTTTCCTCTCCTTCTTTTTATTTTATTAGTATATTATTAATCTTAACTACTTATAATATATAGTCTGACCTGACTATACTCTCCGCACTTAAGTAATTAATACTTAACGTGTAGGATACTTATATGTAGTCTATTATACTGTCTTTTTCTCCGTTTCTATATCTAAGTTATATTAGTTCCCCGAAAAAGGTCTTTAACGTTAGGTTCTAGTCTTCTACTAACTTTACTAACAGTTTAACCTTAAGGCTCTTACGTCCCTTCTTATCTTATATTAGGTTATATACGTTAAAGTTACTTATTATAACTACTCTCCTTTAAGGCGCTTTCACCTTAATTTCAGTTAAGGGGATAACTTAGTTATTTAATTTCTTACTTAATATATAAATTAAGTAAACTGCAATAGCTTCCTCTCTGTAGCTAAACGTTACTAACGCCTAATCTGGGCTAAAGTCTATAGTTTATATTATGTTAGTAAGCTATTTATTAACGTATAACATTACCCTCCCACTATAGTAAATTATACTAAATTTCCCTCCTCTTTTATATCTTAAAGTGCCGGTAAACTAACTTTAAAGTAGTTCTTATATCGTTATTAAGTTGTAATTACTCTGTGTTTCTAATACCTTATTAAGTCTCGCGTCCTTATTATCGATATTCTAATATAATACTTTTAACTTTATTAACTGTTTTATAAAAGGTTACTTATAAGTAGTAATATAGCTAATTATAAGAGTTATTAGACTTTATTAATAGTTACTGTTAGTTTTATTAAGGCTTTTACAGGCTGTTATTTAAGTAGGGTCGGTATAGTCTTTAAGGCATTATTAGGGCTTAGTAACTTTATATATTATATAATATTATTACCGTTAAGTATTCCTGCTTTCTTTAGGAGACTGGGTCTCCCTGCTTTAACCTGTAAGATTTATCTTTTCTTATTAACTACCTAATTTCTATATCCTTATGTAACTATAAACTGGTTAACTGTAATACGCTTACGTTTAGTAATAAAGGTAAAGTTTAAGTTCTGCTTATTCCTTTCCCTATATAGTTTTTTGTATATTATAGCTCTGTTAAGGAAAATCGCTTTAACACACTTACAGTACTCTTTCGTTATATAGTAATCCTTATAAAAAGCTAGGTAGTTACTATTACAGTTAACGTATATTAACTTATATTATTTTAGTTTCAGTTTTATTAAGTAAGTTACTTCTTATTTATTAACTTTTATACTATTTACGTGTAATGTTTTTACGTATAATAAGTAATATAATGTCTCCTTACAGAACTTTACTTTATATCCTTATTTACTACAGTTAAAACATTAAGTCGCTTTTATTTCGCCTTTATAGCGTTTATAAGGGAAGTGTTTATACTTTATAATTATACCTTTCTTAATTAAGCTAATAATGTCTTTTAAGTTATATACTTTAATAATAAGCTGTATAGTAGGGTTTGGTTTACCGTTAGGTCGTTTACAGCCTTACCTGTAGTTAATCTTACTAATCTGCACGTTATTATAAGCATTAAAGTCTTTTATTATTTAGCTTTTATCTATTATAAAGTTATAACTATCAATAAGTTTAGTATATAATCTTTTCGCTAATACTGCATAAGTGTATCGCTTAAAGATTACTCCCTCTTCTAAAGCTTAATGTACCTAACTTTCGTTATTAAGGTTATTATATTATTCTTATTTATCTTTTTTAAACGTGATTATTACGTTACTAGACTGTTAAAGGAGCTTTACCACTATTACACCTATCTTCTCAGTATTTTAATTAACCCTTTATATAATCTTTACAGGGATGTTATTCTCCAGGTTTATATTTGTAATTGTGAGCTTCCTAAAGGCCTTTTTAGGTATATAGTGCGTGCAGGTTACGTTTAGGGTTAAGGCGGTCGTGTTTCCTAATTAAAGTGCCCCTGTATAGGTGTGGGTTTTGTTAAGTCTAGTCTTCTAATTAACCGCTTCTTCGATTTTCGTTACTTTTTTAAGGATCTTCTGGATACTTATATTAGTAATACTATTAGTAATAGTAGTTAGATTAACGGGCGTTTTTAAGGCGTTTATAACGTATTCACGCATCTGCTCCGTCCTAAAGACGGCTTTAAAGTAAGCCCTTACAGCTTTAAGGATCGCTTTAAACGTACACTCTTCAGCTCCCCTGCTTATTACAGTATCTTAGAAGTTTTTATAAAGATTTTCCTCTTAGTTATTCTTCTACTTCCCCTTTATAACCAGTCTGTAAGCGTACTGTAAGCGCTGCAGCTTACTTAACCCACTTTTCTGCTGAAAATTTCCTCGTCAGTTCAGATAGACGTTTTCGCCCTTAAAAGAGGGTTCAGCGCCATCGCCAGCCGCGCCTTCGGTGCGCAATCGGTGCGCCATCACTGCGTAAGGCAGTTTAGGTCGCTAATTCCAAATCCATTGTCTAAACAGTTTTTAGGGTTTTATAGCGTAAGAATTCAGCCTTTTTAATATTAAAACCCTTATTTGTTTTTGCTTAAAGGAAAAGATAATAAGTAAGCTAATACTCTTAACTAAAGATAGGACTATAAGGATGTTAATCTAATTTTAATCCCTGTTATTATATTTAATAAAATTAAAAATAGCACATTAAAGTATATACTGTAAGTATTAAATAATTAGACGCTAAAATAAACTATTAACGTCTGTATAAACTTATAAACAAAGTATAACATTTATTAATAATAACACGACTTTTAAGTAAGAAGGTTAGCAGAAGGGACTTATAAGTATAAGTGCCTATTAGGAGACTTTTTAAGGTATTTATAAGATTATAATAAGGAGTGCCTAAAGTATTTAAACTATAATAAAACTGGTTATTAGCTGGAACAGCTGTTAGAAGGTGTAGACGGCGCGCCTAAACTAGGAGTAAGGCTTTAGTATTAAGAGAAACTGTATATTTATAACCTGGATAAATAAAAGGAATACATCTAGTAGATCTATAAGTCTTAATTTAGAGGATATATAGGCCGGGCTAAGACTTTTATACAGGCTTAGTAAATATACACCTTCTTAAAAATGAAAAAGATAGTTAAGGAAGTGGTTAATAATTATAACATCTGTTATTAAAAGCAAAACTGACGTTATAAGCCTTATAGACTTTTTAAACTACTCCCTGTACTATAGGTACTATAGAGTTCTATCTTACTTAACTTTATTACTGGGATTTTAAAGTCTAGGGACCCTGTTATAAAAGTTACTTATAATTAGGTCCTTATAGTAGTTAATAAATTAATAAAGTGGGCTTACTTTTTACTAACTTTAAAGGACATAACTGTAGAGTAACTTACTTATATCTTTAAGAAAGAGGTAGTTTTATAACACCTTTGGTTAAATAACATTATTACGGATTAAGATAAGCTGATTATGTTAAAGTTCTAGTAAGGGCTAATATAAAGAATGGGTGTAAAGAGTAAGCTTTTAATAGCTTTTTACTTACAGACGGATGGTTAAATAAAGTAAGTTAACTAAATATTTATAACGTATCTTTAAGCTTATATTAACTTTAAATAAGATAATTAACTTAAGTTATTACTAATAGTATAGATAACTCATAACATAATATTAATTAAGTTAATAGGTATGTTACCGTTCTTTATTAATTACAATAAGGAGCCTAAACGAGTTAAGGGACTAACTTTTCAGGAGGGGGATCACATTTACCTTTTTTCACAAAACCTACATTTAAAACAGCCTAATAAAAAGCTTAACTTTAAAAGGTATAGACTGTTTTAGATTAAGAAAAAGGTCGCCACCTTTAATTATAAATTAAACCTACCTGCTAGTATAAAGGTGTGGATTAAGGTTTTTCACGTTTTACTTTTAAAACCTGCTTTAAAAGGAGTTTTACTGGAAAAGAAGATTAAGATTAACGCTAATAAGGATAAATATAACGTTAAAGAAGTTGTGGATTTAAAGAAAGGAAAGAACACGTTTAAATATCTTGTTAAGTGGTTAGACTACGGCCTTAAAAGTAACTTATAAAAGCCTGTTAAAAATCTCAAGTGCCTAGACCTAATTACAGAGTTCCACTAAAAGAATCTAAACTGATTAAAGTTAATGATAAGAATTAGAAATAAGATAAGATCTGACATCTAAATTATTATATTAAAGAGTAAGACCACTATGGGACTTAAAGCCTAAGAAGCGGCAGGAAACTCCTTAATAGGTATAGAAGGACATTTATTAGGACCCTTAACCAGGGTTATAAGGACCTTAGACCTAATAAGGAGGCCGGACCTCCAGAGCTCCCGGCAAGCTCTATATAAGAATAAGTGCTGTTAGAGAAAAGAAGTTAGTAAAAGAAAACAAGTAAAAAAAGTCACCATAAACCCTTTAACCCTAAGGATCTAAAGCGACAGAAGACCCTTATGGGACTTAAACCCATAACCTCTCGCTAAAAGAAAGCAAACGCGCTACCACTATATTAAAAAGCCGCTTTTCATTTATTAAAGAAGTTACAAACTAGGTTAAGAAGACGTCACAGGCTGTGGCAACCCCTTAAGAGGAAAACCTATAAGAAAAGAGTCCCAGTCCCAGGAAACCAGCTCAGCCCAGACTAGGTCCGCTACCTTTACCCACTCCTAAAAAGACAAAACCTTAGCCTTATGGGAAAACACTTTCATCACCTTTACTTTAATAACACGCCGCTAGGTTTTAACACACTGTAATTTCATAAGAGAGTTATGGTGCTTAGTAACCGCTTAGTTATATAAGGTGTTTAACTCCTTTTTCTTATTTATTAAACCCTTAATAAACTTATTAAAGTGACTAAATGCGTTATATAAAGAAGGTATACTAGCGGATTAATACTCGTTATAACTGTCAGATTACGCTATAACTTAGCATAGTAAGGATTTAATTTAGTAACAAGTGTAGGGAGACATCTGTAAGTTAAAAGCGTTAAGAGATTTTATAAGACGAATATAACAGTTATAAGGAGCCTTTTCCTACTTTCTTTATCTTTTATGCTTTTTAACATGGTTAAAAGACATAATAAAGGTAGAGAAGGAGGGAAACTGATTTAGTAATTCTTTATAGGAAAAGAATATTAAAGAGGGGGAATTATATAACAACCCTATAGGCCGTCACTTAGGCCGGGGCGGCCTGATGAATCCCCTGCAGAAGGAACAGTGCGGGAAGACGGTGCACACCGTTTAGGCGCACTGGGCCAGAGGTGTAAAGACCTAAAGCCCCTATAACTAGTAAGAAAGTGCTTAATGGTCCATAAGGACTGATAACACTAAGCACTACTTAGTTAACTACTTAGCCGTAACTGCGTGGTGTACTACTAAGCATAACGGACTAAGTAAGGTATAAAGTACCCTTTAATTAGTTAATATAAATAGCCATAATTATGCTTATAACTACCGTAAGGGACTTTAGTTCCTTACGTTAATATTTAATTATTCATTTATATCCTACTGTTCAAACTCACCTCTGTGTATTATAGTAATAGCGACTTATAGTGACATTAAACCCCCGTCTAGGAGTGCTAGCTTAATAAGCCGTCTTTGGAACGCCCCTTACCTGTTAGCGTCCTGCTATACGTTCTGTCTTAACCCGCGCCAGTCCTCTTAAGGCCTGTGTCGGGTGCAGGTTGTAATATAATCCAGTGACGACATTATACACACTATCTTACAAGACGTTAAATACTTCTTATATAAGTAATCCGTGTAATTCTAAGTCTGTAATCCTTAATATAGTCTTAATGTAAGGATTAGTAACTTACTATAGACTTAGATACCGGACTGGTTTAATATGTAAAACCTTATAATTACTCCGCCTTTTAATAATGAAAATTCCGTTACGTTAAAGACGGGGCCTCTTTAGAAGATCCTGACTTAAAGATACGTTATCCTTATAGTTAGTTAATAAGCGTCTTAGAAAGGAGGCTTATTAGTTAGTATGTCCACCTATAGGATTTACGTAATACAGCTTGATACGGAGATAAGTAATATAATTGTAAAACAAACCCTTTCCAGCCAAGATACGTATCGCCTCGTTTAAATATACAGATAACTTAGATAATTTACTTGTATAAGAGTTAATTAACTTAATGCTATTACTATTAATAAGTTATAACGATAGTTATACTAGATAAAACGCGTTAGTAAAGTAAGTTAGCTCTAAGTGTTACTCTTACCAGTATATTCGTCTAGATCTAAGACTAAGAGATACTGTAAGGCCTTGATAAGGGTGCTGGGCTAAGGGGTAGTTAGCCTGTATAAAGGAGCTTTAAAGGACGTAATATTCCTCATCCTTTCGTCTTTCCGTACTGCTTCTAACTTAATACGCCCCGCTTATATAAGGAGACGCTAACCCTAAAGAAACGGTATAGTGTATTTTAATGTTACTTCCGAGATTAGGACTCTCTGCCCTCGTGTGTAACGAGATAGGGCTTTACCTATTCAAGTATAAGTCCTTTACGGCAAAGAACGCTATAGGTACTAGGTAGATGATAGAGCGTATACAATTAGAAGTTCCAATTGAGCGTAACGGTGAATTTACGGATGGAAAAGAGAAAACGGTAATTAAACAGCGAAAGCGACCGTTACGTGCAGGGAGGCCGTTATCCCAAAATTGGGCCGAGGACGTTCTTAAAACCATGCCAGGCCTACTTATAGTCACGGTAAGAATAGCCGGGGCTCACCTCGGCTCAGGCGGCCCTTAGTGCAGCTCACCTCTTGCTCAGGATCTGCGACTAATATGAACTTAGCCAGAAAAAAGTATCGGGTGAGACTATAGAGGTAGTTGGGTCATATCAAGGGGTACGGTACTCGCTGGAAGAAGCACTACCTTGTCCAGAAAGCTGTTATCCATTTGGAGGACCTCCACAGCATTCCATACTGAAATATTGGCTTGATAGCCGTGCTACGGGGAATCCATCATATAACCAGACAAACGGCAAGAGAGAGCAAAAATCCACAACATGGCTCTCCTTTGGCGAAGATTTAGGGTTGGCTATCCACGAAGATGCGCAGGCACGCGACAGCGTCCTGTTCACGAGTCTGGCCAAACTACAAGCCCGTCCAGTTACGCTGGCAATTTCTTGCCTTTTTCTCACTCTATCTTTGTTGTCTGATTGGCGTCCTGGAATTCGGCTGTCGCGCATTTCCTTCGTCCCAAAATCGACAGACCATCTTAGACGGCAACGGACAGTCCCCCTTAAGCCCGACAGGACTCGTATTTGTCCCGCTCATCGAACGAAGAGACAAGCCTGCTCCCCGTATTTTAGGCTTTTCCCTGGACTCCACCAAGTCCTCAGTACCATCTGGAAAGATGCTAAAGCACGGAGAGTTCCATGGTCCGACAGCCTAAAGCCGTCTGTGGGCGGCAAAACTCACGGGACCCAGAGAAGGGCTATTCCTAATGCAACATCTCCGGCGGGAGCCACATTCACTGGTCACGTTGCCTATCCACCCGAGCAGTTAGATATGCTTCTACAGCTTAACCAGTCCAAATATTCAAATCTTTCCCAACGACACCCAGCCCACCTGGCACCACGACATCTCGATTCTTCCAAGTACAGACAGCTCAGCGACCCGACGGTAGCAATAAAATATTAGTTGACGTTTTACAAAGGTGGCGCTCGCGCTCAGATTGCGTACGCGGACCCAAGTGATACGTATGACCCGAGCGGAGTCTGTAAAGTCGTCTAACGATTACTGGATTTGATTTGGGCCAGTGGGACCGTTACCTGCAATGGACCCGCTATGGTATTTCACGATTTTGGCTGCTGGGAGGAGTGGAAGGTAGCGGCAGATCGAGAGAGAGAGCTGAGGCAGAGACCCGATGCGGGATGGTCGATTTTTGAGTATGCCGGGGACCTATGGGACGGACATGAAACCCCGAGCCGGATATGCGGAGCGCCTCATATGTGGTACAGGTTCCGGTCTTCGGATGGCCTGTCAAGCGAGTCTCCCAGGCCGCCTGCTAGCGCCAATAACCTTTGGATTGCCTTGAAATTCTCCGATCGAGAGATTGATGAGTTCAAAGAAGGGACGATGGTCGCTTACCGCGTCGACCCTCAGGCCGGTACTGGATACCATTGGGAAACAGACTTTTCTTGCCATCAAATCAACATACTTCCTTTCCGTCTCCCAACAAACTCATTTTCTATCTTCCACAGCCCATCCCCACCCAAAGTCTTCCATGGGGGCAAAACTGTTCAAAACATTAGGTAGGTTTGACATACCACCGCCAGCACGGCCACTCTGCTGTGCGAGGGATACCGATGAGACGTTCTACTACGTCTACTGCTCCTATCGAGAGGCAGAAGGTATTAGTTGCGCCCGTCCATTACGCACTCAAGCTTCTACAAAGTCACCACCAGAAACCGCGCCGTCCTTCACAAAAAGCGCCTCCAATAACCAGGGGCTCTGACTTTATCCATCTCAAGTTTCAGCATCCCCACCCTGCGCCTCTACATACACCTAAACATGCCGCAGAGGATCCTAACGCCCCGTTTATCAGCTCATAAACCCCAAAGTAGATAGAAAGCAACAGCAGCTCTCCTATGGGAAACCTCTCCGTCACCATACTACACACACCTGATACGAGTGCAGTAAATACTTAATCTTGTATTCAGTCAACCAAAATAATCTTATGCATATCAAGTACCCCCTCATCTCTACCCCCTCACAGTCCTCCTACTCCACTGATGCCCCTCCTTCTCCCCCACAGCCCTCTTCTTCTCATCAAACAGCTTCCTCGTAAGCTGCTTGTACAAATACGTCCCCGCCCCATTCCTACTAATCCCATGATCCGAATCCGTAAAGTATGCCGCCTGCAACTTATCCGGCCCGACCTTGGCGGCCATCAGCAGATCCACCAGCGCCGCCGCGTTCTGGAAGTGCACGTTGTCATCGCCCGTGCCATGCTGCACGAGGAAACCACCCGCAAGCTTCTTGAAGCCATCCGTCTTGCTCACGGCGCTGCGGTTGTACCCCGCCGGGTTGGTCGCGGGAGTTTTCATGTACCGCTCTGTGTACAAGCTGTCGTAGAAACGCCAGTCGCTGACGGGAGCCGTGGCGATGCCCATGCTGATGATGGGGTCGCCGACTTCGACGACCTTGGCGGTCAGGTAGCCGCCGTATGACCAGCCCCAGATGCCGATTTTGTTCTCGTCGACAATGGGGTAGTTGGCGGCGAGCCACTTGGCGGCAAAGATTTGGTCGGCGGCTTCGAGCTCGCCGAGGTTGCCCGCCACGGCGGAACGGAACGCACGCCCCTTGTTTCCGGTGCCACGGTTGTCGACTGTTAGTGTGATGTATTCGAGCTCGGGGTCCGAGGTGATGTACGAGGTCCATCCGAAGGAGGCCATGGCTTTGGTTACTTCCTGTGCGCCGGGGCCGCCGTAAGGCGTGAGAAGGACGGGGTACTTCTTGTCCGGGGACAGATTGGAAGGGAGGCGGAGCATGGCGTTGAGAGTGTAGTTTTCCGATGGGAGTGGAATCTCGAGGTAGGTAATGTTGGGGAGGTTATAGGTCTGAAGGATGTCGTGGAGGCGCGTATTGTTGTTCATTGTGCGGAGGGGGGTCGAAGAGTTGATCGAGTATAATTCTTGGTAGGGCACGTCCGGGCCGGCATACCGAAGGATGTAGTACGACCCGCCAGTGGAGAAGGAAGCAGTCCAGACGGCCGGCACGTTGTCGTCGACAAGGGCAGTCTTTTGCCGTGTCAGCCATGACACCGAGTAGAGGTGGCGTTCGGTGCTGTGGTGCTCAGTCGACGTAAAGTAAACAAGACCCCTAGCCGTATCGATCTTCAGAATGGCCACAACCTCCCACTCGCCTGACGTGAGAGCAATCTTCTTGCTTCCATCAACTGACGCAAGATAGATGTGGTTCCAGCCCGACTCGTCAGATAGGTCAAGATAATACTGGCTCCCCTCAATCTCGCCAACAAAGTTGACGGCCATGTTGTTGTCCAGCCAGCCATCAGACCCATCCCGCTCCCGAGCAACAGTCGAGGATCCAGACTCCGTATCAACAACAACCACCTTCTCCTGGTCCTGCACCCGGTTGTACGCGCGGTACAAGACCTTGTCATGCTTGTCCGTGACCCATGCCACCTCGCCAATGACAAGATCCTCAGCAGGCCACGCGCTAACAGGCGGCGAAGAAACGGCCAGATCTGACAGACGAACAAGGTTAAAACCCACAGTAGGGTTCTTAGTGCCGACCTTCGGGTACCGCAGCTCCAGCTCGCGCGGGTAGGGAGGCGCCGTCTTCTGGTCGTTCATGTAGTACGGAATAGTGTACGTCTCTACACCCGTCTCATTGAAGCTCAGATACGCGAGATACTCCCCATCAGGCGAGTACCAAAGCGCCGAGTTGCCCCCTAAAATTTCCTCCTCATACACCCAGTCCGGCACCGCATTGAAGAAATCCGGGCCGCCATTAGTAGTAACCTGGCTGACCTTGCCATCGCCCCAGACAAAAAGGTTATTCCCCCGCACAAAGGCAATCTGCTCCGCCGAGGCCGGGTTCCACACGGCGTACTGGATGTCCTTGGCGCCTTCCACAAGCGGCCGGGTCTCGCCGGTCTGCACGTCTTGCACGAGATACGCGGCAAACGACGAGTGGCGGTACTGCTTGGTGGGGTTAATGGCCCACAGCACCTTGGAGAGGTCGTGCGAGATCCAGTAGCCGGCCGCGCCCGCGGGGACTTTGCTCGCGGCGAGGAACGTGGTCTTGTTCCCGCTGACGACGTTCCCAAACACGAGTCCGTCCGCGCCCATGACGATGAAGTCGCCATCTGTGCCGGAACTCGCCCATGTTACCGATGTTGTCGACGCCCGTAATGGTCCGGGGCTGGCGACGGTGATGTTGTACGTCAGGAGGGCGTTGCCGTTGCCGATTGGCTGGTGGGGCAACCGCGGAGGGTCAATGGCGCTGACCACAATGGCCGCCGCTGCGACGCAGCACGCAAGAACCGCTTTCATTGTCGTCGTCGCGGGGGGCTGGGATGCAGAAGGGAGCAGATACAACCACAAGAAAAGCGATTATACCATACACTACCTACCCATAATACATATACTTGTGTGGTGATGAGGGCTTTGCATGTGAGTTGCCTGATCCGGCAGGTCCCACCACCGGCGATCTACAACGTTGGGGATCCACAAACGTGCCACCAACCGCCCCGAAGCAGAAGGTACGTACCGCTAGCTACCTTTACCCTATTTTATTTCATGCAATCACGTCTTGGGCATATCAGTTTTCGTTGCCATGTTTGTTGGCATATGTCACTCATTTCGCCCAGTGCCCACCCATTCTGTGTCGCCCAGCGCGCCGAGTGTCGAACAGCTCGGAAGCTTCTTCTGCGCGCCTAATAGCATGCATTCGATTTAAACTATTTCACTTTACCTTCCTAGGTACCTATCTACCAAGGTACCTACCCTACCATGATACGTATCCCCTCCTCTCAAGACCTGCACCTCTCAAATACCTGGTACATTACCTACAATGTGACCATCAGCCTTCAAAGTCACGTGGATCACGTTCCCCAGAAAAAAGGTTCACGTAGATCCTGTTCACGCACCCGTGCCAGCAGATGCGTCCAGGTCCCCCTTCAGAGCCGCCGGCTTCCGGCAAAACACAAACTGAGACTCGTCCGAATGCACCGACCCAGACTCGTCACTAGCAGCATCTATCGCAACCGCATCCCACTCCTTCTGATCCATCTCCTCTGGATCCTCCGAGCCCAGCCGGAGTTTCTCTAGTAACCGGAGCTCGAGCTCGTCATCACCGTTCACCGTTCGCTCCGCAAGGCGGGAGGCGCTAGCATCAGGTGGCGGCAAAAACGGCAGGCGCGTCAGGGGGTGGTAACCCATTTTGACAAAGCCCACTGGCATACTCCCAGCCTCGGCGGGATCGATAAGCCCGTTGGTCATGAGATTTTCGCGTTCGATCTTTCGGGTGTACGACATGAATTTGACAGCCGGGTGATCCGGAAGACAATCCCATAGGCCCACGGTGACCTCGAAGGTGATAATCGCCTCGTTGGGGCTCGGCCGGATCATGTTCAAGAGTTCGATGCAGTCCTGGCCTGGCGGCTCGGCTTCCTTCAGGAGGGACTCCAATGCAGGCATCCAGTTCGGAAAGTCGTGGCAGAATCCGGAAGTCTGGAGAGTAGCACTGAGGATGACTGAGGCCGGATGGCGGGCGAGGCTGTCGTGTACTCGGGGCTGATTCTCGAGGGATGGTGAGGCCGACATGAGGGGGGCGATAACAAGCGGCGCACTCCCAGGGGTGATGCAGTGCCGCTGGATGCCTTTCTGGGTGGTGGCCAGGTAAGCAAACAGGCTGGACGTCGTGAGGACCTGATCGGTGTTGGCTGCGTGCTCAAGTAGCTCAGCCAAGAGGGTTGTGAAGCAGGGGTCCGCAGGCGCTTGAAGCTGCTGCTCCTTTGCGTCGTCCAGGGCAACCCCGTCCAGAAGTACAACGCCATTCGTCAAGGGGCCAGAGGCAGAATCGCAGCCAAAACACTCTCTCCTGATGGCCGAGAGGTTGACCTTGGTTTTGCCGTTGGCCGGTTCCAGCCACATGTCATCGAGATGCCGCGCATCCGAGTATCTGGTGGTGCGGCCCACGTAATGGATGATGATGAGATCACTGCGTGTCACGCTCTTGAGGAGGGTGTACATGGCATTGATAAGCGTCTGTGCAGCGCTCGGGACGGTGTCTTCGTCGGACGAGGCGGGGAGGACACATTGCATGGTGTCGTAGTGGTATGAGTTGCGGAAGACATGGGCGAGGCGCTTGCTGTGGGCCCAGAGTCTGCCAGACTGATCGCAGACGCGGTCGTTGTCCCACGTGACAGAAAGAACCTTCACTGTCCGGTAAGGCAGACGGCGCTTTTGCCATACAGCGCCGCGATCCAGCGCCATCTGTAGGTGTTGCTTGAGTTCCTGCAGCGTGATGGTGGGCGCTGGCCCGTAGGCGTGAGGGGGGTGCGTCGCACTCGGTTGCGGTGTGCCGGAAGCCATCTTGAAATGCTTCTGACGTGGCTGACGCTCCAGGTTTGGATGCTGTGCAGAGACAGTCGACAACTGGGCGGTTTCCCCGCGGCGCCGCGGCCCTTATGTGTCTCCTGGCTCGCCATGTCGAGAAACTGAGTTCAATGTTGCCTTGGTGAATGAAGTCAAAAGTGAGTTTGGGCACGGTAATTGACGCGTCGTCGGGCCGTTCCTGCCCAGATAGCCGTTGGGTGCCGGCTCGTGATATCCACTGGGCTCCGCTACCCATGATGGTCCACGGCCGAATCTACAACGGTAGCCAAAAAGATAAGAACAGAAAGAAGAACTCCACTCCAATGAGTGGTAGCACATGCATATGCGTCAGCCGCGAATCGAACGCAGGGCCCATCGATGGCAACGATGGATTTTACCACTAAACCACTGACGCGAGGTTGTCTATTCTAGATCCTCTCTCTGCATCCGCACAAGTACCGAGCGAGCACCATCATCGAATCCGCCCCGTTTCCCACTCAGAAGCCCAGCGTCGCCCACCCACTCACCACGGCACCCACCCAGCGAAACCACCCACCGCTCATGGTTCCTCCACCCCCACATCTCCACCAACTCCCTCATGCTCAGCCCCTGCGCCCACGCGCGTGCCGCCGGCGTCGCGGAATGCCGCACCGACGACGGAATCCCGTTGAACGGCGTCATGACATACCCCTCGCTCCCTAGCAAACTCTGTATCTTCCACTTGCACGCGCCGTTGATGCCGGGCTCGAAGTACAGGAATGTGATGGGGAGGATTGACCAGGCGATTAGCGCGCTGAGGGCGTAGAGGTTTCGCTGGGTCGGGAAGGGAGGGTTGGTGGTGGGGGAGGGGCAGAGCCAGGCGAGGTAGGCGTTGGAGAGGGTCGAGGTGAGGATCGAGGGGATGACCCAGAGGGGACCGCGCTGGTAGAGGCTGAGCCATTGCTTTGCGAGGGTTTTGGGCTGGGCGTGAGCGGTGATGGTTGGAATGGAGAGGGAGTCTTGGATGGTCATTCCTGTGGGGAAGGGGGGTTTGTTAGCCAGGTGTAGGGAGAGTTGGGCTGACGGGTGAGTAAGTGTGGAGGCTCGTACCGGTGTATAAGGCTGGGATGGTGATACCTGCCCATTGAGCGAGGGAGATGGCATCCGGGAGAGGCATTTTGCTGGTGTTCTTGGTGATGTTCCTGGCGGTGTCCTTTGACGAAACCAACTTGCGGGAACGGGAACGAATGTCCAAAGGAGTTGGAGGGAGAAAAGGGGGGGCAAGGAATGCGAGTCAGAGGAAACACACTAACTTATCACTTACGCCCACGATTGGGATACTGGACGGCATCGATTACCTCATGTCTAAGCAGGCGGTTTGAACCAAGCGAACTATCTCGTACACGGCAAGATTCCAAGACAAACTGCTAGAGAATTCAAACCCCGGCGACACTTTCACGGCAAATTGGTTGATGGTATTTCAAATCGTTGCCTGGTGTAACCCAGCATGGTGTAACCCGACGGCCTTTTACCCGCTGCTGAGACTCAAAGGGGCAGAAGATAAGTCAGAGACCTCGGCTGCCGCTATAGAACCGTGCAGCTGAGGTCACACGAGCAGAGCTCATTTCTCTGGCCCGGTTCGAACGCACGGTATGCATCACGCACGGATACAATACTCGTTTGAAGCTGGAGGAACTTTCACCTTGGTGCCGGGTCGAGAGGTCGGTCTGCCGGTTGATCTTTGAGATGATTCGCAGGTCGACTGAAGGATATGACTGTGTGGTTGACATCTCGGCAGAAGAAAGCAAGCCAAGCCTTGCAGAGGAAGCGCCACAACGATTCAGGGGCGATACAAGAAGGAGCGTTATTGTATTTTAAACGTGGTTGGTTTCGCAGCAGAGCAACAGTTCGCCCAAAAATGTACTCTGCTGTTGGCAGCTCCTTTCACCAGACCGGCTCAGCCTCGAGCAAATCCAGGCAGCGTTGGCTGAACCTCTCACAAAAGCCAGCACGTCCAGCCGGCGCATTTGTAAAGTCCTAGCACTGGCACAAAAATAACCTTTCACACAAGATCATCTGAACGCTTTTACGTCAACTGAATGCAGGTCAACCGAATGCAGGTGATTGCAATTTGCCTGCAGCGGTTCTCGGTGCCGAATTGTGGGACCGATTGCCGCCAATATGGGCGGCTTTTGTGGGGCCGACTGCCGAGCCGTGGCCGGCAACCGGTTGCGACAGCTCCTGCCCCGTACATATTGGCCGGACTCCCTTCACCTGGTTTTTGGTTTTCGCCGGGGTTGAAGACTCGATGCGACTTTCCACCATACAACCAGACATTTTGACAGCAAATAATGTGACCACGGTCGCGAACAGCCAACTCGCGATGCATGGCACAACCAGCACGCCGCAAACAACACACAATGCCACTTCTGTGGGACGCAACCATACCCACCCAATGACGACACAAAGACACAAACGCGCACAGCGTGGGACGCCCAACATGAGGCACAATTGAATGGTTCTGACCCCTCAACTTATTCAGATTAAACAGCTACGCGAAACGGTGCTAATTGGTATCATCTAATCCACAGAAAACAAACCCCGGTCCCATTACCCAAACAAGACAACTCGCCAACCGATCACGTCTCAGTTAGACTCCGAAGCCCCAACATCCAAGTTTTGCACGATGCTCTTGACCGCAGTCTCGAGGTCAATGTGGAAGAATGGTCGGTTGATACCGTACACGGGCACTAGCCTTCCGTTGATTCGCGTGGACGAGACAGGCGAGATCTCCCCGGCCTCAATATCATCGATGCGCTTGCCGCTGCTTGGTGCCGCTTGAACCGCAGACTCCGAGCCAGAACCTGCTGCGCCACCGATGGCGATCAGCGGGCCAGAGCTGGCGCCCTTCTCGTCGCTGGCCGCAGAGGAGTGGATGCTATCAGCACCAAAACCTGCAGTTACAAGTGCCCGCTTAGTCCAGCGGTTGGTAACGCCAGCAAAGTGCCACTCGACAATATCAGGATCCGAGTAGCGGTTGAACTGGTTGCGCAGGTCGACCAAGGCCTGAGTAGCCGTGACATCGAGGAAGTTTACACCCGTGAAATCGAGTACTACCGCGCGAAGCGTCGGCCGAGCGGCGATCTCCTCGCTGTCATCAGCCTCGCCGCGGCGCGGGCCGGGGTCATTCCATGGGCGGTCCTATGCGATCATCACGTCAGCAATCTGCGACAGCTTGTTCTTGAGGAACGTCGATAACTTACTCCGAGTTTGCTGTACTTGCCCAGCTGCGTCCTTCGGGTGTTCTTGAAGATGTGGATGGTCAGGGCGTCGAGATGGCGAGCCGAGTTGGTATAATTGAGACCCTCGCCAAAGCGATACACGAAAACGCCGGGGTAGGGGTTCTTGAGGTCAATCTCGGGGTTCGACCGGTCGCCTTTGTCAATGGGGATGAATGCCGGGTGGGCTGCCTCGCCCGCTAGGCTCTGGCGGGGAACACTGGCGCCGCCGCGTACATTGTCTCGGGGCGTCGTGAGGACGTTGACTTTGCCCAAGAAATAGCCAGGGCTTTTGGCAGTGCGGAACAACAACACGGCAAGGGACGAAAGAACCGTCACATAGATGCCGGTCTCAATGGTGTTAAAGATCGAGGCAAAGACACCGCCGAAGAAGATGAGGACCTCAAGAGGGGAGGTCTGCCAGTACTTGTAGACCTCCTTGGGCGGCGTGATGAGATCGCCAACAGCGTGGATGATGATGGCGGCCAACCCGGCGCTGGGAATGTAGAAAAAGACCGAGGTCAGGGCGTACAGCGCAAGGAGGACAATGACGGCGGTGAAGACACCAGCAAGTGGCGTTCGGACACCGGCCTTCGACTTGATGGCAGTCCGCGAGAAAGATCCGGTGGCCGGGTACCCTCCGAGGAACGGACCAAAGATGTTGGTGAAGCCGATGGCAACAAGCTCCTGCGACGGGTTGATGATGTAGTTGTTCACTCTGCCGAACGACTTCGAGATGGCAATGTGCTCAATGATCAAGACAATGATGGTCAGGGGAAGATCTCCTGCAATTGCGCCGAGAATCTCCTTGTCCACGCGTGGTGCGCCAACGTGTTGGAAGCCTGCAGGAAGAAGTCAGCGCTGGCAGAGGACGAAGAGGTGAGATTCACTTACCACTGGGAACGGTTCCTAGAATCTTGAACTTGGCATCAGAAGCCTTCGAGATGCCCCTGTTTGCGAGAAAGCTGACAAGAATGTACAGAATGACGATGAAGGCCATGCGAAGGGTTGAGATGAAGAACCACATCTTGCGCTTGTTTGGGTACTTCTCGCCCATAAAGGCACAGATCCAGCGGAAAAAGTACAACCCGAACAATGCTGTCAGACCCATCGCAGCGTCCAGCTTGCATCGCGGCAGGCCCTTGAGGGTATTGATGATGACCAGGTAGGTCTCAGCGCGGGTGTTGACTCCCGTGATACCCAGCAGGGTGGGAACTTGTCCAGAGGCGATGCTGATGGCCGAGCCAGTCATGAAGGCACCGATAGCGACCAAGGGAATGAACTCGACGATCCAACCGAATCTAATGATGCCGAAGAAAAGCAAGACGCAACCCGAGATCAAGGCCAAGCTTCTCGCAATCGCCTCAGGCTCCAGTTCGGGATGCACAGCGCGCACAGAGATGATGATGTTTCCGACGATGGTGGACATGACAGCAACGGTCTAAACACACGGAGCGTTAGACAAATGCAAACTGCGGTTCGGTATTCGGAATGTACTTACACCAATGGTGATATCCTTGGATGTTGCAAACGCCCAATAGAGAATAAAGCCGACGAACGATGTGTACAGCCCGTACTCAGGGGGGAGTTGGGCGAGCAGCGCATACGCCATGCCCTGGGGCACGACGACGAAACCGACGGTGACACCTGCGGCTGTTAGCGACGATCCCCCGCCAAATTGTCGGGGCCAGACTCACCAGCGATGATATCGCCGAGAAGCCACGTTAGATTATAATGGAAGATCCACCCGATGAAGGGGAAGAGCTCCCTGAGGTACGCCGCAATGCCGGAGCCGGAGGGGAAGATGCTGCGCAGGAAGTCGGCGGTGGAGATGTCCTCCTCGACGAAGGAGCCGTCGTCGAAGAGAGCGGCATCGTGACGCCTGTCCTCATCGGGGTCGATGCCGAAGAACCGCTTGACGCGGTCGCCGGTCGTGTTGTGAGCCATGCTTGCGGAACCGGATCGTCTAGTGGTGTGGTCGGCGGTGCTGGAGCGGCGTGAGAGCTTGCCGGCAAAATGGTGCCCGCATGGGAGGGCCGCTTTATATGCGAAGCATGCAAGGGCGTGGGCGCTCCCGACGACGCGTTTAATTCCCTCTCGCAATCTGGAGGCTGCCGTTACGCTGGAGCTGCTGGAGCTGCTGCTGGGCTGCTGGGCTGCCGATCATCCCCCAGTCATGCGGGTAGCAATGACACATGGGAATGCAGAGAATGCAGAGCTCCGGTTGTGGGACCGCGAGCGTGCGTTGCGGCAAAGACCGACGCCAGGTAGCGAGCGCGGGTTGCGACAGCTGGGGCCCCCCTCTCGAGCACACTTGCCCCCATCCTCCCCGAACCAAAGCTACCTGGCGCCCATGTAGCATTGTCCGCAACGCCTGCAGGAGCAAGCAAGTGCCTCCTTCTGCGTCCCGGTCTGGCAGTGCTAGCCGGGAGCGGTGCCATTGCTGCTATTGGGCCAATGCAATTCGCCAGAGATAAGTCGCGGGTTGCAGCCGCCTGGCGTTATTGACTGACGAGATCTCGCACCATTGTCCGACGGCTTGACAAAGTTCTCTGCCCCCGCCCGCGGGAGGGGGATCTTGCCCCTCCCGAAATCCAGTGTGGACCGCCAACCTGGGTTGCTGCACGGCCTGGCCAGCTGCCTGCCTTACATAAAGTTATTAGCTCCAGCGGGCAGACCCCACAGCTCCCCTGAACTTGCCGGCAGATACCTAACTACGCAGCCGAGAGACCCTCAACCACGCCCCATCAACCCAAAGTCGCGATGGTATCTGCTGCGTATATCGCCAGAAACAACCGTTTCGTGGTGTGCAGCCAAGTGCCAGCAAAAGCCAAGACGGATCGCTCGGCACACGTCAATCGGCGCAGCAAATCTCTGGGCAATGCTGGGCAGCGGTGTTTTCCCCTGCTCCCACGACGAACCAAGGCCTCCACGAAGCTTGGTTGCTGTGAGGCGCACGAGGAGCCGCCTGGGCGAGTGCTAGGCAGGCGACCCACGGCCACTGTTGGTGGAAGACGACTATTTGAGCGTCGTGCAGCTGTGGCGCACCCTCTGCGAGTAGCTCGCGTGTCTCTTACTGGTTCTTTTTTTCTCTTTGTGCGCTCATCATCTCGTCGGTGCGTGCTCATCTCCTTGGTATGAACTGGCCCGTTGGTATCCATTGTTTGTCGGCTCTCCTGAGGAAGTTCTCAGGAATATCCTCGGTGCCGGCCATCTAACTTTGAGAGGCTGCCGGCCTCCACCTGGCTGACGGCCCTGGCTTGCCCCGGCAACTATCCGCACCTACAAAGTACAGATAGAGGCGGCCCCATCGCCGCGGTCGCTTCGGCATCGTCGCTGGGATCTGCTCAGGGTTGATGGTTCGTTTCCCTTGCCCCAAACCGTCATGGAGGAATGCAGCAGTACCTGCGTTGCTCGCAAAGTGGACGTAATGCGGTGTTGAATATGGGGTACTGGACCGCCTGCGTGTACGTAGGTACGGAATACAGGTCACCGCCTCCCCGTGAAAGCACTGGACTTCCAGTAGCGTTCAGGGCCTGCCGTGGGCCGCGCTAGCGCTGAAGGTGCGGCGAGCTTGCCGCATTGGGGCTAGTGGGGAAATCGGGGTTATTGGCGCGCTACGGCTGACGTATAGCAGGGCCGCCCGCACGGTTTTCGACATGACGGGATGACAGGGGTGCGGTTGCGCGATCAAGCCTCCATATTCGACATTCGACACAGCAACCCAAAGCACAGCTGCAGCCAGTGGTGCAGCATGGAAGCTCCTTCCTCCCATCTTTCGGCCAGTCAATCTCTCGCTTCCCCACGTCGAGAAGTACTATGGGGCTGCCCAGTCCCTGGAACGAGATGGCATTGTCTTTCTCCGCGGCCGCTCCGCATCGGTTCCAATACCGCGGAATAGGCTTGGGAGTGCTACCGTTTGGGCTATTCTGGGTGTCGGGGTCGCCAATTGACGTCCAGGGTGGGGTAGATCTCCACCTGCTCAATGTGATGGATTGATGTCTGGGACCTGGGACGCGCCCGACCCAGCAGCCTGCGAAGGTACGCAGCAAGGTAGGAGAGTCGTACATAGTACGAGTCGGTAAGGCTGTCCAGGGGTGCCGTGTGACTTGGTGATGAGGTCGGCGATCTCAACAACACTGCATATGGCGGGAGGGTTGGCAGATGTCACGGTGGCGACTGAACCGGAATTTGGTGCGCACTCACGGCGCTGATGCGGCGAAGGACCGTCGTCGCTTCCTGACTCCCTTCTCGCACTGAGCGGGGTCTCCTTGAGATTTGAGATGCTGGACCGCCCCTCCGATGAACTCATCAGAGGCTCGCGTGCTGATCGCGTCTGGTCGTCACGGTCGTCAACCACACCTCTAGCACGCGATCTTCGCTAAGGCTCGCGGAGATCAACGGCACCCAACCCAACTAACGAAACTCCTAACTAGTGTAGCTTCGCTCAACCCCGGATCGGCTGTGGTTAGCCTCGGACTCCGCAGATTTGGTGCGGTGGATGGTGGGAGATCAGGATGGCACGACCCTCGGCCCCCCCATCCGGGCGTCGTTCTCAGTCATCGCGGGTGGCGGTTGGTTGGGTTGGGCCAGCTGCGCAACATTTAAACGCAGATGACCCCCGCGTTAAGGCTTGGGAGCTGAGATTCGGACACGGCACAGGATTGTGGGGAGCCGGGGAGCTGGTACCTACCGCCCTTCTGGAAGGAATCCTGCTGTTCCGCCGATGCTCAGCTCGACGGCCTCGACGATGGCACAATGGCACAACCCGCCTCCAGGTCGCCGCCGACGCAAGGCCGCAGCCCCAGCTCCGGAGATCAGCTCTCGACACCTTGCTGCTTTGGGGCCGCTCGTCGACGTCTTTCATCTTGACGCACAGAGGTTGCTGGCGACAGGATTGGGTGGTCTGCACACTAGCGGGCGCGACAGGGGCGCTTATGGTTTAGTGGCGTAATCACGTCTTCTGACGCGATGCAGGTCGAGCAAAAGGCTGCAAAGCTACGCATTGGTACCCCCCTTGTTGCGAGAACAATGAAGGATTGGACGGCCCAGCTGCGGCGGTGGGCCGTGCTCTTTTATCTTTACGTTGTGTTTACGTGAGCCCTGGTTTCCCGGTGCGAAGACCCCCCAACTCTTGCCCAGGCGCCGAGCACATGTTGCTTCCTTTTGGCGGGCGTTCTGTGATTCTTCTGCATTTCTGCATCCGCCAGCCAGCCAGCGCAGCAGAATGCGGCAAAGTGCCATACCCGCCCCAGGGCGCATCTGGGCGCCCGCTTGCGTCTGCGTAGAGCCCGAGGCTCGGGGACCTCTAGTCTCGGGCTTCTCCCCTTCATCATATTTGCGTTGAATAGCGATCTGCCATCCTCTTCAGATGGTGTGCTTGCGCAAAGTGATCGCGTGGGCCAGCTCAGAGATGCACAAAACCGACTTGAAGAGTGCGGCGCCGCGTACCTCGTCTCGTCCGTCTTGAGCGGGATTTTACCTTGCGTCTACGACTAGAACCGCACAGAGCTCCGAGTTTCGAAGTCTCGATTAGGAGGGGGCCGAGCCCAACCCGACAGACGCGCAGCGACCGCCCGACGTACCGTACCCGTACCACTCTTGCGGGTGCCGCAAATCTCGAGGAGGAGCGACGTAACGATGCATACTATTCCTACCAGCCGATTGGCCTACAACCTCGCATCGAGGAGCGAGAGCTCGTTTCCAGAGAGACATGCGTGGTCTGAGCCCGACGACATCTCGCACCTGGCCAGCAGCAGCAGCACGGGCATGAACAACGACGTCATCTACGCGCACCAGCCTGGCTTCCCCAAGATCGACATCTTTGCGCCGGGCCTCTCGTCCTTCTGGCAGCAGAACTGGCTCGACCAGAGCCAGACGCTGCTGCACCACCGACATCCTGTGAGTCCACCAGTCTCAGCTCCGAGCGGAAAAGCTGCGTTGCCAGAAAAAAAACCCCCAAAACGAACCAGAATCCCGTACTAACAGCCCTCACAGCACAGCAGTGACAGGATAATCACCTCCCCGCAAGCCCACACGACACCAAACCACCACCATCACCACCACGAGTTCTTCATCCCGTCCCCCATCTCCCCCATCCAGCCAAGCGACCCCTCCGCCCAAACAGAATGGGACATCCTCCGCAGCTCAACCAGGCCCGACTCCGGCAGCGGGCACCCCTTCCCCTGGGTCCCGTCCCAAACCCCCTCCAAGTCGCAACACCACAACCCCCCTGCCGCGGGCGAGCCTAAAATCAAAATCGAAGACGACTCCGACTCCAACTGGTCCCTCAACGACAGCCTTGAGGACGCCCATCTCCCGCCGCTGCTCATCCAGCCAAACCTCAACCTGCAGCGTCTGCGGCGCGGGAGCGGGAGCGGCGGACGAGTCTCCAAGGCTGGGCGTCTCCCGCTGTCAGCGACGACAGCTCGGCCTGTATATCACACCTTCCGGGTCGGGAAGCGGACTCCTACTACTACTACTAGTAGTAGTACTGCCACCACCACCACCGCGACGATCGACCTCAGCGGGAGCGGGCCTTACGAAGCTGGGATTGCTGAACCGACAGGGGATTTATCACCAGACGACTACGCGGCGAAGGTTCAAGAGCGGCGGATCGCGCACAAGTTGTCAGAGAAGAGCAGGCGGAATCGGCTCACGGCTGCGATACGGGAGATTCAGAAGTTGATGCCTGCTGAGAAGGAGACTGGGGCTGTGGCAGAGGGGGAGGTGGAAAGGGGAGAGGGAAGTAGTACAGTGGAAGGGAAGCAAGATACGGGAGAGATAGTAGTGCATCCGGCTTTTAGCAAGGTTGATGTTGTCGAGATGGCGGTGGGGTTTATTAGGAAGTTGAAGATGGACAATGAGCGGTTGGCCGCGAGGGTTAGGAAGGCGGAAGAGAAGAGGCGGGCGAGTCACGGTCGTGATCAGGGGGAGGGGAGGGAGAGGGACGAGGTAGTGGGAGAGGAGCCGGATGCGGTGGAGGGCACGTAGTGGAGGTTTCAAATGGTGATGATATTTCAGCTACAAGTTACGGTTTCAATGGTGTTTTGTTTACTTTTGTTTTGTTTTTTTTTGTCTTTTCACGGCGATGGGCTGGCTTCAAGCATCGGCCTGGTTTCCAACATCGGGACTCGCAGTGGCAGTCAACATTCAAAGCTTCCAGGTTCACCATGATTTGCATACGGGTCCCGATCCAGTGAGATGAATCAGCACTCTCGGATCGTGGAGGACCCTATATCGGCTCGCCTATAACTGGAACGCAGAGTCGGGATCGCCGAAGCAGATTTTCACTGGCGTTGGGTTTGCACAGGCGTCGGTGTACAGACCTTGGGATCAGGGCTCAATGGAGGCGCGAGCCGCCATGTCGCAATTTGTGGCGATAGTTACGAAAATGATACCAAATGATAGTGAATAATAGCTATTGAAATTGGGGAGATACACGAACCGCGCTGGCGCCCAACCTCTGCACTGAGGCCATTCAAACACACCCCGGCCCTCGGCAAAAAGCGAGGCGACCACCTGAACCCCCTTTCTCACCATCTTGCTGGTCTCGATGCAACAATAGCCCAGCCCTCCCTTGCTCAGCTCGCTTTCGACCTTCGAGTTGGCTAATGCCAAGCGCCGTGACCCTCAGCTGAGTCCAGGCCTGTCTGGGGTGTGGGCGGCATCCCCGCCCGGCCCCCCCTCACCCCGGCCCCTCCGCTGCTCCTTCCATGGCCTAGCACGCAGGCCGGGCTAGGTGAGGAAGGTACGGTCGGAGGGGTACCTAGGGTCACATTGAAACCCCCACGGTGCCGAGGGTTGAGATGTGTCAATGGAACGCTGCGCGCTGTCGTGC
>Ga0247760_1000607_pt1 | contig 38102 bp, 23 predicted proteins | sample UWRJL171409R4_FD_179936 | JGI IMG/M metagenome (GOLD analysis project Ga0247760, IMG submission 179936) | Plant litter microbial communities from Arlington Agricultural Research Station in Wisconsin, United States - UWRJ-L171-409R-4 | ecosystem: Environmental > Terrestrial > Plant litter >... | reverse complement strand
GAGAGGGGGGGACGGCACAGAAGTGGCTGCAGGGGAGGGCAGCTGTCGAGCGACTAAACGAGCCAGACTCACACCTCAAGGTCGCCCTCAATGGCCTGTGATTGGTACGGGGACCATGACTCTGCAGAGACACGCAGGGCACATGGTGAGGGTCCAGAACAGACAAGCCAGCACCCTCGACGCTCGATGTTCCCAGTCTAGCCAACTCTGGCTATCCGGGAGTCTCTTTTCTTGCTGGCCTCTAGAGCCCCTGTCGAATCCCCTCATGTGAAGTTTTGTGTTTTCTGTGTCTGTGTATGGTATTGTGCGTGGAGATATCCAAGTGAACGGGAACAGAGATACAGACTACCGCATCTTCGTCCCCCCTCTGCCATCGATGAGCACACGGCAGGCATGAATTCTGTTGGCCGACGCCGTATCTCCCGACAAGATGCCGCGAGAGCACAGAGACTGGGCCACCGGGTTGCCGGCCAATAGGCTCAAACCTGGTCGACACCCTCTTGCAGAGGCTTCCCTGCAACCTTGGGCCGCGAACATCTCGTCGATGGTTGCTGCGCACTTTACAGAATGCAGGCCCATGCCCTTGCCCTATTTGGCGAGTATCCGCGCAACCGTGGGAGAGAGCTGCAGCACAGGCTTGCCAGGCAAGGAAGGCACCTCGGGAAGATGGCAGCATTTCCCCACTCCCACTCCTACTCGCACTTCGACGGACCAGACGACAGATGGCCGTGGTTTGCGGTCAACCATCGCGGCGGTGTCTGGTAATGTAATCTTGCAATCTCCAGTCTCGTTGGTTTGTTTACTGCGAGCTAACGGATCGCGGGCTGTCTGCGAGAGTCGACGAGCGAGGAAAGCCCGCGGGATTGGCCGTCGCTGCTGCTACTGCCAGCCAGTCGCCGAACCCGCTCCAGCATGTTCTCGAAGAGGACATCCGCAATCCGCGCATGCAGCCTGGTGAAATGACACTGGGTGGGTCATCAGCGTTCTTCACAGCCGACGGAAGTATTCGCTCGTGGACGGGTGTTACCGCGGGTACCTCTGTTCTGCTGCGAATTTGCGCACCACAGTCGTGTGCGCAAAAAGTAGCCGGGTAGCACCAGCGAGCGCGTGCGGGACACGGGGATGCGGAGTGGCCAATATCGAAGAAGAGGGTGATTGTTGGCCATGATTCGACAACAAGCGGCCCACCTGTGTGACGACAAAGTCGCTCGTGCAGAGCTTGCATGCGGCCCGAGGGCGGCAATCACTCCAGATTGGCCCGCCCATCCAGATCGAACATGGGTCCGGGCAAGGATGATTGCACTAGCGGAAGGAGCTTTGGCCAATCATGCGGGACAGAACAGGGGGCCTTGCGAGGTCCTCCATTTCTGCTGGTCCATCCCGCTCTCGTCACCTTGGCACTTGACTTTTGCAGCCCTGTCCAGGAATCCGAACTTGCACCATGAGGAGCATCAGTTAGTGGACGACCTCAAGACTCTGTGCCAGTTATGGTCGTCCAGGCTCGGTTTGACAATTCTTTGGTGTTTGCAATCGAGGGGATGTGTCGCAGCCATAGCCTGACAATGACAGCCAGGTTGAACGGCGTTGCGTTCGATCTTGATCGCATCGGATCCTCTCATCTGATTTCGCTGTTGTTGCTGGGGGTAGAGGATGAGGTGCCACTCTAACGCTCGTATGCCCAGACCGGGAGATCCTCTGTGATGTGCGTGTGTGCCGCCGAGAAATGGGCTAATTAGGCGCTCGGGTTTCTCATCAGTCGACCATCTTAGCCAAGGAGCTCGACCGTTGTGTTGTCAGCAAATATTTGCCCGCAATGTGACGAGAATTTACCCACATTGCGGTAGTGGGCTAATTATGGTGACTCTTCCAACCACGTCAACCTAATGGCCCGAGCTGCTGCCACCCACCACTGATCCCTTCCCCCCAGTGTGGCACCTATTTTTGGTTTTGCCCACTTTCTCAATTTTAGCCTCGTTCGTCACACCGACTAATTAGCCCACATTCAATATTTGCTGCCGGAAGGCCAAAGCGGGGTAATAGTGGGTTCTCTTAGTTGTCTTGGCGTGTTAATTATCATCGGCATGTGCTGACCGACAACCGACACACCCTAACTCAAGGTGAGCTGCCCGTCACGCTCTCAGTGGATTTTGCCGACTTAGGTCGTACCGGGATATTAAGCTACGATCGACGCTTTGCTCGCCAGAATCCCACGAGGTCATGTCTAAGCGAGGGATTGCAACGGCGATTTGTATTTTTCGACTTCGTTTGAATAACCGGTTCGCCTTTGCGCAACAATTCTCACTCGATGGACATTGTAATTCACGCACTGCTAGTGCACTTTACCATGGCTTTGTTCTGCGCTATGGCGTCGCATTGTGTGACAGCGCATTATTGTCATCTCTGGGGCTGTCGGGATATCAGAAATCATCTTTTACTTGTCTCTTGTGGGGGAAAGTCTGGTGACAAATTTTGAGAGAGCGCAGGGCATTTTCCGTGGAGCGCGTCTGCCGTGGTCGCAAAATTCACCGCGCTGCTTGTTGGCCCACTTCCTATCCGTTCGGCCCACTGAATCGAGCCTGACAACGTGAGAACCCGGTTCGATCTATCCACTGCTGATGCGCCAATTCTCCTTCCCGGACTGAAAGAACGGCTGAATTCGGAGACGACAGGCGAACCTGGACGGCCGTCATCGCGTTTTGGAGAGAGGGTGTGTGTCTAGAAGCGACAGTAGGTTCTTCTTGGCTATCTAATCTAGTGGCGTTCAATGCTGCTCGCAAATCGCCCCAGCATCCCTGAAAAATCGATGCTCGACCGCCATCGACCCTGTCACTCTCGTCCTGTACGTGCAGATCTTCATGAAGACCCCACCGACCTAACCAGCCCTCCCGCTGATGCCCGCGACCCCTTGCAAGCTGAAGAGATGGCATTGATGCCCGCCCCGCCTCGCCATTGGGTCACGGCTCCAAGCTGGCCAGAAATGCAAACCCACGGACGAACCAGGTCAGGCGACAGTTGCGGCATAATACACAAGCACGAGTTGGGCCGAGGACAACAAGAAGATTTGTATTTCTTCATTCGCATTCCCTTGCGACCGACGGCGACATGCTCCTCTTTCTCGACCCCTCAATTGGGGGCCCCTCACCGCCCCGGGGTCCTGGACCTTGTCTCGTTGCCTTCCAAAATCCCGTGAGGATTTCGGGGATCAATGTCACCAGGCCCCCAGTCCTCCGCACTGAACACATTGGAAATCCCGAACCCCCCCGGCAACCCCCGGCCGTGAAGACCTGCTGAGATGAATCAATGCGGGCGGTCACTCCATCACGAGAAAGCCACATTGTGACATTGGTTGACAGATCAGAAAACAAAATACCCAACCCCAAACTGGGAAAGGGTGCGGAGATATTCATCCTAGCAACTCACGATGCGGCACATGCACTACTGTCCTGCACTAGCCTAGCCGTCGGATTACGTGCTCCGGTAGTGTTTTTGTAGAGTAAGGATATCGTACACTGGCCAGTGACTTTGAGGAAAAGAAAAGTTGGAGCCATGGGCCAAGTCAAGTCACATCAAGCATCACAATCTGAGAAATGGAGATCTCCCCCCTTTCTGGATCAATCACTCAATGGGACTCCTTGTTTGGAATTGCGCCATTCTCCTCATTGCGCTATTGCCTCGTGTCTCCCTCGAGGGAGCCACCCATATGCACGTCTTTTCTGATGAAAGATCTCATCCAAACAAGCTTATTCGACATGTGCCAAACACGAGAGGTTGCATGGCTTATTGTAACCCTTTGTGACTACCTATCTAAGTGGGAAAGGGGGGCGCACGCACAAAGAAGCTCCCGACCACTCAGACTCGAGAATCGCCAAATTCCTCGGGCTTTCTGATGTCGAGCGATATATGTGCGAGACACCACATGGAGCCGAACCATCCATCCGCCACTGCCAGTGAGAGGTTGGCCCGCTAAACCTGCCCAGTTCGCATTCACGTCCTGTCATGTGAAATGAAAACATGTGTGCATTCGCAGCTTCGATTGGTGGCCCGGACGTATAGCGCCATCTCGCTGGACAGATCCCGTGTGGGAAGGCAGATAAGAGTGTGGGATATCATCGGCTCTAGTCATGAACGGACGGAGTCACTTCACGGAGGAGCAATTGAAGGTCCGCGCTCCGACTGCGGATACCAATCATGTTCGGAGAACAGGCCAAGACGAGGAAAATGAGGAAAATCTTGGATATTGGGTTTTGAGTCCAGACCGTGCCTTTCTTTTTCTTTCTCCCGCTTTTTTGTGAATGAATTGATGTTCATGCTCACGTTGTCTAAGTACCCATCAAAAACATCTGCCGAGTTTTTCTTCTTGCACTCAACAAAAGCTTCCCCGAAAATCTCATCAACTCCCCGGTCCGAACCCCGTCTGGTCTCAGACATACAACGTTCGCTACTTTCTGTCCGCCCCCAACGTAACGGCCATTTGAACTACCCCCCATTTCTCTCATGCACACCGGATGCGGTGAGGTTGTATTCCGGAAATATGTAATGCGAACTGCAGTTCTTCAGCTTTGCAGTGCAGCGCAGTACTTCATACGCCGCACTACCTTTGCGGCTTGGCGCAACGCATTGATGAATGCTGCTCTTGGGGGGGCAAGTTGTCCAGCAGCAGTCCCTGAATTATCTACTGATGCATTGGCTGCGTAGTGTACGTAGCAGGATACACTGTTCCAGCCCGTAAACTTCCAGTCTTGCTCGGCTTAGGCATCAATCAATATCACATCAAAACCACCTGGCCAATGTCGTGCTCCACCTCTTTCGTTATGTGATGTCTGACAAGAACCCCTCTTTCCCCTCGGACGGGAAGGGAAGAATCCGACTTTCTCGCGGGGGAATAAGCTGTAGTCCTCCAGACTAACGGTTAGCTTGCTTGCGTGGAAACGAACTTTTGATGCCCGTTCCCGCCGAAGCGTGACCCGTGATCCGAGACAGAAGTCGCCATCCGACTCGGGGCTGACACTGTATCCTTGCTCACATGTATGCTTTTCGATATGCATGACCGTTCACTGGCGGAGACCACCAGTCTAAATTGTTTGCCGTGACACCAGGACGCTACTTCTAACCTTTGCCGTTGTATGCCGTGCTCGCTGATATTGCATCCTCCAAAAACCCGTGGGACCTGCGTTGGCTCAAAGTGCGCAATAAGGCACAAGGCAACGCATCATAGTGCGGCGTCGGTCTCCGGATACCCGCGTGGTGGGCGATACGGCAGCTTGCTTAAAGTGCGTGCATCTCGAGGTGCACCAATCGGTCTTGAAACATTCTTTTTCGATGGCGCCAGCCACTCGGCTTGAACAACGGGAAAAGCGTGATCCAGGCCTGGGGAGGGGTAGTAGGGTGAGACGATATTCCGCTCGACTCGGCAACTAAGTCATCCAACTGCTTCGTAAGATTCAATTCGCATTGACGGGGAGCCGTGGTCCAAGGGCATAAGCTGTGCACCTGACATGCTGCGAGATCCCTCATTCCGCTGAGCTCACCGCCAGCGATGGCCCATAGAAGCCCGAGATGGCCGCTTCACGGCCAAGGTATGACGCATCCAGCTGTTTCACCGCAAATTCAGGACACGGGAGGGAGAGGGGAAAATTGAAGGGACCGACAGGTGTTGGTCCAACGCACACCACTGCGTAGTAGATCGATCATTAAAAGTCTTAGCCTCGGAGAGCTGAGAGGGGTTGTGGCCCGTGGTTCTGGTCTTCAGCTCGTCGTCCCTGACATGTCGTACCTGTCATGTGCCTCGTGGTGGTCACGTTCTCCCCATGTCTCTCGAAGCCATTGGGTAGCACAACCAGAGAAGGCCACGCGTGGGCCGGCGGGCAGCGAACTATCTTCAACAGCTGGAGTTGCAGAAGGCGGTCAGTTTGTCTTGTCTCACTGAGCCACACTCCCCGGGGTGTTAGCCTGACGTTAGTGGGGACATCTGTGAGAGTAACGGTTGCCCATCACAAGGCCGTTCTGCTGCCGCGGACTAGCGAATCCTCGGCGGATCGTGCCTCTCCTCTTGCCAGCCGGTCCGTTCCTCTCACCACCAGACCACTGCGGGAATCGGGTATCCCACCGGGGCTAACTAATTGATCATCACAAGTTCAACTGCCTTCCCTGCGAGTTCGATTGAACACCCAATTGGCACGGAACCGTCTCGGGGAAGGGCGGACTTGGCAGATCTAGACAAAGTCGTTGCAAGGTGATGGGATTTTTCCTCGGCAACATCCAGCTTTCTGCTCCCCCTCACTCGCGGTTTGCGGCGCGGGATAGAGTGGAGGGCCAAAATGCGACGTTAAGTCAGAGAGGGGCACAGCAAGAGAGTGAGCAAGAACTCTCGGGGCGAAGGCACGGGAACTGCTTCCCGTCATTCTGGGAGCTCTTGTTCCAGTCGAGCTCAAGACTCCTCATCTAGGCACTGCAAGATGGGTTCATCGAACCATGGAAAGTGGAATAAATTGCTTGCAGATGACTCTGCGTGTTCCCCGGCAGCCTCCGAGGACTCGCGAGGGCGAATTGGCGTCGTAATTGGAGGCCCTCACGGTTCTCTGCCGTCCCAACTGCCATCTGAAGGCGGCCAGATATGTGGCCGGCCTGGGCTGAGAGGGTCGCCGAGAAAGGCCGGAGGGGACATGTTTGCGCAGAGTAGCAGTGGGTGCAGGGGGATTGTTGGGGGCTCGACGTTGGTGTGTGGTTGACAGTTGGGCGGCGGGGGTGGGGAATGCCAGTCCGGCACTTCCAGGGTCCCCTTCCGCAAAACTCCTCGCTCCCGTCATCGGCGAGCCGGGGGCACCCTTGACCGCTGCGCTGCTAGATCGAAAAGGGCATGGCGGCTGCAGTCCGGCGCTTAGGCGACTGGACGAGTTCGCAGGCCAGCCAATGAGGGGCGGCTGTCGGTCTAAGTCGCGCGAGCACGACAGGTTTATCGACCAATGGTAGACGCATACAGCCCTCTCTTGTCAAGGTGAGCAGCGAGCGGACTGGGTTTTCTGGCCGACAGCCGCCCCGCTCTGCACTTGCTGCAGAATGCAGGCGAGCTTCCCACCACCACCAAACTCGGCATCACATCCCCGCCGCTGCCCAACCAGCCGTCGACTTTTGGCCGCTTGCCGCTGGTCCTGGGGGGTCCTTGCCCGCTTCTCACTGGCTGTCCGCTGGACGCACGCAGCATTCACACGCAGCAAACAGCATCTGGTGCTATAATTGTCGCTCTGCTCAGGCCCTAGAAGCTCGAAGAGAGCGCTATGGGGCGGGCAGGTGAGATCGTGGTTGCTGCTGCCGTTTCTGGCCCTTTGCTCCCCAACAGCACAGCACCTTCTCAATATCACATATTGTCCAATGCCCCACGTTGACCCTGTCCACAGGGGTTCTGGCTTTCCCCCCTCCCCTCCCTTCCCCCATTTCGCGGTGCATCACACTGTGAAGCTTGCAGCGTCACTTCGTCAAGCGCTTGCGCATGTCTCTCTGGCCTCTCTGCCGTAACCCTCCAGCTTCACACACGCCCTGCCATACATAACCGGCTGTAGGCGCCCGGATCTGTCCCACCAAGCTCCTGCTTTCTCTTGTTTCGGCTCCTGCTTCTGGGTAAGCGGGTCAAGGAATCGGGTCTCCTCTCCTAATCTTGCATATCTACGCCCACCCCGTCAGGGACGTCGTCAAAAACGCCGCCAGGTTGTCATCGCCATCTTGACACTGCAAATATCATAGTCACAGCCGAGAAGGACAGGACCCAGCATGGTGCGTGGGGGAGCCAGATCGGTGTGGGAAACGAGGCTGACCTCGAGACAGGATCACATACGATGGGCGACGCCGCGCCCCGGAGGAGAGATGCGCGAGAAACCGGGGTCGCTGCGCGGGTCTTTCTTCTCGACCCGGACCATGGAGAAGCGACCCGGCTCAGTCTACACCGAGTTCATGGAATCAGACTGGGAGCTCGAAGAGTCGGACCCGGAGTCGGAAATTGAGATTGGGAGCGATATCGAGGACGACGGCGACTGCGGTGTTGAAGACGGCGAGAACTCTCCTCGTATTAGCGTCGGCTCGGTAAGTTGGATCCCGCCTGTATACCCCTTCCCCGCTTGCTAATCCGGCCGTAGTCCGGGCAACCCAGCTTCACAACCGTTTCGTCCTACGATGAGGTGCAAACACCAAGGTCAACGCGATACCGGGGGGTGTTCCCCTTCGGGAGTGAGACCAAACTGGTTGAGGGTCCGCGAGGACCTCACTTGTTTCACAACTCACTCACTTCGGCCCAGTCAATAGAGCTCCAACATGCGTTGTCGCTCTCCCCATTAACGCCCAAGGAACCACACCATTTGGATCACCACCTTCAATTCCTCCATCGCACCACCCTTCCCAGGAGACGTGCTTCGGAACCTTTCCAATTCACGGATGTGGAACTTGACACCGAGGCTTTGGTGGAATGGACCCCGGAGATGGTTGCCCAATGGATGCTCAACGCCAATATTGAACTACCTGCCGCTGAGCGGTTTGTAGAGAATGATATCAACGGCGCTATCCTAATCACGTTGAAGTTTGAGGACTTGAAGGAGCTGGGTATCTCCTCATTCGGAGTGAGGACCGCCATCTGGGAGGAAATCCACGCGATGCGCAACATTCAACGACCGGAACCGCAACCAGAGACTGACATTGAGGACCAGCCTGATCGCCGGGCCCGGCGAGAGCAGCGGGGACAGGACGACGACAACAGGCCGAAGCGCATGGCAAGTAAGCCGCGACCCAAGATCAACGACATCATCTCTCCCCTCGAGTCTGTGTCGATTGTGGGCATTGAGCAGATGATGCCCAAGCCACACAATTGCAAGAAGGGAGAGAAATGCGCCAAATGGAAGCGCAATCAGCGCATGATTGAGGCCTTCAAGAGGGATCATCCCTTTGTTGACCTTGAGAATGGCGGCGTCATCATGATTGCTGGAAACCCAGGAAACCCGGAGACTGCCCCAGCAATTGACCCTAATGTGAATGACGACTTCTTCCGCCCCTCTTCCAACGCTATCACCTCGATGGTCGCGTCATCCGATGTCATGGGACCCGGAGGCCTGCCACCCGTACAGTACCTGCAGGAGGCGATGCTCCAGTCTGTTCAGCAACGAGACCCGCAGGATAATGTTCGGCAATTCCTTGATTTTCAAACACATCAGCTGCCTGCGTCTAGCGAAATCCCGCCAACGCCTCCATTCGAGATCTTGCCTCGTGATGTGCAAGAGAAGGCTGCCGGTCGGGGGTTGCGAGGGCTTCCCAAACTCTCCATTCCTGGCCAACCGGCAGTTGGTGTCCGGCGACAGCCTGCGTCTGCTCTTCCAGGAGGCTCCTCCAACCCCCTCTCGGGACACCCCTTGTCCAATCGCCCGCGCTCTACGCAACAGATTCCGTCCTTCCGAGAGATGAGCCCGACAACGTCGGAGGAAGCCACTCCAACAGCGCCTTACCGCTTTGGAACACCCTTCTCTGAGATGGACGTTCCTGTCACGATCACAGAGGTCCCTATTTCTCGTGACGTGTCACAGTCGGTGCCGCCAGACATGAACTATCGCAACCCGGTAGCGCGCTCCTTGTCCCGGGCCACAACTCGCAGGCCGTCATTCCCTGTCCTTCCGGCTCTTGACGAGAACAAGATTGTCGAGCCAGTCATCAAGCCCTCTAAGACATTCCCAATGCGCTCTGGCAGCGTCCGGGCCGCACCCCAAAAGGCGCCTCCTCGCGTCCACTATCCCTGGACCAGTGCTGAGCATCCTACCATGGAGCGTGCTATTCCGCCCATGCCTGCGGTTAACATCGGCGGTCGCCTCTCGCCTGTGAGCTCTGGGCCTAAGGAAGACATGACCGAGGGCGAAGCCATCTCGTACCAGGGCTTGATGAAGAAGCGCAAGACCAAGATGCTCCGCCACGAGTGGCACGAGCACTTCTTCACCCTGCGCGGTACCCGCCTCGCCATGCACAAAGATGCCCAGACGGCGAATAACAAGACTCTCGAGTATATTGACATTGACGACTACGCTATCGCTTGCAGCAGCCTCGCTAGCTCTAAGCTGAACGCAGCATTCAAGGCTATGCACATTCGGCGTGGGAGTGACGAGAAGGCCACCAAGAATGACGTGGCTGCTTTCAGCTTCCAGCTGATCCCTCAGGACAACAAGGGTGGCACGCGCCTCAAGAAGCGTGAAAGCACCCTTGGCGGCCTCCCGGGAAGTGGCAACCCCAGCACTCCGAGCCTACCCGGCATCGAGGGCGCCGCCAACGGCACGGGCAAGACGCACCATTTTGCCGTCAAGAACAGGGACGAGCGCATTGACTGGATGCGCGAGCTCATGTTGGCGAAGGCACTAAAACAAAAGGGTGAGGGTTTTGAAGTCAGCGTGAACGGAAACATGATCTAATCATGTGCTTTTGTTTCCTGGCGCGCTCGTCAACATACACCATTCACACCGAGATTGGAGACACAATGTCCCAATTTTGAGTACATACTGCCCATTTCCCTTGATGTCTTTTGTTCCCTTTCTACTTACTTTTCATCCCTGATTCCATGATACGTTTTACACTTCTACACTCTTCCGATGATACCTCTTGTTCTTTCCTGCTTCTTTGCCTCTCTCTGCTTATATCCTCTCTGCCTGGACTGGAACTACTGGGTTCGAAATGCATTGGTAAAGGCGCGTCGCTTTTTCTGTCTGGCGTTTTGCTTGCTTCGAATGCGCTGTGGAATGGTGAAACGAAATCTGCTTCTGACGATGTTGCAACGGGGTGAATTTACGATGATGGGGACTTTGCTGCTTTTTCTCCCTCTTATGATATCTGGTAACGGGGTGTTAGATGACAGCGTGTCACACATATATGGCAACATATAACCATGAGCCACGTTCATTATTATTATTATTATTGGCTAGTTGGCCAGGAATTGGATAGGAGCTGGGTTGCGGGATAGGGTAGTGATAATGAATAAAAGTCTTAAATTTGCAATTTATAACTAGCAATCATGACTTTTGGATAACGCAAGTGATAGCGGTGTAACGCTCTCGGAATTGGTAGCAGACCAGCAACCAGGTGAAATCCTGCACGTCGAATCCCGAAAAATGGCGGGGGGACGAAAAGCATACAACATCTAGGATTGACGCAATTAGGAGGTATCCTAGTTTAGCCCTCACCAGTTTAACGATGAGCGGATGGGATCCCGAATTCTAAAAAGTATGCTATCGCGCTTAGCAATTGCCTTGTATTCTTGTTAGAGAACTTGACAAACTTCCATCATACACTAAAATAGCGGTCAAAGTAACGGTCTACCTTGTGGATGCTGTGGGCTCATGTTGATTTCTCTAGTGAAGACCGGAAGGGTGGCGTCTCGTGAGGATATGTGGTTGTCGTCTGCCCTAGGTGGCGAGCAGCGGAAAGTTGGACTTGTTAGATCGGGATGTTGGGGACGGGAGGGCAGGGCTTCAATGGTGGTCTAATCTATGCCAACTTATGAAACCCGTCCTGGACACACTCTTCACTTCACTGTGGACCCATGGTGACGGATTTAAGGTACCTACCCAACCAAAGTAGTCATCATCATCAGGGGGGCTCCTGCTCGAGAAGAAGGCGTCACCGACCCGCCGTCGTCATTGTTGCCACTGCAGTATTGGCGTGCCCTCCTGCTTGCTCTCGTTCTCACTCCCATGGTGTGCCAGAAGGAAGCATGAATAGGTAAGGAGGGAGATGGGTCGTCAAGGATGATTGTCTACCTATGTGGCGGGAGCATGGTGGACTTATGTCCATCAATACCGAGTGCCGGTGTGAGCTACGGGCTGCCCCGGTAGTGTGAGTTGAATTGCTGGTACCTTGGTCATGTGTTTCACCTTTGTGTTATTGTAGTTAAGACAGTTCGAGAATACATTTGGCGTAGTCTAGCCGACTTGAACCCGGTGGTGATTTTCTCGGCTAGCCCTAAGGTGCGACGTAAGTGTGATACAGGTTCTGGGCACGAGTCAGAGCGTTGCTCAGGGGAGTGTTTCTCTTTGGTCATGTACATCCTCAAGCTTGACTCGGTTCAAATGTAACTTAATCTAGACCCTCATTACATATTCGTCTTAATAGATGGAAAAGGTGGACAAAAATAGGCCTGAGTACGAACTGGCGCCGATACATCATTTTCACTCAAGTCATGGCGAGAATGCCAGGTTTCTTTGGAATTTTTACACCGTACACCTGAATCGGATCTCGACCTAAAACACACTTGAGTGATGGTCATTCGATGAATTCCTCGTCTGCCTATCTACCTTTCTATGGATCTGACGAGACAGTAAGAGCCCAATGTGGCTGGTCTGAGAACATGTAGTAGTGCTGGGTTGATCCGAGATCGAGATGTCCCAGGGGTCGAGTGGTAGAGGTGAGATGTTGTCTCTGTTCAGGACTCAAGCCAGTGTGGTCAACTTTAGAGTCCTATGAATGGACGGATTACTCGCCTAACTCATTTTGCCATGTCCCTTGACTTGGGATGTGTGGTACGAAGGAACCATATACAACGTAGCCTGGGAGCGGAAATGAGAGCAGATTGAGATCTGAAGAGCGATGAAGAGAGGCTTGGGAGGCACACACACACACACACTAACACACTAACCTAGCTAGAGTGTACGTGTCTGAGAGGGCAACGGTAGGGTGGTAGGGCGTTTTAGACGACGTCTGGTTTGTGAAAACGGAGTGGAACAAAGTCCTGAATACCGGTGACGAGAAACCAGGTGCTTTACACCTCTGCGGATAACAGAACGATCGTTAAATTAAAGCTCAATTAGATGGAAATGCCAATACGTCAAGTAGATGAGCGGTACTGAAGCTGGTATAGAGAAAAGCTATATGCTGCTTGATTGCAGTTGTTAGTAGCGTGTACGACTGTTCTCGTCGCCGTTTCCAGAGAAAATTGACGAGGGACAGGGCGTGTCAAACACGCATGTAGTCGATGGTGTGGCATGCGCGTTGTACAATGGATTGTCTTTTAATTCAGTTGCTCTTTCTGCGTTGGGAGAACCACGGACAGGGTGAGAGTTGGGATATAACACTCGAACAGTTCGACCACAGCAAAGAATGCGTCAATGTCAGCGAAAACAAGCATCATCATGACAGGGGGTTGCGACCTGGTGGATCATACAGGGGGCTGCATTCGAGGAGCTTGATGAAGTTGACGAGTGGGTCTCGGCGTTGAGGCCTCGAGTGGATGTTCAAATGATTGCGAGTGCGAGGTATACGTAACGGCGCTAAAATGGGTATATTGAACTAGATTAGCGCGGCCTTGTAGCTGGTGATATCTTGGTCCTTGCAACGGTGTGTGATTTGAGCCGTGAATCGGTATCACTCACGACCACCATTGGCCGTGAGAACATCCGATATGTCACTGGCACACCCAACTGGGGTACATAAGATCAAATCTGGTAGCCCTGCTCCCTGATGGCGGGGAGTTACAAAGATCCTCAGAGTTTCCAATACAGTGATAGAATATTTTTCTGGGAGTCAAAGGGAACCCCCACCAAATTTATTTCGGGTGATGATAAACGGAGAGGCGCTTCGTATGGGAGGGAACAGCCATCGTGAGAAAATTAATAAGCCAAACAGAATGAACGTATCCCAAATGGCAGACCAAGATGGGACAGAGAAAAAAAGAGGGAAATGTAAATCCCACCACAACGCCAAAAATTCGCCGAATCCCAGTTGTACACATTCGCATCAGTATCGGTTCTTCCTTGCTTCCTTTACCCTTCGCTTTTCTGTAGTCACTCGGATTTCCCCTCATGCCATGCCGTCCTCGGGCAGATCTTCAATAACATGTTCCACAATTTCAATCAGCTCATCAATATCCGGCCGCTCACTCGGCTCCACCTTGAGACATCTCCTCACCACTTCACGAATCGGCTCGCTGATGGCCTCCTCTTCGGCCGCGGGCACAGAAGCTGCGCCAGCCCCCATTGCTGGTGCCTTGCCCTTGTTCTTCTTGGCACTAGGCCCCTCGTCGGGGAAGCGCCAGTCGCCCGACAGAACACAGATGCTGAGAGAGCCGCCCGTTTCGTCGGAGCGCATCTCGAACGGGGACTTGCCGACGAGGCAGGCATAGAGTGTGCAGCCCAGAGACCAGATATCGACCTTGGTATCGATGACAGTTCCCGTCTTGACATCAAACAGCTCAGGTGCGCGGTATGGCATGGTACTGTGCTCGGCAGCTATATCTTGGGTCGCGATGGCGAGTGATCGACTGGTGATGGGCAGCGGGGATTCTGCAATAGATCCGAGGTCCATGAGGATGGGCTCGGCGCCATTATCTGAAATCATAATGTTTCCTGCAGTTGACAAGTTAGTTAGGTTTGCCTGAAGGAAAAATAGTATGGCAGGTTGAATCTGGACTAACCGGGCTTTATGTCCCGGTGCGCGTAGCTCCGTACGCCACCACCAGCAGTATGCACACCGTCTTCTTCTTCATCCATCAGCGGCCGTTGTTGCTCTGTCTCGTCATCCTCATCCTTTGCCGCCGCATCTGCTCTCCTTTTCCCCGCGGCGGGCTTGGCCGCCTCGACACCACCATTTGCTGGCACCTCCATCCTTTCGACCCCTGGCCGACCGCCCTTGTACTGATGCATATCCTTGAGTGCGCGACAGACACCTAGGAACAGTAGCATCAGTCGTTTTTCCGGGAAGCGCGTATGATTGACCAGGTTCGCATTAATCATGTCTTGCAGGTTTCCCCGCCGATAATACGGCAGCAGGACATAGACTGTCTTATTCTGGGCATCGGCGCCGCGTTCCGTGGCGACACTGTAGTCGATGCTGTGGATAATGTTCGTGCTATTCCGGAAGAGCCTGTACGCCTCCACCTCCTTCATGGCTTGAGCGACCGACTCGGCGCCAAAGGGGCATCGAATCTTCTTGAGGGCAAATAGCTCAGATGTTGTCGTGTCTTGGACGAGGTAGACATATGAGAAGCCGCCCTGCGCGCACCGTCACCCTACGGTCAGTGTTTCCGACAAAGGAATCTAGCACCAGTCTGGGAACACCATTCGTACCTCGCCTAATAACCGCAAGATTTTGAAGCTGCGGCCGTTGATCTTGAGTGTTGGGGAGCTGGGGAAGCAGTTGAGACAGCTCCCCAACGAGGAGAGGATATCGAAGAAAACGTGCGCCATCGTTTGCTTCTGCAAGGCGGATTTTTGGGAAGGGGACGATCAGTTCAGCAGTCTCGGGGGTTCGTCGTTGTTTGCCAAATTCGCAAGTGCAATTGGAAGGGCTGTTGCGGCAATAACACAAACAGACTTAGTATGCAGGCTGTTGAGTTGAGTATGCTGAGAGTCTTGAACAACACAACATGTCCAGCTGGCCTTGTGGTTTAGTCAGACTGCGCCTCTAAGCTATTGCTTGATGCGGGATGAAGCTGCGAGTGGGTCCGGTTCTCAGCTCTGCGCCACTTGGGGACAAGCGATTCCGCGAGCGCGGCTCGCCTGCTTTGACTCGACTAGCATTTTGACACTACAACAGAGAGATCCGGCCGGTTAAATCACGTGGGCACTCTGCAGGACCCAAGAAGTATATTGTGGTAGAGTGACTTGACTCCTCGGGTTAACTGGTATCATCTGCTCCCCTCAAATTATGTAGACATCCAGCATGCGCGCCTTTCCATTCCTTCCATGCATCCAGTCTGTCCGTTCAATCGTAGGCCATAGGTCTTCTTTGCCCTAGGCCATCATGTGGAAAAATACAGGAGGAAGAAATACATAAATCCGTCATTCGTTTACCTCTTGACGGGCATGGCTTGCGTGCATACGTGCCCGCTCCGGTCACCTCACCCCTGCTTGGTGAAGAGCAACAGGCCGGAAATTACAATCAAGTACGCGTACTTAGAGTGCAGGGATAAGGGAACGAGCGGGTTCATGTCGTGAACACTGACTCAAAAGGCGTCCTCAAACGGACAGTCCACGCTGTCATGTCCGTCGCGCTCGCAGAGAGCGCACCACTTGCTGGCATCCACGACGCCGCTCTCTTTGCCAGCTACCGGGCCAGACTCCATCAGGTTAGGAACTGCCCTGGTCTCAACTTGCGCGGGAGCGGGAGTGAGTGCAGCTGGAGCCTTGGATTTAATCGGAGAAAGCGGGGCTGGCTTGATGGCCTCATCGTGGGGAACTGTCAAGCTGTCCAGGCGTGGGCGTTTACTCTGTGCCTCGGGTGCGACGCAGCCCTCCTTGCTTTGGCCCTCATGAAAGATGTTGGTGCAAGTCAAGATATCGTGGCCCGGGCTCTCGCAGATTTCACACCAGAGGGCACTACTCTCCGTGGCTGTGCTGTAGGTGTCGCTCTCGGGCATCGTATCCAGCGTGTGGCCGCGGCTATGACGCAGACCTGCGATGCCTTTGTGGGCCGCTTCGGGGCTGCGTGGCGCAAGAACCACGGTGCCGCGCGAGTCACGAAACGAACTCCTGCGTTCGTTGGTGCTGCCAATGGTCATGGAGCTACCGCGATGACCGGGCCCATTAGCAACTGCAACGCTGCTTCTTCTTAGCATCTCGATCTCGCGCTCCAACTCCTCTTCACGGCTGGTCTTGGAATCAAGAACAAGGCGCAATTCATTGAGCTCCCGTTCGAGTTTCTCCCGGCCAAGGCGGTCATCAATCGATTCTCCCTTATGTAAGGGAAATGTCCCACTTCGTTGCGTTGGCGTCCGGTCAGCTCCGTCGTTCGGAACTGAACTGCTGAGAGAGTGGATGATAGCCTTCAGACCCCTAATCTCGTCTTCCTTTTGCTCGAGCTCCTTGGACAGAGAGGCTCCGGCGGGGACGCCATTAGCGCCGTTCATAGCGACCTGGGCCTTTTCCCGCTCTCTCCTGAGCTCGGAACGCGTCCTTTCAACTTCCCCGCGAAGGAACTCGACCTCTCCTCGGGCCTCTGCCTCTCCGCGCCGCGCGTCTTCGAGCCCCTCTTCAAGTTCCTGGACTAGCTCCTCCAGTTGCTTAAGCTGCGTCGCAACTGTATCGACGTCGGCAGTCCTCTCCTGTAGCTCTTGGATCTCTTGCATCAGCTCCTCAATCTTTTTTTCATAGACTCGTTCGGTCTCGGTGCTAGCCATCTCGAGCGTGTCGATAGTGCTCCGGAAGTCGGCCCTGTGCGCATCAAACTCGGCCGTGAGCATAGCAATCTTCTCATTCTTCTCTCTCAACAAAGCCCGCAGCTGTGTAGCGTCCTTATCCTCCGCGCTTCCACGGCGCATATGCTGGAGTGGCGGCCCATCGGAGTTCTCGATTAGGCCTTGAAGCTCCGTTAGGGTACTTTCCATTTCTGCAAGCGTCGTTCCCTGTTCTCTGAGTTGACGATCACGCTCCTCGATCTGGTTGCGGAGCCTTTCCACCTCCTCGTCATTGACATTGCCAGCACGAGAGGCGGCTCTAGAGCCTGGCCGCGCCTTCAGTCCGAATGAGGGCACGGGACCTATGTTCCCGTTCATCTTGCTCCTTTGCACGGGCGTAGTCTCGTCATCGGTCACACTATGAGCTGAGGACGAGGCGTTCCCGAGCGCCGAGGCGCTGCGCGGACCGATGCTACCTTTCCGCGCATGTGCTGGTGGGCGTTTGAGAGGGTCGCCGGCTGTACCGCGCACGCTCTGAGCGAACTTGTTCGACGTGGGGCTGCCGAACCTTGTCTGTGTCTTGGGACCAGGAGTGGAGATTGATGGGCGCGGACCTGGCGTCATTTGGAGGCGTCTGACGGGAGATTCGGGTCGCTGCAGCGACGGCCGCGTCTTCTTTCCGACCGGACTTGGAGCACGTGCGGGACCGACAGACTGGCTGAACTTCGGGAGAGACGGGGTGGGGGGTGTGTAGTTGGTTGAATTCTGAGTTCCCATCTTCAGCCCGCCAGTGAGAGTAGGTCCTGTCGGTGTGAGGGAGGACGCAGGTGTGGCGTCTCTTTTAAGGGCTTTTGACAGGGGCAAGAAAATGCCCGCTCCAGGTTGCGTCGTCGTAAAATAAAAGACACTGGAGAAGTGTCAGTCATGGGCCGTAAACGAATGTCAAATTATTTTCCATACCCGTCAACATCGCCATTATTCTTTCCGCGGGCTGCGAACTCGCGATGCAGTTCAACGCCGGCAAAAGTTCCCTTACGACCCGCGACAGACCCGACGAAGCGAACTGTACCAATCATATCCCCTGGAACGTCGACCACGTCGCCGATTGTGATATCGCCAGCTGGGGCCAAACGGCCCGGAGTCAGGGGAGTTGTCATGGGCATTGTGTCGCCAGTCAGGACTGAGTTGAAGGCGTAGGCTTCGGAGTCATCGGGGATGGAGGCGAGCGACGACTGGGTTAATGCAGCAAACGAAGCCTTGCGCGTCAGAGTCGGCCCAGGAGCCAGACGCGACGAGCTCTGCTGAGCCGAATAGAGTTGGTTGAGATTCGGCGTGGAAGCCGTTGCAATGCCGCCCAATCGACCGGTTCGTCTCGAAAGCGTGTGTCGGGTCGTGGTGGTGTAAGTTGAAGTTGTGGTGGACATCTCGAACCAAGGTTCGGGTTGTGGCACCCTGACGCCAAACTTTTATTTGTTGACACCACTCACCACGCTCCAGAGGGAAACCCCACTTGGCCGCCACCTGGGGGAGCTGCGATTGCGCACACACCACCACACCTGGGCCGCTGTTTCTGGCCGACACACCTACCAGAGCTCAGCGATCAATGGGATTCCGGAGACCACTCAAGCAAAAGGAGACGACCCTGGTTGGTTGCGTTTCTGGTTCTGTTCCGTGTTTTGTGTGTCTGACTCCGGGCAATGCTGCTTGGCTGCTGCTGAAATCTGTTGGTGAGGGCTGCTGAAGAATGATTGATGGCTGCTGAAATTAGTGCAGCTGCAAAAAAGTTCGTGCATGTGCCAAAACAGCTTCTGTGTGTCCCCCCTTTATTTTCCTTTCTTTTTCGGTCAGTTGCCCGATCCCGTCGGCTGGGCTTAGGCGTAAGGGTGGGTGGGGGTGGACAATCTAATCAACGCAGGAAGAAAGGGACGATGATGACGATGAAAAGGAGAAACCGCAAAATGAAGGACAAATGAAGAAGTGGAATTGCGATGGACAGGTTGGAAAGGAAAGAGATGAGAGGAGATGACCGCACAATATCAATGCTGCAAGGCAGGAGCTCCAACCCCGGAAGCGAAGGGCGACACCGTCTTTTCTGTCGACCCCCAACGGACAAGGGTAACAATCTTTCTGTCTTTCCCCCCGCCGGGCGCATGCACAAGCGTCAAGTGCCCAAACAGCCCGAACAAGCGGGCAGTCTCTGGTTGGCAAAGTCGGGCGGGCCTCTTTCAACAACGTCGGTTGGTCGGGTCTCGCAACCGCGCAGCGAAGACGCTGCAAGAAAGTGGGTAACGGGAATCTATTCTTCCAATCTGCTGCCGTTGCTGCTGGTTTCAACGCAGCCAGCGCCGCGCCTCACGAAATTGGAAAGAAAACAAACGACGACAACTGGCAACAGCTCACTCAACATTGCCAGGCATGAGCTGAATGTGAGCGGATTCCTCATCGATGCCCCTGTATTACCACTCGCTAGCCGCCATCACAAGGCTGTCGAGTGGCACGAGTGCAGTGCGCAATGGAGACTCCTCCTTCAAGAGGAATGGAATGGCCTTGGGTATTTGCCGGCACGCACCCCCGCGACACGGGACGCGAAGGTCCATGGTTTGTCGACGCGGCCCAGGGAGATATACCGCTCCGATATCGTACCCACTCTCTTCACTCTGGCTATTTCCCCGGTTTACCTGACCTTTGCCTCGTCTCAATTGCCTGTAACTATTCAAGCGACTGCTATGGTTAATGGATGGCATGATTGGTTTCGGTGCGGCTCTCAGACTGGGGATGCAATTTTGGGCGTTGGTAGAAGGCGCAGGCCAACTCGAGCTTTGGACCAATCGGCGACTTGCTTTTCGTGGTTTGGGGTTGCTGCAACGCTGACATGGAGCTAAGGCAAGGCATAGGCAAGGGACCGCAGTGGGGACCCGCAGGGCGTGGCACCACCAGAGCTTGTCAGCTCGAAGTAAACAATGGATGCTGTTGCTGTCGACAGCCTATTGGCTTCGAGGGCGCTTCCCTCGGACATTCTACGTGGGTCCCGTTTTGAATCTTCTTCACACTTGCTGTCTTGACGGTGTCTGCAAGGCCAGCCATGAATGGAGGCGGCTGCGGTCCTTTTCCATCCATGTTGATCGACTTTGGACTGCCCGTCTCGGACTGGGGTTTGCGCCAGTGTAACCTTTGGTTCGCTTGAGCGGGTGTACGGTGCCCTAAAACCCGGGTGTTTCCTCTTATTCGCTTGTCCATTAAACTTCCCCTTTGAGCCGTGAGCCGTGGCTCGTCTTCCATATTCGTCACCCGTGAAAGGCGCTTGTCAGAAATACGAAGTACAGGTACGTAAAAACAAAGGTGGCTGAGAACCCAGCCCCCCTTCAGGTCGTAGATAGAGGGAGGACTAAAATGTGGAGAGAGATCCACCAGGTAGAAGACTCCGGGGTTGATGAGCCCGGCTGAACGTCACAAGACCTTTCGATCATTTGCGACCTCCCCGAGGCTGTAGTCTCTAAAGTAGACTCACATCTTTCTCTGCAATAGAAGCCCCCTTCACACTTCTAGAAGCCGAAACTGAGGTTATGCTGTCCATTTGTGTCAAAGCACTCCCAACTGCGAAGTACTGCAAACTGGGATCACCCCCGTTTACACCTTCGCCATTACCCATCATGTCCCTTCTGGACCCACGGATTATAGTAGAACTCAATATATTACACGTAGCTATGATCCCTATGGGGACCAAACTGAGTCCGCTACGCCCGCGAATACTCGGAGCCCATCAACGTATCGGACCAGATCTACCGACCCTGTAGAGAGACGACCAGCCGCTTCTCGTCGGACGAAGTTCTTTGCGCCCCCTAGTCGTATCATCCCTGACGGATGTGACGTGACGCGATATCTCCGCGACTCCTCGGGATGTTGGTACCGACGCTAAGATAAGCCTGTCGACAATATGTTCAAACCAGTTCAATATCCCTTGCCTGGTTTTCAGGTTTATCGAGGCGACCCGATATCCCACTGAATAATATCATCCCGGTTGACTGGCCGTGAACCATCATTGAAGACCATCGCCTCGCGATGCTGTTGCCTTCTACGATGCTCATCGAGGTCCGGTTGCACCACCCGCGCCAACGCTCTCCCCTGATCGGTATCCCGCTCGCTCGCATTCATAGCGACCAGCAGGCTGAACCTTTCGGCATTTGCAAGAGGCATATGGCCTTCTCCTTCATCATCAGAACAGCCCTTTGTTACGAGCCCGGCCTTCTCGAGAACCATCCGCCCCGCTCTGCTGTTCTGGATGCTAGCGATAATATCGCTGAGACGGTTATTTTTGTGCCGCACGTACTTGGTGAAGTTTTCCTGCCTCTCTTCGTCGCTCTCTCCCCAATTCTGCTTGGCTAGCCACCTCTCGACAAATCTGGCTTGGAGGAGGACCTCGGGGTCATAACGAGCGATAAGTTGGGTGAGGAACATCAAGCACAACTTCTCAGTCATGTCGCGCATGGGGTACTCGTCCCAGTTTTCATCGTCCAACTTCTCTTGTTCATTATCCAGGGATAGCTCCAAGGATCGAACGAGCGCAGTGTACGCTTTCTTATTGTGAAGTTTGGGGAGACTCTCTGCTTCCTGCATTAGGCTTCTGAGGCAAGGGATTGTGCACTTTGTCATATCTTACGATGGTCGGTTATGACAGCCAGAGCACGCAGATTTTTTATGCGCTCGTCGTAGTCTGGCCTTGTGATGCCACGGAGGAGAATGTCCAGAGTAGACGGTTCGTTGACGGCGCGTTCGCAAACAATCTTTGCCGCCGTTTCCCGGATCGCAAAGTTATAGTGACCAAGAAGGGTGTCCAGCGTGCCAACTTGTAAGGCATCCTCGGTGTCTTGGGTGATGTACTGCGTTTTGGGCTGGACAGGTTTGATTTCAGCGTCTTCTCGCCATTTTTCGAGCATGAAGCGGACCATGAGCAGCATGGCGATTGTGCTCGTGCCTAGGGCCCCTAAAATTACCCGGTCATCGCGGACGAGAGAGCTAAACCACCCCATATTGACGGCTGGCAGCAGTGTCGCATTCCTTTGCGCGACGATCTCGATCCGATTGCTGACGGTAAATGATGCAGCAACGGATGGATGTTGGACCTTCAACTCCTCAGCCTGCCAGCCTGCAGGTTTTGCCGCTTCCCACCGCCAAAACTTTTGGCCCATGGTGGGGCAACATCACAGCGAAGTGCCATGATAAGATAACAACCCAAAAATTCGAAATTCTCACAGCTCCAGCCTCTACGAGGCAATCAAAGCCAGGCCGTAACGTATATTTGCTCACCGGAACGGCGGTTGACATTAGGCAGCATGGCGGGCTCACAATTGAAGAGGTTAAAAGCCTCTCTAAAAGAACAAGGAATTATTGGGCCTCAGCAATCGAAAAAGCAAAAACGCAAGAATGCGCTCGACCAAAAAGCCAGCAGCGACAAGCGACTTAATAGATCCGAGGCCCTGGAGGGGATTCGGGAGCAATTCAACCCCTTTCAATTCAAAACCAGTGCCCGCGGGCCCAAATTCGAGGTCACCACAAGCAAACCCGCCAACGACAAGACACTCAAGGGTGTCAATGGCCGACCTGGTTTGGCCAAGTCAATGGCCGAAGAAAGGCGCCGGGGGACTCTCCTCGTTGAGATGCAGCGGCGCAATAAGGTCGGCGGCCTTGTCGACAGACGATTCGGCGAGAACGATCCTACCATGTCCCTTGAAGACAAGATGATTGAGCGCTTCACCCGAGAGCAACAGAGAAATCTCAAGAAAGGCTCCGTTTTCGATCTGGAGGACGATAACGACGAGCTAGGCGAGGATTTCCTCACGCATGGAGGCAAGAAAATCTCATTTGGGGACGAGGAATATCTTAGAGACGATTTTGCTGAGGAGGATCTCCCTTCCGGCGACGAATCAGACGGTTCACAGACCGAGAAGAAGCGACTGAAACGACTGCGTTTTGAGCAGGCCGGCGAAGAAGATTCGCCCGAGGAAGACAACCAACCAGAGAGAAAGAAGAGCAAGAAGGAGATATATGAGGAGATCATCGCCAAATCAAAACTTCATAAATACGAGCGGCAGGCAGCTAAAGAAGAAGATAGCGAGCTCAGGGCTGAGCTCGACAAGGAGTTGCGAGAAGTTCAGTCCCTTCTTTTCCAGAGGCACAAGGTTCAGCCCAGGGAAAGCAACCAAGTTGCTGCTCCAGTTGTCATTGCTGGAGTTGAGAAGACCGTACTTGATAAGGAGTACGATGTCAGAGTAAAGCAACTTGCCGCCGACAAGAGGGCGAAGCCGGCTGAAAGGACAAAGACTGAGGAAGAAAAGCTCGAAGAGGAGTCAAAAAGACTGAAAGAACTTGAGGAGAAGCGACAGAAGCGAATGCGAGGAGAGGTCGACTCATCTGAAGATGAAGAAATGGAGGATGACCAACCAAAGCCAGCACCGGCGCAAGGCGTACCGCATATTCACGAGTCTCGCATGGGGATGATAGACCACGACGAAAAGGACGAATTTGGCCTAGGGAAAGGCATTAAACTGCGACTGACTGCAACAGAACTGGGGCTGGACGACGAGGATGATTTTGAGATCGATGACGATCTGATTGCAAGTGGATCCGAACTTGACCTAGATAGCGACGAATATGGCAGTGAAGGGGAGGAAGGCAGCGAGGAGGAAGAATCCGATGACGAGGACGATGAGTTCACGAAAGGACTTCTTACCGGTACCGAGTTCAAAGACCCGGCCTTCCAAGTGCCTACGGATGGAAAAGGCGACGATAAGGACGGGATACCTTACACCTTCCCATGCCCTCAGACACACGAGGAGCTGGTCAAAACATTCCAGAGTATTGGCGTGATCAAAACCCCAGTCGCCGTACAGCGCATCAGAGCTCTCTACCATCCAAAACTCGACAGCCGCAATAAGGAAAGGTTAGGAAACTTTTGTCAGGCTCTGATCCAGCACGTGGTGTATCTGGGTGACAGGTTCGAGCCACATTGGTTTCCCGCGCTGGAAAGCGTGATAAGGCACGTCCATTCTCTGGCAAAGACTTTCCCCATCGAGGTCGCCAAGGGGTACCGGGCATGCCTCCTAGAAATGGAACGGGAGCGGCCTCTGAACCTTACAGTGGGGGACCTGCTTCTCCTGACGGGAATTGGCAGCACCTATCCTACCTCCGATCACTTCCACCAGGTGGTTACGCCCGCTATGCTGTCCATTGGTCGTTTTTTGGGTCAGAAGATACCCCAAACCCTCTCTGACTACGCAACTGGCACGTACCTTTCTATCCTGGCGGTTCAATACCAACAACTTTCGAAGCGGTACGTACCAGAGCTGGTCAACTTCTGTCTAAACACACTCTGCGCGCTCGCACCCCAGAAGCCACAGAAAAAGCTAGGTTGCTTCCCTCTCCACCAGCCAGCCGCTGGCATCCGGATTCAAGGAGCCGTTCTCAGCAAGATCCGAAAGCTCAACTGCTGCGACTGCCAAGCCAGCCACCTGGCCTCTCTCAACGATGATGAAATAAATTCTCTCAAGGTTGCTATCGTCATCACCATCGCCGCTGTGCTTAAAGCCGTCGCCGAGATATGGCATAAGCACGCCGCCTTTCACGAGTCTTTCCAACCGGCCGTTCGCGTCCTTGAGCACCTCACCTCCAAAGCCAATGCCGCACATGTGCCCACCCCCTTAACCTCCAAGCTCAAGGATACTGCAACAGCCATCGAACGACTCATGCGGCTGGCGCACCTCGCCCGCCGCCCTCTCGAGCTTCATCACCACCGCCCCCTAGCCATCCGCACCTATGTGCCCAAGTTTGAAGACTCGTTCGATCCCAACAAGCACTACGACCCGAATCGCGAGCGCGCTGAGCTCGCCAAGCTGCGTGCTGAACACAAGCGGGAACGAAAGGGGGCGATGCGCGAGCTGCGCAAGGACGCTGCGTTTATGCAGCGCGAGAATCTACGCATCAAGAAGGCCAAGGATGAGGCATACGAGAAGAAGTTCAAGCGGCTGGTGGCAGAAATTCAGGGCGAGGAGGGCCATGCTGCCAACGAGTATGCTCGGGAGAAGGCGAAGCGGAAGAGGAGGTGAACTTTCGATCGATTATATGTTGGATTCAGTTAGGCATGTTGAGCCTCTGCTCACCTGGGGGTACCATGGAGAATAGGAGCGAGCAAGGAATCAAGACAATTTGGAAAGTCAAAGCGAATTGCATGCATTCGTTCGGGTTTCCATGTTGGCTGGCTTATCATACAGCGTGACCTAAAACAACTACATGCTCGTGAACGGTCCCTTCAGGTTCAACCCACTCCCATCAGCAGGCAGGAAATATGGAAAATTGACTAGGCTTCATGTTGGGATCTCTCACGCGAGCTGAAGCTTGTAGGTAGCTACCTCGAACGGCTTCAAGTCCACGGCGAACTTGCCATCCTTGAAGACCGCGTCCTCAATGTCGTCCTCCAACAGGTTCGTCTTGGTGACTTTGGAGACATCCCATGTCGTTGCCACCGTACCACGAGCCCGACCACCCAGGCTGTCAAAGATGCGGATGACGATGCTCTGGCCCTTCTTCTTGGGCAGTTCGCCGCGGGAGACATCTTCGTCGTCCTCGCCACGCTTGACGGTGTCGAGCACGAGGGCAGTATCCGAGTCAGACGTAAGCTTCACTGGCGGACCCGCAAAGACCGCATCACGAACAGCGGGTGAGGCTGGAGACACGAGTCTGAGCGGGCTGTTGAACTCGTAAGCCTTGCGCACGGTGGTATGGCCGAGGGAGCCTTGGTGAGGCAGGATAGCCCAGCGAATGTGGTGGGTTCCCATGTCAGCGTTGGCGTCAGGAGCCTTGGGGCTGCGTAGTAGCGATAGGCGCATGAGATTTCCGGTAGTGGCGAAGCCGTATTTACTATCATTCAGAATTGAAACACCGTAACCATGCTCCGACAGATCAGCAAACTTGTGGCAACAAACTTCAAACTTGGCCATGTCCCAACTGGTGTTGTAATGCGTAGGACGCCGGACGACGCCGAACTGCGTCTCGTAGCTCGCCTCTGTGCTGCGTACGTCAATGGGGAACTCGACCTTGAGAAACTTCATAGTTTCGTTCCATACCACCTTGCTGCTGACTTCGACCCACGACTGATCTCCTCCAACCGCTGCCGAGAGACTGATGATGGTTTCGATATGACTCTTGTCGCTGATCTTCGTCTTCGTGACAACGCTGACGCGGTGGTTCTTCTCTTCGTGCACCATGGTCTCACCGCAGGGGAGCTCTTTTCGTGTGTCAAGGTGATAGACCTCGACGTCCCAAGCCTGCCAATACAGAGGCTTGTCGTCAAAGATGACATACTGGTTAGCCTTCTGCCCCTTCGGGATAAGCTCCCGGTCGACAGATTTATCCATCAGTGAAGTGATACACCCAGCCTTGACTTCTATCTTCAACTGACTGTTCTCCAAGACAAAAGCCCCATCGGAAAGCTTCTGCAGGGTGACCTCTGGCCTCTCTTCGGTTGCCTTGAACTTTCGCAATCTTAGGAACGGCCCGTCGCCGCATGCCACGGCGGCCTCATTCTCAGAGATGTCAATAAGAGCCTTGCGATGCCATGGCAGTGAGCTCAAAGCTGCGCCATTGGCAACAGACGCAGTGTCAACAGGGGAAACACCGAGGACTGCTGTGACATCCTTATAGATAGTAGCAGCGGTCTTGAAAACCTTGGCATAGAACTAGATGACGATTAGCATGGTGCGAGCGCAAGTGTCTCCTCACGCGTGGTGGAATCTCACCTCGTCCGACTCGTCGTAAGCCATACGGATTGAACTGCCCGGAAGGCAATCGTGGAACTGGCAAAGAAGAACCGCTTCCCACATCTCATCGATATCCTTCTTCGGATACTTATATGACTTGTCCTTGACAGACGCGATAGTAGCCAGAAGCTCCACCTCTCGGAGGACGAATTCGGCTTTGCGGTTGTTCCGCTTGTTGTTGGCCTGGGTGGTGTAGGTTCCACGGTGAAGCTCAAAGTAAAGCTCGCCATACCAGGTCACAAAGCTGTCGGCATTGCGCTCCAACTTGTCGAAGAAGTCATCTACAGAGTTGCCCATGTGAACACGGGGGAGGAGACCAATGGTGTCGCTGATACCGCGGCACCGGCGAAGTTTTTCAACATGCTGCCAGGTAGGGCCGCCACCACCATCACCCTTGCCAAAGACGAGCAATGATGTAGCGTCATGGTCGAGTGACTTGTGTTGTGACATGCTCCTCTTGACATCGCCGAAGTGGGCCTCGGCTGTGTAAGTCTCGGCGGGGGGCATATGGCACACTACTTGACTACCATCAAGAGCGACCCAGTTGAAGGTCGTATGTGGGAACCGGTTGATGTTGTTCCAGCTGAGCTTCTGGGTAAGAAACCGCGTCATGCCCGACAGCCGACAAAGCTGGGGAAGCTGGCTAGAGTACCCAAACGTGTCGGGGAGCCAGAAAGTTTGGCAGCGGCTCCCAAAATTGCTCTCGTAGAAGCGCTGACCATATAAGAATTGTCGAACAAGAGACTCGCCGCTAGGCATGTTCGTATCGTGTTCGACCCAACTGCCACCAATGGGATGGAAGCGACCTTCAGCCACCTTCTTCTTCACTCGTTCAAATACAAAGGGATACAACTCCTTTAGCCACTTGTACTGCTGGGCCTGGGAGCATGCGAAGTTGAGTTCGGGGTACCGCTCCATCAAGTCACACTGGTTGGACCAGGACCTCGCAACTTTGCGCTTGGTCTCAGCAAAGGGCCACAGCCAACAGCTGTCAATATGGCAGTGGCCAATGCCAAAGACGACGGGCTCTTTGCCGCTTTCGTAGACCTTTGCGGAATTGACATTTGGCCCGATATACCCCTCGGCGATCTTGCGGCAAGTCTCGAGCGATTCCTTATTTCCCAGCTCAAAAGCATCAATAATGTCATTGCACGTCTTCAACGCCTTGTGCTGCTCCCAGGAGTCTGCGGGGAACTCCCTAGCCGCGTCACCGATAATCCACATGTCAATGAACAGCTGACGAGCATCGGGGTTGACAGCAACGATCTCGGCCCGGTCCAGCCGGAAGAACTTGTTCGGATCGGGAGGCTGGATCGAGTCACCACCGGGCGCGTTTCCGAACATGCCATTGCATGCCATCTCAATGTAGATTGTATGTTCTTTGCCGTCACGGAACGAGTTTGGCAATACCCATTCGACACGCTCATTACCGCCAGTCAAGCCCTGCAACGGCTTGCCATCCTCGGTCCAAATCAGACCTTCGTTGTTGGCGTCCCAGTGAAGTTCGAGAAGCCGCTTATCCTGAAGATCCTTGGGCACCTTGAGCACGACCTTGAACCAATGGGTCGACCAAGAAGGCCCAAACCATGTGCCAACGGCAGTCTTGGTGAACTCGTGTGCCACTGCCTCTTCGAAAGTGGGTCTCGAAAGATTAGGGGCATCCCAAACCCAGAGCTGGACGTGAGGCTCCCCGGAGGCGACGGCCTCGTTCATCATAGCCAGGAGATTGTTCTTCTCCCATTGTCCCTTTGAGTAGAACTGACTGATGCGATCTTTGTAGATGTTGGAGATTAGCTGACCGACTGGTTTCGGAGCGCGAAGCGGATAATCGCTATGAGGTTTCTTCTGCGCATGTGTTTCGCCGCCCATGTTTGCGACTGTAACGGGCTAGACGGTGTGGGTTGTGGTCGAGGATCGCGGGCAAGTATCCAGCGCTTATGGCAGAAGCTCGGAAGCGGAGCTCGACAAGGAAAGCTGGCAAAGCAAAGGCAAGCAATCCGGCTCAGTGATCGTGCGGAAAAGTCAATTGATAATCGCCGCTTAGAAGCGCGAGGAAGAGGGACAAAACCGGTTGTCCGAACTTGGAGCTGTTATAGAAATGTGGCCGAGAAAGAGGTCGGGGAGGAGTCGGTCAAGACAGACGGAGGTGGACCTGATGATGGATGGCCGCTGATCACTGGAACTGTCAGGGCTGAGCAAGGATGTCAGGGGCGGCAAGATGCTGAAATGCGGGGTTTGCTTGGGGATCAAGGCGATCTGCGGGGGCATTGGTACCCGTGACCCAGGCCAAGGCTACTCCAAAATGCACCTTCCTGGTCGAGCAAGTCATACATTGGAGGAAAGAGAGAGCCTGTCGCGGTTGTGTCCCCAATCAACCCGAAGCTGGATGCGAGCTCCAACTCCCGAAGTCATGCCCCAGTTAAGGGTGATGCACATCATTCCCAGACACAGGTCAATCCAATATATTCAAGAGACACAACAAGATCGAGCAACCCTTAACAACACCCATGATGATATCCCATAACCATCCGTGATCTCAGGTAACCTTCGATCTTGCCATGATCCCATCCTCATTTGCAAAGAAACACGCAGCGCATCAAAACCTAGGCAGGAAGAAAGACACCAACCACGCTTGTGATATATGCACGCCCGCCCGCCATAATTAACCCGCCAAAACATGTCTAACCTCCTGAGAGCCATCATGACTGTCATGAGATGCACGAACTCTTTGTCCGCTTGCGACTGCTGTTCTTGGTTGATGTGTCTAAGTGGACACTTTTAGATCCTGCCACGTCGACCTCGGACTCCTGGGATACGCCCTCGTCGACATCACCGTCATCATCATCATCGTATTCTTCATCCATCTCTTCATCTCCTTGTTCAAAGTCTTCTTCGTCTTCCATCTCGCTGTCGGTCTCATCGTCGCTTTCGTCGAACGACAGGACGCCCAGCAACGGGACGTCTATCCTAGCCAACTGGCTCTTGATCATGCTGTCGGCGATATTGAATAGTTGCGAATCCTTGTCTTGGCCCTGGTTTTCTTGGTCCATCTCAAAGTTCTGTTCATCCTTATCCAAGGTTGGGTTATTTTCGTTCGTTTCTGCCCGTGGCGACGCTGTTGTCCTTAGGGGCACGCCCATAACCCACCGCCTCACGGATTCGCCCTTAGTAATCTTGTTTCTCGAGTCAGCCTTGCATCTCTGCTTTAGGCCTCGCTTAAATGTTCGTCGCTGCCGCCGGCGCCTCCTCGAGATGCGGTCGCGGATATACCATGCCACGATGAGCATGGCAGCTTGCATCATTTCCTGACACTTTGCCCGCTGCGCGTTGGCCCACACCTGACATCGCTGCTGCTGAAAGTTGGCCATGGCCTGGCACCGTTGCTGGTAGTAGCTTGCAATCCTCGACGCCATCGCAAGGTAGCGGGGATCAGCAGCCAAGTCTCGGAGGCTGTCGTTGGAACTACCTGCGCCGTTTGGAAGATCTGGCCCTCCCGGCGCCGGTGTCGTTATAGTATTCGTCGTGTGAGTTGTGGAGGGAGGCACAGCCATCGGGGGCCTCTCTTGGGGCGGCTTGATGCTGGCCTCGTAGGCCACTCGACTGCAATCGGAGCGCGGCAGCTGCGGGGCAAACGGTCCTTTGAACATGTGTTGGTCCGGTGGAGGTGTCACCGGCACCTGAGCTTTGAACGAGAGTGGCACAGATGTTGCCATGGCACGTCGGGTGCAATGTTGTTTCCCTCTTGCGTATAAATTCTCTGTAATGTGGGGTAGATACCGTCTTTTTCTAGGGCTTTTCTTCTTCTTTGTTCCTCGCTAAAGTGGTGGTGCGATGTAGGTGCTTGCTGGAAAAGGGGAAAATGGTTTGAGCGGCCACAGGGTCGTGACACCAAAATCGAGGTCACAATCAAGAGTGCAAAATAGTGGTAATCTCAAACTGAGCCCCGCGCTTGTGGGGGGGGTAAGACAAGTGTGCGAGTTATATACAACCTGGGTGTTCTAAGAATGACGTCCACCGCACAGTAGTATGTGTGTGATGGGGGCGTCTGTGGGCAGGACCGACTGACGGGATGGGCGGCATCAACAGACGGCGGATAGATTGTGTGGGTTCATCAGCAGCTGTCCTTCTCCCCATATGGAATCGCGGACAGCACATCATTGTGGGGGGGTGTGAAGGACTCGCAGTCGCCCAGGGCAGTTCTAGGGCCCAGACTCGAGGGAAACGACAGACGAAGAGCACGACTTGAACTCTGCGAGAACAGGGGGTGGCAGGCGGAGCTGATGAAAATGGCCTGAGACGAGGCCGGAAAGGGTGGAAGAACTGGCCAACTCGGCCAGGAATCGGTCGATGCCGACGCATGCTGGCAAATGGCCACCAAACGCGCCAAACTGGGAAGATGAGATCGGTCCACCCTTGAATCATGCGGATCAGGCCAAGGCCAAGGCATACCCCAAATCGCATGGTGCCACACCATTGGCTCCAAGCTTGCAAATTTCGGACACCAAAACTGGCGGTTTGCACCGCTCACCTTTCCTGCCACCAAAGACGGGCACCTCTTGCTGCTCTGTTGAGGCATCAGTCGTTCGCAACTTGTTCGGCGAAATACCAGGACCTCGGATGTGTTCGTTTCCAGACGGTCAATTCGCCTCCCTCGGTTCGCTATCGGCAAAGCCAGAAACCGAGCATTTTCCACTGTATGCTTTGTTTCCCGCACCGAGAGGCGCGGCTCACCTTGTAGACGGGCGCAACAACAAATCTTGTCATCCAACGTGCATGATTCACGAAATGGCTGGCTGCCCTGAAAAATCCATGCCTGCAGAACGATTAGCTGATAAGGTTCACGAGTGGCCCCATGTTGTTGCCGCGGCATTCCAAAAGCCAGATTACCAAGCACAAGTTGATGGGAAAGCTACGGAACTTTGCTGACTCCCCGAGATGTCTGCTGCCCGCCACGAAAGTGGGGTTTCGGATCTTCGTACGGTGGATATTCTCGGAACACCCATTGCCATTTGACTTGCGTATATTTGGCAAGGCTGACTGAAGTTCTTGATGCCACTCTCGGTGAGAAATGGGAAGACGCTTGGGGGATTCAGTCGAGGCCAGTTCCAAATCGCGGCGAGATCCGCCGAGGAAAAACGTTGCGCCCCCAGTTTCCCGAATCGGAAACCCCCTGCAAAACGCAAGCAGGCTTGGCAGGCTACCGTTCCTGGATTTTGTCGTGATCACGTTGTTTCGCGGCCGTAGTAGTCACCCTCTCCGTCGCGCCGCTTTCCCGTGTCAGCATTGCAATCCGCAAAGCCATCTCTTTTCCGGCCGGGGAGGGGTGATGTTATTTTCTTTTCCATCTTGATGCTGCTCTCACCACCCCTACACCCCGCTCGGCGGCTTCGGGTTGCCTGGTTCGGCGCTTCTTATCATCCGCTCAACCCATCAAATGCCGCCACCGTCGGCCGGTTTTCCGTCCACCATGTAACCACCTCCGCCTGGCCCAGGCCTGAATATGGCCACCTTCACCGTTCATCTTTGCGGAGATGGTATCCCCGTTGCGTGGTTCACATCCAGGGCCGCGGCAAAAAAACACAGACAACACTAAGGCTAGACGAACTTCCCCAAGGCCCCATTGCTTCCTCGGAGCCGCTCACCCAGGAGGAACGCGGCCCCGCATACCCGACGGTTTTGCTTCAGGCACGTCGCAATATAGACAAGTTTGACGGCTGTGTCCTGCTTACCCGTGTTGGCGGCTTTTACGAGCTGTACTTTGAGCATGCCGATGAGTACGGCCCTCTTCTTAATCTCAAGGTAGCGCAGAAAAAGACCAGCGTTGGACCTGTGCCAATGGTAAATACTCCATAATGGTCTGCTGCAGTTCCGGGTTCTGACGATTGGGTCCACGTCAGGCCGGATTCCCCTTCTTCCAGCTAGATCGCTTCCTCAGGATTCTAGTCCAAGACCTCAACCGGCACGTTGCTATTGCTGAGGAGTTTCCTAATAGCCCCTCGGAGAAGGTGAAATCAGGCGGTTTATTACATGATCGGCGGGTTGCCCGCATCGTCACACCTGGTACTCTGATAGATGAGAACTTCATGGACCCCTATACAAACAACTATGTCATGGCAATCCACTTTCCCGCCGATGCGGCGCCGAGGCATGGTGATGCGAGCCTGTTAGGCACCCAAGACGCCACGGGCACGGTGGCATATCCGGCCGACAACACACCTGCTCAGATAGGTCTCGCCTGGCTTGATTTGTCCACTGGGTCCTTCTACACGCAGCCCACAACGCTGCCATGCCTAGCTTCCGCACTCTCGCGTGTATCACCCCGGGAGATAGTCCTGGACAAGGCGCTCGAGGTTCGGCAGGATCGCACTGTGATGTCTGTCCTTGAGGAGGATAAGTATTTGGTTACCTACTCGCCCCGGGGCGAATTCCACGCGGTCTCTGACTGGGCGCCGCTGTTGGAATCTGCGATACCCATACAGAACATCCCTTCCTTCACAGGCAGCGAGGTACAGGCCGCCAATCTCTTGCTTCACTATGTCAGGGATCGACTTCAAGGCCTCAGCATGAAGTTGCAGCCGCCGCAGCGCTATGAGGGCTTGCATGTCATGAATATTGACCGGAACAGCATGCGGTCACTCGAGATCAAGCAAACCATCAAGGATGGCATGTTCAAAGGAAGCTTGCTACACGCCATCCGGCGCACGGTAACCAAGAGCGGTGCGAGATTGCTCAGCGAGTGGCTGACTTCACCATCGACTTCTCTCGATGTCATCGACTTCCGACAGAAGCTGGTCGCCCGTTTCATATCCGACGATGACCTTCGTGATGCTGTCACGCTTCTTTTGCGCCGAAGTCATGATTCCCACCGTTTAGTGCAAAAGTTTGCCCTCAACCGTGGCGACCATGACGATCTTTTGGGTCTCGCAAACACCATCGAGGCTACTGAGGCCATTGCGAGCCTTTTGACTGACTCTGTCTTGTCACAGCCGGGAGAAGCGACGCCAACCGAAGACTGCTTCAATATCATGGCCAACCGCATCAGCCTGAAAGAGCCCCTCAAGCTTGCCCAACGCATCAGAGAAGCAATTGACGAGGAAGGACTGGTTCAAAAACACGAGATTGAGGATAGCGAAGCGGGTGAGGTGATGGCTCTCGCTCAAGAAATTGTCAAGGCGGAAGGAGGTGAAGAAGGCGTCATACTGCCGAAGGGAGCAGTAGCTAAGGCCGACAAAAGAAAAACGAAGGTGAATTCTATCCGAGATTATTATGGTGAGGACAGCGAGGTCTGGATTATGAAGCCTGGCGCATCACCAGCTCTCTCCCGACTTCATGCCGAGCTCTCCTCCTTAGCACAGGAAAAAAATGAGCTCACAGAGTCCCTTCGTAAGCGCCTCAGTGCCACATCTCTCACGCTCCGCTGGACGCCAGGCCTTGGTCACATCTGCCATGTTAAGGGCAAAGATGCTCGCCAGGCTCCAGCTGCCGCCTCCGCAACTGAGACCGACACTCCCGTAATCCGGACTCTGTCTTCAAGCCGGACCACACGTTCATTCCACCAACCTGAATGGACTACCCTGGGTGAGCGAATCGACAAAACGCGGTTCGCTATTCGCACGGAGGAGCAGCGCGTCTTCGCTGCCGTCAGAGGACAAGTAGTCCGCTGTCTCGTCAAGCTGCGGCGCAACGCCTCAGTCCTCGATGAACTCGACATTACCACCTCATTCGCCCGCCTTGCGAGTGAGCAAGATCTCGTACGACCCGTCTTGTATGATTCTATCAACAGCACCACCCAACACCACCAATCCACCATCATCCTCGGCGGTCGTCACCCGACAGTGGAGGGAGGGCTCGCCAAGCAAGGCCGTAGCTTCCAACAAAACGACTGCCTAGTGGGTGCCTCAGGCCACGGCCGCGTCTGGCTCGTGACGGGCCCCAACATGGCTGGCAAGTCAACCTTCCTTCGGCAGAATGCCCTCATCACCATCCTCGCCCAGATCGGTAGCTACGTACCCGCAACACACGCAGAGCTAGGCCTCGTCGACGCCATCTTCAGCCGTGTCGGATCCGCCGACAATCTGTATCACAACCAAAGCACTTTCATGGTTGAAATGCTTGAGACTGCGGCCATCCTGCGGCAGGCGACGCCCCGCTCCTTTGTCATCATGGACGAAGTCGGCCGCGGGACCACACCCGAGGACGGCACGGCTGTGGCCTTTGCCAGCCTCTACCACTTGGCCCAAGTCAACCGGTGTCGCGTGCTCTTTGCGACGCACTTCCACAAGCTTGCGGACCTGGTTGCCCAACATGGCATGCGCCTTGAGGATGGCGGCGAGGCTGGCGTGGTCGAGATGTACTGCAATGACGTCGAGGAGGATGACCGCGGCGGCTTCGTCTACGTCCACAAGCTGCGTAAAGGCATCAATCGGCGGAGCCACGCGCTCAAAGTCGCTCGGTTGGCGGGCCTGCCTGAGCAGGCAGTGGAAGTTGCTCAGCAAGTGCTGGAGGGTAGAAGTTTGAAGACGAATTGAGATGGAGGAATCGACAATGTAATATCATGTAATCAAACCTGTACTATATAACACTGCAATTAGCACAATACCTACCTAAGCAGTGCAGAGTTTGAATAGAGGGATGTCACGTGGGATTATGGTTAGCAACGCCTCAAAGAATAATCCTGAGCCATACAACTGCATCACAAAGGCGGGAAATCCAAGATAATGGAAAGAAACTCATGTCAGTCCATCAGAAGTAGCACGCTTGATTGAGCACCAGATAGTCTAGTTAAGTGGAGGTAAAGATCCATGCAGCCTTTTCTCAACCCAACCCAAAGTGCCCGTCCAAGAACACCATCATGATGTCATTACATTTAGTCAAAGAGACCGCCGAAGCCCTCGTCGTCAGAATCCTCCTTCTCGGACTCCTCCTTCTCCTCGGCCTTGGTCTCAGTAGCAGCCTTGGTCTCAGTGGCAGTCGGGGCGGCAGCAGCATAGGCTTCCGGGTTCGCAATGCGGTCCTTAAGCTGCTCAATCTCGGGCCAGCTGAAGTCGGTCTCGATGGCGATGGCCAAGATCTTCTTATAGCCGTTGACAACTGAGTGGATGACGGACGGCAGGGTAGGGAAGTTCAGAGCCAGTGACAGGCAGGCAATGGTCGTGATAGCCGAGGAGAACGCCTTAAGGAGCTGTTCCTCGCTGATATCGAGAACGCTGGGCGGGAAGGTGTTGCCCTGGTCGTAGACCTGAGTGATACCCATACCGTAGGTGAAGGGCGAGATGTTGAGCATGTTGAGCAGAGTCGCCTCGGAGGGGCCGACCTTGGCGCCCGACTCGACGAGTTTAAGATCCGTCGTGATTTCAATGGTACCACGGGCAATCTTGGTGGGCACACCTAGAGCCTGGAAAAATGAGGTCTTGCCAGGTTCCATACCAGTGTTGCCAGCCGGGACCCAAACATCGATAGGGGCAACGGCACCAGCACGGGCCGGGGCCGCAACCTTGTTCGCGAGAATCTTGTCGCGGATCTCCTTGAGGTCGCCATTGGTGAAGACGAAACCAACGTTGCCCTTGACGAAGGGCAGAAGACGCTCGTACTCGGGGGTATCCGTGAGGAAGGTCTTGAGGGCACGGCGAACCTGCAATCGAAGAAATGCCGCCGTTAGCAGCTGCTCACACGCGTAGCACGATTGCATACAGGGATTCACATACCATGGTGTTCTTGCCCATCAGGACAACACCCTCACCGCGGAGGGCTTGTCTGATCTCGTGCATCTGCTGGGACGAGACATTGTCGACCGAGACGATGAAGATAGAGTTGTAGTCCTCCAACAGGCCCTTCAGCTTGTCGAAGTAGCCGGCCTTGTTCGCAGATTTGCCCCCCATATCTTCTTGTTTTCGAAGGCAGGATGTTTAAGGGCGGATATGGTTGTGTTGAGTGAGAAAAGAAGGAAATATTTAGTCAGAGATCAGACGCTGCCCTCCAAGACACTCCAAATTTCGCACAATTGACTGCGCTGTGTGGGGGATATTTCAGCTAGGGCTTGGTGGGGCTGCCCAATCAGCTTCTGCGCCATAGAGGTGCCTGACCCACTTCTGTTTTTGCTGCGAGAGGTCCTCCGGAGGAAGTTAGTTAGCGTTGCTTGCAGCTCGCTGAGGATGCAAGCGGCACTATTTGGCATGGGAGGGGACAGCACCCGCTGCGGGTGCGGCCAAGCTTAAAGGCTAGACTTTCCTAATATAACGCCAATGACACAACTTTTAACTCTGAAATCCCATCCGGTTGCAAGGAACAGATCAGCACCAAGTACAAGTAAGTCGCTGCAGCTCAACCCTTCCTGATGTCTGGATACGTTAGCCACAGCTGTGGCACAGAACCTGGAAAGCTCCCAACACACCCGACTTGATGGCCGGCCTGCCAGGTACATGGGAAAACCTTTCACCGTACCTCAAACCCAAAACTCTTCTTTAGAGTTATTTCATAATATCTGGCTTGTTTACTGACGAATAACAGTTGAGCAACGCTTCCACCTTGTACGCAGCTGAAAAAGAAGGTCATTTCGAGATTCAGCATCTCTTTTTGGGGGAAGCGGGGTTGTGTAATTGGTCTTGGGGGGGCCTCTTAACATTATTCGCACGAACCTTGCTGGACACGGCCACCCAAGCCAACATGACAACGCCATACCACCTCCTTGCCACGGCGGGCAGTTTCATCTTTGCGGCGAGGGGAAGCAGCATCCACTCGTTCTCTTCCTCGCTGTCCCATATCTCGACATGGAGGCATCCGGGGAGTCGGGAATCGGTGGCAAGCAGTGCGTCTCCTGGACCGCCACCTTCCAAGCGCAGGAGAGTGGGTTCTGATGGCGGCGACGACGAGGAAATGGGGAACGACGCTGTTGATGAAGCTCGGATTCCCGAGGCAGAAAGTAAGGAGAAGGTAAAAGAAAAAGACCCCAAACACCAAGAACGCCCCTTTCTGCATGCGCTTTCTGTCACACCCGACGGCCGTCATCTTGTGGCTCTGACCGGCTCCGACAAAACCATATGGGTTTTCGAGCGTGACGGCTCAGGTCACCTGAAATTACTCAGCCAAAGGTAAATAAAAATCTGCTGCCTGCATAGGCTGGTTACTTGCTGACTGACAATGGCTCAGAGCAATGCAAAAACGACCCTGTGCCATCACTG
>Ga0247760_1000606_pt1 | contig 38152 bp, 20 predicted proteins | sample UWRJL171409R4_FD_179936 | JGI IMG/M metagenome (GOLD analysis project Ga0247760, IMG submission 179936) | Plant litter microbial communities from Arlington Agricultural Research Station in Wisconsin, United States - UWRJ-L171-409R-4 | ecosystem: Environmental > Terrestrial > Plant litter >... | reverse complement strand
TGACTGCCAGTGGAAGTGGCGGGAGACGCCGTCGGCACCTTTGATGGTTTCCCAGAACTAGGGGTGGTTAGTACCGAGGTATGAGGCTGGTTGGGGGTTTGAGATGGGGGTAGTTGGGTCTTGAGATAGGAGGTACTCACGATGGGGCCGATGTTGGGGGCTGCCTGCGCCAGAGGTCCGATGCGGGCAGCTAAATCCACAAGGTTAGTTTCTTTCCGATGTAGTGATGGGTTGCCGCGTTAACTCACTCAGATATTTCTCCTTGTCCTCGGGAATCGGGTTCTTCCACGCGCCGTAGTAGTCGTAAAACACGACATCGGGGTGCGAGATCTCAACGTCGGTCTGTGCAGGAGTCAGCAGGTGTTGCTCAGAACGAATGAAGGCAAAGTTCTTACGCCAACGTGGTCGTTCAGGTTGTACCCGACAGGGAGGTTGATCCATTGGTCCGAGGAGATCATGGTCGGGCCATCAGTCGAGTTCTTGATGACGTTGAGCTGGTCGACCGTGCCGATTCCGCTCCTCCACAGCAACTTTGCGGACCCAAAAGCCCCAGCGGACAGAATCACACGGCCTGTCTTGGGAGTCACGGACACGATGCCAGCATGGCCTGCACCGTTGCACTCGAGCTCAACGCCTGTCGCCATACTGCCGGTGCGAACCACGCGCTTTGCGATCGTGTTCGTCCAGAGGGTGAAAGACGGACGGCTTGCCGCACTGACGAGATACGTCGCCAAAGGCCCGCCGCGCTCTCCCCCGGCGTACATGAAGGTGCTGTGGCCGTAGGTGCGGTTCTTCTTCTCGGGGTTGTTGTTTGCCACAACATACTCCCATCCCGCACTCTTCAGGCTACCGCCGAGCATGTCGAACCCCTGTGACAGATATCGCACCCCGTCCACCGACGGCGCAATGGTTCCGGGGATGCGGCCGAAAACACGGCTCGTGGCCTCGACCACATCCTTGCTCTGCCATCCGACAGGGAAGTTGACGTCCCAGTCCTCCGGGTGCGGCTTCCACCACAGGCCGGCGTTAACAGCGGTGCCACCGCCCAGAACACAGCCGGCCATCTGGTCGACGTCAGTGCAGGAGACACCCGTTGGGTCTGCCCAGATCTGGTTGCACAGACCCGGCACATCGAAGCGGGTGAGACTCGTGCCCTGGAGCCAGTCGGGCTTCATGGTGCCGCCCCAGCGGCCAGTTGAAGGGGGTCCTTTTTCAATAAGGAGGACCGTCTTGCCGGCTTCGCTCAGGCGGTCCGCGAGAGGGATGCCGCCCGCGCCGGAACCCACGATGATGTAGTCATATGTCTTGTCCGAGGCCACGGTTGAGCAGGTTGCCTGGCCCGCGGCGAGCTGCAGCCCTGGTTTTGTTAGCTGTGGAGTCTGGAGCCATTGGAGTGTGGGAGACTTACAGAACGACGCTGCGGCCGTGGCGGCGACCACCTTCGACGGGATGTGCATGATCCCGGTCGGTTTTCACAAGACAAGACAGGAATAAGCTTCAATCTCCCAATGGCAAGCTTGGTCTCTCACGGGCGCAAGTGAGCCAGGGCTGGAAGCACAAAGACTGAACTGGTCTCAGACTTGGTCTCGACCCGACCCAGGTCCAAGTCCGCGGGACAAGCTTCGTATTCATATTCATATCCATAGCATTGCAGCGACGCGTCTGGTCTGAGCTGTGGGGTCGTGTTTACCCATCCCATCCCAATTTCTAACATCCCATGGCTAGCGACATTACCCTGCGCTGTGCTGCAGGGCGCGACTTTGATATTGACCATCTTCCCCACTTCCTCAACACGGGAATGGAATGGACCCTCCCCCACAACTTCCCCAGACCCGACAACCTGCCGTGCGGAGATTTTGCTGGTAGGCTCCTCGCGGCTAGTTTAACCTCCTGGCGAGTCCCTGGCGTCCGGGTAGTGGTACCTAAGGTTGGTACCCAGTATTAGCCGGGACGCTAGAAGCATCCCGATTTCCAGTTGGTCCACCAAATGTCCCGGGAGACCGCACGGCTCGGCCCAAGACCTCGTCTACCTTGTCTGCCACCTGTGGGCAATCTAAACTGCGGGCGGGCGGGGAATATAGGGATTATAGAGGGAGGGATTTGCGGGGAAAGGGGGATATATTTTGGGGTGGTATATCGCTGCTTTGATTTAGCTGGTGTATTTTAGTGTTTGCAACTGGTGTTATTGCACACACCCACACACATGATGAGGGCCAAGCTTGAGGGAGGGGAGGGCACCACCTCTACGAAAAGGGATTCATTTGTGCTCAGGGGTTGGGCGGTTTATCCTGATCTCCACACTTGCACCTAGGCTGAATGTGGAGTCGCTGGCTCGGCAGCTGTTGTTTGTGGGTGTAAGTGCAGCTGTGGGATTGGAATGAGAAAGAATGAATTGTGTTATTTTGGGTCGGGACCTGGAATCGCAACAGTCCGTTCCATGCCTGGGCGCCGAGCTGATAGTGTCCGGGGAGGGGAGACGAGGAAGAAACCCCAGCTTTGCTGTCCTGTCCGCCCGGGATATTACACGGCATTTCCTCTGTCCCACGCTGAAAACCATATTATCTAGACGATCCGGACGTCCAGATGATCCGAGGCCTCGTCTATGTGCACGGGTAGGTACCCAGAAATTATACATCACCCGCCGCCATCATGCTAACTCACTGGCTTGTCCTAGACCACTGGTGTAGTTCCATGGCCTACGTAGGTATGGCACCACCAGCTGTCCACGCAGATCGCTCCGATTCCGATCGGAAAGTCGGCGTTAGGGTTATTCCCTAAGCGGCCGTGCATGCAGGGGACGAGAGGGATGCCGGTTCCTGAATACGGGATGGATGGAGACCTAGGTATTAATTCTCCTTACCCGCCGGGCTTGCCATCTCCTCGCTTCGTCTCGCCTCGCCTCGGTAGCTCGGTGGGTAACCGGTCGGTAGGAGCATTATCTTCTAGGTGGGTGTATTGTCTTGTGTGTATATTTAGGTGGGTCCTCACCACGTCACGGTGTGTGTAATGGTAATATGGTGCAGAGTGTGAGGAGGAGAATCACTCCCACCGAGCCGGATATTTTGAGAGCCTATTTCGCGGGTGGCGCGCGGGTGGCTGATCGTGCTATGTCTATGAGGCTTGGCTTCCCCTTCCTCAGTTTTCGGCGTCACCTACGATGCGGGGTGCCTTGTAAGCTCGAGTTTTGTGAGAACAATACACGGGTGATGGCTTTGAAGTCAGTTTGTTGACATATGCCCCACTTTCACGTGGGTTACTTAGGATACCTAGTGTAGAGGTAATTCATTTGTCTTGGTGTATTGAAGTAGATATCTAATGACACAGAATTAGTAATGACTCGGATTAGCATCATTTTATAAGGGGACAACCCTTCATAACAACATGAACTATTAGGGATGTGTGAATCAGTTGATGACACCGTAACTAGCATCACACATGGTCGGAGAAAGGGGAGGAGGCTGCGGGAGTACTTAGGTGACCCAGCTGAGTGCACAATGACATAACTTTATTTAACGACTGGATGATAGTCACGAGTACTCGGCACTGCATATGCAGTGAGATACAGTGACCGTAAATCACTGCAAATTTAGCATCGAAGGAGGGCCCTCGGGTTCCCTAAGTATAACCTTCGCCTGTCCACCACATGGCAAGTCAAGCCTTAGTTACACTCTCTTCCAAAGGACGTTACACAATACTCAGAATAGATAGGAAACTGAATGTTGTACTATTCTCCTACTACATAGACACCTTGTAAACCTGAAACTTACAACCCCCTATTTACAGTCACTTCGCCCACTTCTGGTATAGCTTCTTGTTCTTCTTCTCAGCTTCTTCCATGTTCTTAGTCTTTTCCTTCTTCGAAATCTCAACGCTATGCCTGTTCGCCTCGGCTGCCGCATGGGCTTCCTTCGCCGTGTCCCGGTTCTTCTCCAACCTGGATTTTTCTTCCTGCAGCTTCTTATCCTTTTCAACTGCTTCTTGCACGTGTATAGAGTTGAAATCGGCCAGGTGCTTGGCCCGGGCCTGCACCGCCAGGGCAAGGGTCTCGCGCTGGATGTTCATCTGTTGCTCCATGGTCGGGCTAGTGATGTGCTCAAAGACGGCACGCGTGTTCCAGTTCTCAACAAGGCCGTCGGGCGAGAAGAAGTGATCGTGTACCTCGACCTCAAAGCGGCCGGCCACGCTGAGCATCACCCGTGCTTCCGGGACGACGGCGAGGTCGATGTTTTGCTCGGCGATGAGTTTCTCAGCCACCTCTGGTGCCACCAGGTCGCAAATGCGGGAGAGCTCGGCCTCGACGAACACGCGAAGCGAGGCTGATGTCTGCACCGCAAGCTCGATGGCTAGGGGCTGCGTCTGCTGCTCGGGGGTTAGGTCATGGATGACCTTGTTGAGTGCCTCGCGGTACTTGTCGCCGAGCGTGAGCATTGTCTGCGGAGTCATATGCTTCGTCATGCTCTCAACAATGAGCTTATCGAGGGATTCTTTCCACTCAGCCGCTGGAGGTTCTTGCAGCGGACTCGAGGGGTCGTTGCTTGCGCCAGTGCCAAAGGCCAAGTCGACGAAGCCCTGTCTGCTGAGGTCGTCGAAGATACCGCCGCCGCTGAGCTCGTCTTGCGCCAGTTTGGCGCCTGGTTCTGGGTCTTTGTACCAGAATGTAGGGTCCACCTTCAATTCACCCGTGAGGTTCTGCGCGTGCTCCGTGGCGGCCTTTTCCGTCTTGAGATCCTGCTCAATGGTGCGCAACTTCTCGTATGGGTTCAAGGCCCGCCACAGGGCAATCTTTCTGGCCTCTAACACCTGAGTCGCGCCCCCCGGCCACTCGGAGAATAATTGCACGTCCACCATGGCGTGGTTGAAGTGGCCGAAGCTGTTGCCGACGAACCTCAACATGTTCAGCGTCTGGAATACCTGCTCATACTTCTGCGCGACCAGCCACTTCTCGATTTCCTTGTCCGTGATGCCCGCCCTGTAGGCGAGAAAGCGGGCGAAGCCTGTGATGGGGCTGGCGGACCACATGAGCGCGGCTATGAGGTTGTTTAGTGTGTTCCAGGGGACATGCGGCTGCCCCAGCCCAATGTTCTGAAAGATAAACTGGCCGTGGACCGCAGAGAACACGTGTATCGAGTCGCCGGGCGCAAAGGCGTGGTGGTTGCGGACGGTGCGGAGCTGCACGGCGTTGAGGTTGCCCTCGACCAGGTGCGCCAGACACTTGACCATGTCCGTCATGAGGATCGCCACAAGACCCTTGGGCACCAGCTCGCCCTTGGCGCACCCCTCGAGCAGCGTACTCTTCCCAACCTCCATCGCCGCCGCCAACTCGGGGGTCTCGAGCAGCGCGTGATACTCGGCCGTTGTCGCGCTTGCCAGCTTCTTAATCAGGGCGGCGTGACCCGGGCACTTGGGCAGCAGCACCCCACGGCAACCCACAATGTTGACGATGTAGTGGGCCATCAGAGCTGGGTCTTTGATGGCCTGTTCTGGCTTGAGGTCGGGATGCTCCAGCAGTTTGGAGAGGAAGTAGAAGTGCGAGAACGCGTCGGATTCGCTGGCAAACGTCACCGCGTGGTCCTTCCGGCGCAAATTCAGCTCGTGCTTGACGTCGAGCTCATGTAGCTGCGCGAATATCTCGTGGAACTCTGGCGATCCAAATGGCACGTTCGTGAGCTGTTGGGCCAGCTTGCGCGCCTCCTTCACGTGCTCATCCGGTGTGAGAAAGATGTGTCGGCCCATGACGCGCGCATACGCGACCTTCGCAGCCGACGTCATCAGACGGACAGCGTACCGGAATATCGACATTGTTGTAGTGTGCTCCTCTAAGCACGCTGTGGTTCGGGTTGTTGTTCAGGTCCTCTCTCTTTGGAGCACGGAATTGGCGTACCAGTGTCAGGGACGTGGTTGGAAGCCACCAGATACCTATCCAGGTGTGATTGTTATTGCGGATCAACGCATTTAGAAGCACCTCCAGCCGCTGTGGACATCGTCTGCATCTGGGTATCTACCTACCTAGCAAGGTCTGGGCTGCAGTAGCGCACCGGCGAGCGAGCGTCTAGGCCCGACCCCCTTGACGCCACCAATTCGAGTATCATGGGTTAACACGCGGCGCCGGCCCAGTTTTCCGCCGGACTGGCCCAGTAAGGTCCCTTTGATAGCGGCAGTCAGGCCATCTAGCCATGGAAGCGAGTAACCGTCCATTTGAAGACGGAATGCCCGTGAGACATTGTTGACTTTTGCTCTCTCTTAGCCCAGGACGTTCTAGAGTAGTTAGAACTACGCCACCACCTCGTGCTATTGACAAATGAGTGGGCCATTCTTTAGGCAGGAGCCCAAAGCAGTAAGGATCTGGCTTCATTTCAGCTCCGCTGTGACCGCTGGGCTGGGCGGTCTCTCTGGTCGAATAAGAATTGAATAGGGGTTTGACGCTGGACAGGCCAGAGCAACGGAGTGCGTGGGACATTCACACTTGCTACCACTGTCAACGCTCGCCATACCGGTAGTGTCAAAGATCAAAAAAACTCGCTCCCGATTCAAGCACCAAACTCACCACCGCCGGAGAAATGGCATCCACACCAACGGAACCCACAGACGAATCCGGGCCCCGGCCGGAGCCGGAAAAGAATGGCCTCTTCAGCAAGGTCTACTGCGACAACGGTATCCGCTACATTTGCGGCTATCGCTCCATCTGCCTGGCCACCAACGACGAGAGCACCGATCAAGTCGTGAGGGCGCGTCTCAAGAGCGAGACCTCGATGATAAGCGTGGACTCGTCACTGGCCTGCCCGCCGCGCATTGAGATATTCTGCGAGGAGTTGGTGTTTGTGGGCGGTGTCAGGTACAGCTGGCCTGAGAAGTCTGTGTCAATCCGCTGCCGTAGCATCTCGTTCATCGGCGACAAGGACATCAAGCCCGTCGAGTTTGACCTCTCAGGCCGGAGCGGTGGGCCCCCAGCTACCAAACTGGGCATGGAGCGCACCCTCGAGGAAAAGGCGGCGACGAGGGCAAAGGCGCCGGGACTGTCAGCGGTGGGCTACACCGAATATATCACAGGATACCCGATCGCCATGCATGATCCGTGGCGCGCTGTGGGATATGACGAGACCATGGCGCCGACGGTCGCGCAGCAGGGCAAGACCGGGACAAAGGGCGCGGCGGGCGAGCGAGGACATGACGCTGGCAGTTTTGAGCTCCTTGTCGAGAAGGTGGACCCTTCCGTGACCAACTTGAGGCAAGCAGGCGTGCTGTTTGCTGTGACCTGCAACGGAGGTGCTGGAGGCAATGGGCAGGACGGCCAGGACGGTGCTGAGGGCGGCGCCGGCCTGGATTACGCCTGCGAAGAGATCAGGATATACCAGTCGAGCCGCCGGAATCCACACTTTTCGGCCTGGTCGGTTCATGAAGGCTACTACCAGACGTACGAGGTGTATAGCAGCCTACTACACACCTTTCTCGGCGCCGCTGGCGGTCTCGGCGGTAATGGGGGGCCGGGGGGCAGAGGAGGGAGCAGCGGGAATGTCTGTATCTCGCCCAAAGAGCTGGTGACGACATTCCAGGTTGCAAACAAAGTGGGAGACGCCGGTAAGGCAGGAGTAGATGGCAGCACGGGCGCCTGGGGGCCGCACAGCACCTCCAACGTGTACAGATTGAGGTGTCCGCCTTGCTCATGGTCGCAGTTCGCAAACAACGACCTCGGCGGGGAAAAGCAGGTGGAAGATAAGAAATTGGCCAAGGCGATCCATGCCTGGGCCAATGAGGATAAGGAGCCCGAGACCGGGCCTCAGGATTCGGTCGCGCATCTTGAGGGCGATGCGCTCTGGGCTCTGTACAACGCCAGCAAGGCGACAGAGCAGGGTATCATGACGATCGATGACCGCCAGAGCGCAGAACTGCATCAGGGCTACACAAGGGAGGCGTCATTCCTGCAGAAGATTTTGGACCGGCTGCGCTTCGAGCACTTTGTGCACGTTACATGTCAACCGTATGGGGCAAGTACGACTGGAGCAGCCGGGGCAGCCCCACTGCTGTCAAATGCAGCGCTGCGAATCGAGACGTCCATGGACTGGATGGCTCAAGTTTTCAAGGACATTAGCGCCGACGACAAGCGACCGCTTATACAGTCCCTTCTCCTCTCCTACGTGGCCCTGTCGCTGTCATTCACGGCGCCCATCGCCTTCGACGCCTACCACAAGTCGCTGCAGTACGTGCCCTGGATCCCGAGCGCCAGCGCCTTCGAGAAGACAATGGCCGACTTTGAGATTGTCGAGAGGTGGTACAACGAGTCAGCGGCCATGCTGTCGGGCCAGGGGGCGCAGCGCGACGCACTGCAGAAGAATATTGACGGCGCCCACGCCATGGTGGCTCGCTCGGCGCAGGAGATCGAGAGGCTGAAGAAGAACATGGCGGACCTGGCTGAAACCTTCAAGGCGGCCGCGGAGAATGTGGTCGAGGCGAGAGGGCAGCTTATGGGTGCCAAGGGCGCCCTGAAGAGTGAGATTGAACAACACGTCGACTGCAAGGTCGACACTGTGCTGGACGCGCTGTCGAGCGCGCTGATGTTTACTGATGTCAAGGTAACGTTATTTCTCTACACCCTCCATACCTGAGGTTTTGAAACAGACGTGTTGACCCGCTTGGGAACAGAATCCAGCGGCCGTAGCGGGAGCAGTTCTCTCTGTTAGCGTCGGAGCGGCCAAGACCGCAAACGAGATGCTAGGCCAGATCGACGGCGTGGACAAATCGCTGCTGTACGCCAAGGTCGACGTAATGACCAAGGCCGGTCAGGACCTCAAGGCAGATATCGCCAAGACCGTCACGGCCAACCTCGAGCTCGTCGCAAAGGAGGGCGAGCTCAATGCGCAAATCGTAACCGACCGCGCCAAGTTCGACGCCATGGCGGACCAGTACCTGAATAAACTGCCCAGCGCCACCGAGGAGGTCAAGAAGCGCTTCAACCAGCTGATCAAGGCTATCGACCGCAAGAACAAGATCCTGTCCGACTACAACGGCGCCGCGGTTGACATGGCCAAAGCCTACCTGGAGATTCATGAGAAGGACACGCTGATCGCAAGCCTGGGGTCCAGCAAAGCGGCTCTCAGCGACGACGAGCTACAATTCGTGGCGCTGTTCATGGGCCGCGCCTACGAGGACATGGGCCGATATGCCGTCAAAATGCTCTACAGCCGCGTCCGTGCCTTCAACTGCGTGTCATTTTCCCGCTCGCGCGCCTTTGACACTTTGGCCCTGCTCAAGTCCTGGAGCGCAGTGACAGCAGCCACGCTTCAGGTAGCCGTCAAGTCAGCTCTTCAACATGATTTCCATAGCATAAATGCGCGATGGGCAGAGAGACGCAGCACCATCCACAATGTGTCTATGGTCCTCAGGGAGGCCGACTACAAGATCCGCTTCAGCGAGCTACGGAAAAAGCGCCGAGCCATGTTTGATATCGATTGGGACATGCTGCACCCCAGCCTTGGTGACGATGACGCCTGGGACATCCGCCTGCTGACTATGAGTGTATACTTGCCCGGCGCCAAAGTAGATCGTTCCAGCCTACCGCCCAACCCGCCTGCCAGCCAGACCACGGTGCGGATGCACCTCAGTCACACGGGCGTTTTCCGCTTCCTAGACCAGGAACGGGAAACGCACGTGTTTGAGCTGCCGCCCGTCACCACCTCGTTCGCTCACAAAGAGATTCCGGCCGAGGACGCACCCGAATCGTCTTTTGTGCCGGCGACGACCCCGGTCAAGGGCGAATCCTTCGAGCTCGACTTCCTTGATGGAAAACATGATCCGGTCCCTCTGCAGTCGCCGATGGGCGTATGGATTATTGAAACGCTACAGGACATTGATCTCAAGGACTGCCACTTCATCAGGTTCGATTTTCAGGTGAGCTACCGTGTGTAAAGCCGAAACAACGCAAAGCGCTTTCAGCTTGTATAAGGTATGCTGGATTGCAATCCGAGGGAACCGTAGCCGGGCCAAAAGACAGAGTCTCTTATCCCCGTGTGAGAAGACATTCTTGGAATCCTTATACAGCCAGTCCTGTTCTGGAACGGTAATGCCTGGGCTTATCACATTACAGGCCTTTTGACATGCAGGGAGGCCTTTTCAACATATATAGAGGCCATTTTAGAATACAGGAAGGCATTCATAGAGTGCAGGAAGGCCGTTACGGTGTTTATGTAGGTGTTATCTGAATCGGAGATGGCCCGAAATAACAGAAGCATGGGCGGTCTTTACACCAAGACATTTTTCGCACTGACTGAGGGCTTTCTTTTGGCCCGAGCCTTTGTACACGTCTTGGAAGTCGTAGTGGAGAGCCGACTGGAAGCTTGGCATCATCTGGATGATTTGAATCTGTATTCGCTCTTCCATCTTGCCTTCTATTGGGGATTCGAGTTCCTTTTATTATAACCCTAACCCTATGGCGCCTTTTGTTCTCGTGAGAGCACACGAGATAATGCCGGTTGCTGCGGTGCCAAGCCCGGATCTTAGGTCGATGCCATTGGACCATCTAGCGCTCAGCGGCAGGGCTGGTTTTTTTCTTTTCGTGAGGGGTAACGGCGTATTCGCGACAGCGGCTCCACCATGACAGTTTAATTGAGACACCAAAACTTTGTATGCGGGTTCCGTCGCCAAACTAACAGCTAGAAAATCGAAAAAAGTTAATAGGAGCTCTAACAGCGGATTTAAGTAGGACTGTGAAATTTGAGTTGAATTAAGCCTGTTTTCGTGATTCTATCGCAATTGCAACTTCGGTCGTCGCTGGCAGAAGATGTATTTAATGTGGGGATTGACGTTTTGGTGTCTTGATTATTTTGTCATGGGGAGAGCGGTAAGATCTGAGGCCAACGGGAGTCCTCAGAGTGGGACAGAGTGGGAATACTACGGGTTTGAAAGGAGGCGATCCGATCCTCCCAAGCCAAGATTCTGGCAACAAAACCGACCAACACCTTTCGTGTTCTGAGTTTTCAACTCTCTTCAACTCATTCCTCAGCAGCCACTAGCCGAATTGAAGGCATTCAATCTCCACAACAATTTTTTTTTTTGGAGAGCGTTACGACAAATCCACACGAACTTTTGACCTGCCAGCGCGCGCGTCAATAACCGGGCGGCCAACAAGATGCACCCGGCCTTCACCCAAGGCATTCATAGCGTCTTGCCCGAGTAGGTGCCCAATCCAGAACGAGAGGGCTGCATCACGTTACTTCAATTCCAACCCCCACGTCAGCCACAAAATATGGCAATATTCTCGGCAATTCTGGCACGGGTGCCTGGAGCCTTGTCGTCGTCGTCGCGATGAAGTTCTTGTTGTATTTCTCTTATTTATCCCTCACTTCCAGTCGGCCATCTTGTGTCAGACTTCGTCACAATTCTTTGAACGGGATTAACTGATCACGATGCTGTACAGGCCACTCAACTCCAGCGACATCCGGCTCATCACCATCCATCCGTCGGATGATCCCAGCAGCCCAGTTATCTGCACCCTGAGCCACCATGACATAACTCAGAAATGCTACACAGAGGCATACGCTGCCGCCATCAAGGGTACTTCCCGGCATGATTGGGACGGCCGCGACAGGCCGCAGTGGACATCTGAAAATCTGTACGAAAACACGGCGGCGGCAACTTCCAATCTGCCACCGTTTCGCTATGTCTGGGGCGACTTTGTGGCTCTCAGCTACACATGGGGCGACCCGGCCATCAGGCGCCCCATCCAGCTGAACGGCCAGACCATCAACGTGACTGCGAATCTCTTCGGAGCCCTCCAGGCCTTCCGCTCGCGCCCCTTTAGCAAGGCCGGGTGGAAGATCTGGATCGACGCGCTCTGCATCAACCAAGGCGATCTCTGGGAGCGCGGAACCGAAGTCAAGCGCATGGGCGACATCTACAAGGCCGCCTGGACGCCCGTCATCTGGCTCGGCACTGCCGCCGACGCAAGCGACCAGGCGTACGATCTCATCCGGCGGCTGGCACCACACACCCACGAGACCGACCAGGTCATCAAACTGAACCGAATTCTCAAGCAAAGCCCCAGCGAATTCGGCGACGGCAGCTGGCGAGCCCTCCATGACCTGGCCGCACGGTCCTACTGGCGCCGCGCGTGGATCGTCCAGGAAGGCTCCCTGGGAAGAGCCGACACGCCCGTGTTCTGCGGCGACCAAGAGCTCCGCTTCATCGACATCTACCGCATGTTCACCTTCCTCGGCCGCACCGACGAGGTCCTCAACATCTACATGCAAGGCGAGCTCGCCGCGGTCGACCGCACCATCAACCTCAGCATCCACACCGCCATCGGCGTCGTCGCCAAGATCGGCGACTACCAGCAGGAGACCGAGTCCGGCACCAACACCGCGCTCGACATCTTCAGCACCATTCAAATCAGCCGCTCCGTCGACGCCACCGACCCGCGCGACAAGATCTACGGCCTCCTTGCGCTCATGCCTGACGACCTCACCCAGCACATCCACCCCGACTACACCGCCCCCGTCGCGTCCGTGTACGCCTCCTTCACCCAGCAGACCATCACCCTCGCCAAGTCGCTCAACATCCTGCAGATGGTCACCCCGCACACGGACAACACCCTGTCTCTCCCCTCCTGGATCCCTGACTTCACCTCCCCGCAACGCCTCTGCTCCCTCGGCAGCATCCCGCACACCGCATCCGGCACCACCACGCCCAAGGTCACCTTCTCTAAATCCCCCACCAACACCACTGACACAGCAGTAATTTCCGACGCCATTTCCATCACCGGTTTCATCGCCGACACCATCCAAGGTCTTGGCTGCCAATGGGCGAACGGCTGGCCCGCGTCAACCTGCCACCCCGCCCCCGCCTCAAACCAGTCCAACCCATACGGCTCCTTCGCGGGCGCGAGAGAAGCCCTCTGGAAAACCATGGTCGCGAACCGAAGCGTGTATACCATGGCCTTGGAGGAGGATTACTCTCTACTGCTATCTGTCCCTGCGATCGACAGAGCCAAGGGCATGGGCACCGATGCGCTAGGAGGGAGCGAGGATCTGCAGGACCTCGCGAATAGTCACCTGCTAGGGTATTGTGTGCGCGCATTTGCCGGCAACGCAGAATTCACCGTCGCTGGGAGGAAGATTTCAGAGTATTTCGACGCCGAGTTGGATGTAGACAGGGTGGTGAAGGGACTGCCTGAGCTAAGACATGCGCTGGGCGCGAGGGATAGGATTAACTTGTATAGGAGGATGTTTACGACGGAGAAGGGGTTTGTGGGGATCGGAATGGAGGAGGTGAGGGCGGGGGATGTGGTGGCGGTTTTGTGGGGGTGTAGTGTGCCGGTTGTGCTGAGGGAGGAGAAGGGGCGTTGGGTGGTTGTGGGGGAGAGTTATGTGCATGGGTTGATGGAGGGGGAGGGGTTGGGCATGTTGGAACGGGGGGAGGTGACAGAGAGGGAGTTTGAGATTTGGTGATTTGCTCTGCCTCGTCTACTACCTACCATACCTTGCCTTGAAGATGAGATGGGTAAAACAACCTAGTTGTCTGCGACAATCTGGGCACACGAATTTCCTTATGATCATAGAGTACGGCGCTGAGGTGTCCAGAATTGGAAATCCACAGTGCTCAGCCCCGGCTCTAACAAATATGACCCCACTACTTTCCGTAACTAATGCAGCTAATCGTTTGCACTCACTTATACGTTCCGTTTCTTCACCGTCTCTTATATAGCAGTTTTTTTACAGCAGTTCCCCTTTGCTCCATTTCTACCTTAAATAAGGGAGCAGCTACTAAGGGATCTATTTTTTTTGAAAATAATGCACTTTAAAAAAAAAACAGGTCCGGTTATAAGATAGTTATATGGTGAGATGGAGCTTGAAAAGTTGATTCTTACCATGTACTTTTTGGGGCCAGTTATTATTCCGGAAAGCCGCTGTGGACGTCCCTTTTCGATGTAAAAATTCTAAAAATTCGACTTTTCCTTTTAAGTTGCATCTTCACTAATAGTGCTCCAAAATTAAATCCGACTTCAAATTTAGAATCGACAGATTCAGGCTATCTTCAGTGTACATTTTTCTATATAGTCGGGATCCCACTCTGCGGCTCGCTGATGCCGACGGGAGTCGCCAGCTCGAACAGGTTGATATTAATATTAGCGGTCACATCTTGCAGGACGCTTTAGGGGGAGTCTTGACAGATATGAATCTTTAGTTCGCCCCTGGTTGCATAAACAGGAACCCCTGGGATGTTGGCGTCAGCGCTAATATTCAATCTTGTTCCATATCGGTCACTCAGCTGCATGGAGATGCTCTGATCTGGATTTAGACAACGTTATTGTTTGACCCCTGAATGCGTTCGCGTTCAGCTTGGTCTTAAGGGACGGAGAATATCTGAGATATCCTCTCCCCTGGATTTGACTCCTGTGTTATAGCTGCTGTTCTGGTTCCTCTCGTTTCCTCAGTTCCAGAGCCCTCCCACACCAGGCAGACATGGAGATGCACAGCTTGGCAGCCCGACGGGCGCGATCCGTCTCCGATGCTCGCTCTGGCATTGACTTTCTCAGAATCCCTTCTCCAAGAAGGGACCGCATATGGTCTCCAGGCCCTCTAGCATGCGATCCGCCCACCTGACAAAACACATTCAGTCATCCCTCTCACCTCTCACACTACGCCTTACACCCCTCCTCTCGAGCTAACTTGAAGGCCGAAACTAACCTGCCACTCAGTCTCCTCAACGCCCTCTTCCGCCCCCTCCTCCTCTCCATCAGCCAACCCTCCCCACACACAAAATTCAAATCCTCCCACCTCACCTCCCCCTACGAAAAACCTTGGCTCACCAACCGCGACCCCCGCATGAAGTATGATTGCATCTTCTTCTTGGTCTTCGGCCTCATCGGCTGCGGCATCGGCGCCTACCTCGTCTAAACGGGATGGACCGCTTTCACGCCTCAAAACTACTGCCTCCAATGGGAGGATGACTTTCGCAACGGCATCGATCCCACCCACCGGCCCTTTAACATCCTGACTGGCGGGTTTGGCGTGGACGGCAAACCTTGGGCGGATAAGGTTAATGGCAGCGCCACAGAATTTTGGCAGGGGAGGAACGACTGGGAGCCAACATGGGGACAGGGCGATTCGAGGGGTATGGCAGTGAAGAAGGTGTCCATGTGGAAAGTGTGTGGATTGTAAATGAGTTTGGCATTGGTAGAAATTTGAGAGCATGGAAGTGGAGGTTCCAAAGTAGCTTGAGTAGAATGCACCATAATACACGCCACAACGAAAGCAGCAAAGCAGTTGGCAGAATCTAGATCGGAGCGGCTGAGTGCGGCTTGCATGTAAAGCCCAAAGCTTGTGCGATACTATTCGCTAATCGGCCCAGCAAGCACTCTTGTCACGTCTGCCTAGCCAATGAGTAAGACCAGATGCATGATAGAATGTTATGATTCTGCAGTATTTTGTGGTGGGTGGGTAGGTCGGCACCAGGCAGTAACCGGGCACTTTTGTCGGGGCTGTGGCGATGGCGCCTGAGATAAAACCTGGTGGAGCCTGGAAAGACTGGTTTGGTCCAACTCTCTCATCTACCCCGCAGCACAGTCTTCTCTCCTAGTGGTATTCACCTAACTTGAATCTTGATCACCGACATAGCATCTCCAACAATGGGCTTCCGGCGCAGCATCGATCAGTTCCTTGAATTCCGCCCAGATGCGTACAGAGCAGAGATATCACAGCTGCTGCAGCCCGAGCTACGAGATTTGCATAAGCGGATCCAGCGCAAGCTCGTCAGCGCCGCGACGCAATCGGCCCTAGGCGTCGCAGGGGCGGCGGCCTCGGGTGGCCTGACCCTGGTATTCTCGGGCATCGGGGCACGTCACATCGACGTTAACAGGCAGCGGTGCGCTGTTATAGAGGCCTTGCTGAAGGAGCGCGGTTGGACAGGGCATGACTTTGGGTTTACAGATTTGATGGTTGGCGCAGCTCCGGGAGCCGATCATATCGCCGATCAAGCCATCAGCCATGTTGCAACTTTGGCGGCTCACCACGGCACCGAACAGTTCGCCGGCCAAGTCCAGCCCACTACGTTTGGCGGCCCGGAGGCGGCAGCAGTACATTACGCGGCGCATATCGGCATCGGACAAGGGACGGCATGGGTTCTCAACAACGACTCGAGCCCGGTACTGAGCACAGAGCAGAACTCGACAATCCCTTCCGTTCAACTGGGCGATGGTTTCATTGGGCACTCCCAGGCCCAAACGATGAAAAGAGCCTTCATGCTCTTACTCCCGGCATTGGTGTGCTCCATTCTTGGTCTAGAGTTTCTCTGGATTGCCTTGTTCGGTGTCTTCGCTAGATTAGGCTTCACGCGCTATGCGGGGCTTGCAGTAGTTGCATGTGCAGTGTTGCTGACGTTCTACTCGGGGGTTGGTTTTCTCTGCCTTATCTCGGCCCTAGCAGTCGTGTTGGATATCTATAACCGCCACAGTCCCTATTTTCACAGGTTATTCGTCTCGGCGATCCAAATGTTTTTTTTCTTCAGCATGTTGTTTTTGGTGGGGTGGGTAGGGTTTTACATCGTCATTGTTATTGACAGGGCCTGGCGTGGGTCATGAAGTTCCTCTGAGCGAGAGCACACAGCGGTGGAAATTGACTGAATTGTAGTGGGTCTGAACTAGCCTAGACATATCAAGTTTTGCTTCCCCAGGGAAGGTACGGGGCGAAAAGGAAAGTTGAGAATGTGGGACGATGAAATGCTAGGTGCTGCGCCAGCCAGGTTGTTTTCTTTTGAAGAGGCTATCTCCAGGGTTTTTTGATCGCAATCTCTAAACCGGCATCATTTATCGAAGTAGTCTTTGGGTTACTCTACAAACTCTATCAAGATTCCATGTGTGGAATTCCATGTGGAATATCCGTTGCTGGACATGGGTTGGAACCAAACGCCTCAAGCAAACCTGCAACACCCCAACTAATGTTGCCAAGGCAGCAACAACTCCAACGGTAAGACCAGCAATATCGCTAGAGTTCTAAGTTGGTTGTTTGTCTTGCCCTCTCGGTGTTACCGTGCTTTACATTGGTCCATCGCCCGACGTCACTGTACTTGTTGATTTCAACGATGCCGTTGGCGTTGCTGAAGCAGACGCCGATTTACCCGCCTTTCGCGCAGAGTTTGAGGAGCAATATCCAGGTAATGCCTCGGTGACCTTCAGCACATTACCTCCGCCACAGCCTTGCTCTACCCTGGACGAGTTGGCGCTGTGGAGTTCCATGAACGCCGTTTTGTTGCCGCAAATACACGAAAAGCCGTCGGCGGGGTCGCACAAGTGTGCCGCTTTGAAGGACCGGACTTCCGATATGGCTAAGGACCTCGCACATCCAATGGCCAAGGTGAAATCTGTGGTGTCTTGAATGTATATTTCAGCAGTAGTCGATTCGTTGACTGTCGGGTGGCTGCCTACTGCTAGTCTGGAGCCGGATACGCAGTATTTCCACAGGATATTCGTGGCTGGGTATGCAGATTCGAAGCCGCATCGTTCGGTGCAGTGGCCCCAGATGCTGTCCCCGGGAAGGGGCGAGGCAGTGGTGTTGCCGCATATGCACGAAAAGGGGTCGAGAACATTGCAGGAGCGGCTTGACTTGAATCGACTTGACTGGATGACTGCGTATTCCCTGACACAGCCATTTGCGTTTGCGTATTCGTTTGTGTTTTCAAACTGCTTGGTGGGGTTCGGCTCGTTTTCCTAAAGCATCTTAGCATCCGAATGGTCCGCGAACAAGCTTGTTTACACGATCGAGACAACCGCGTGCATTGAGTCGATGGCTGAGCGTACACGCACCCTTCGATGAGAAACGACGGCAATTCCGTTCTGCTAGCAATACGACAGAACTTCACAGCGACCTTTGATGTCGTTCAACGCGAAGTTGAAGGGATCAGCCTTGAGCGGGTTGTCAGGGTGCCTGTCTGGTAAAGGCGCAGAATCCTAATGTCTCTGAAGTAAGGGCCGTTGTTAGGCTGCGCCAGTCCCAGTAACGACCTCCAGGGTTATCAGAACACCCCTTTAAATCCAACAGAGCTTAAATATAGACTTTAATATTATATATCTAGATGTTCTTTTCTAATAAATCGGCTTCTGTGTTGTATGGAGGCCCGAGCCAGAATAGTGCGGGTTCTGGCTCTCTAACCAAATTCAACTACTCGAAATTCACCACTTTGATTCGCCTCTCTCGCCGTGATAGTTGTGAATACCACGAATTTCCATGCCCCACAAGCCACCGTTGGTGTGGTAGTTTGTGAGGGGGTTCAGAAAGAAGATAAGAGTTTCGGCTGTAGCTGATCACGTCGGGGGAAGGTTTCCTTGGAAAGTAATAGAAAACTTGTGGCTATTATTACTACGGCTTTTAAATTACCGTATGAATAGTACTCAAATGGATGCCCGCTTCCCACCACTCGCCTCACTCCTCCTTCCAGCCAGACTTCCTATTATTGCTAAGAGAACTTTAACCCCTATCCCCCGCCCATTCTTTGGTAAAACCTTAATAGCGCCTTTACATCGTGCATGAAGGAGGTATTGATGGCCTGAATTGCCATAACGTTGCCCGTCGCTTAAAATCCATCCTATCAAATCACAGTGTCGCCTCCTGACCTTTATTTTTGGCTGCGGAAAATGTGATCCCACAAAGCCGAAGCGGTCAACTGAATGATACCGAAGGCGATGAAGCCGGTGACGAGCTTCCAAGGAGTAAGCTCTTCCCTGATATGTGCCCGAAATCTCTGCCAAAATCCACCTGGCCGTGCCTCAGGCGGCACTTCGCCAGCCAAGTCGGCTGCGCTGAGCGATGTTGTGTCATTTGGCATTTTTCGTTCAACGGCTGAGGTGAAGATCCGAGGAAGAACGGGAGCCGAAGTCACAACTTGGAGAATATTTTGGGGAGACAGAGCTTGGCGCTTATGGGGTGAGCGAGAGCGCCTTATATGCCCCTAGGCACCATGCAAGCGCGGGTTCGATAGCCAATCGCGGAGATGGATGGCAGCCTACTGATACGGGGGCTAAAAGTAATGAGAACGTCTATTTGCACTATGACCCCCCAGCATAAACCCTAACCCTCACGAGTTGAGCACACCCACCAACTACACAATCATCACTATCCTCACCATTACGCGCATTCGCTTTTCTTACTCCCAGGGTAGGTAATCAATCCACACATGGTTATTCGGGCTAATTAGGTGTTCAGATAGCCAAAAACAGCCCGCCACGCGATGGTGCCTTAACACTAACTCCCAAGATCGATTCTAACTCGAATACCGTAGAATAGGTGGTAATTATAACGTTAGGAGTAGTGGTAAAAAGAACGAAGGCTTAATTCCACACACTTAATCAGAATGTGGCCGCATTTGCGACCGTGTATGCGATGCGAGAGGCATTTTTGGTACGGGCGGGGGTTAGGGTTGTATGTGGTGGCTGTGTGAGTCACAGTGCAAATAGACATTCTTAAAGTAATTACCCTCCCACGTTAGCTGGGTCCCTGCACACAGTGCCTCGCTTCTATCAAGCATTTTTCTCGCTCCAGCATGCCATACGCTAATTCCAGGGGATAGTCTGGTGAAAGGCCCCGGTCGTGCACACAGGACCCAGGTAGTATCATTTCAGTTGAATACTTTAAGTTCTCAGTTGTTTATCTAACGGTGCTGCTAAACGCAGTCCTGTAATAAGCATTGACTAGTCTCCGCTAAAACGACTTTCGACGCTCCTCCAGGATTTGTTTCCCCGCTAGCAGCCACCACCTGCATCACGTCAAGCGTAGCGTCAGCAGCGTGATAATGCTTGCTATTTCGTTGTGTGGCACCGGCGCCTGGCTGCTGACACATAACCGAAGTCAAGCAGAACGGGCAATTGCTAGCTATTCTACTATCCACAGGCCTCTATGAGGTGCTGTCCTGTCTGGCGGTGCCCGTAGACAAAGGCTGCTCAACTGCTTTCAGCAGGTCTACTAACGCGTTCCAGTCTTCCAGAATCTGCTCATCAAGTCTCGCAGGGATGGTTTGCACGCAGGCGGTGAAGTTGCGAAACGGGGTGTTGTATTGAATCGGTAGCCAAACCCACAGACAGACTACGTCGAAAATTTCCGTATTTCACAGGCTAGTGTCCGTGCCCCTGCATGAATGAGCTCATGGGAAAGAATTAGAGGTTTTCTCGGAAAGCTCCGCGCGGCTGGTTTGGTCGATGCAACATGCGTCAATCCAGATGTACCAGCAGCCATGTCTGAGAGCGACGGCGCATGATTTGTAAATCTTGTCGAAGGCGTTTTTCGCCTTTGTGATGTTCGCATTGGACGGATCTTGGTGGTGGTAATCAGACTGTTTCCCGGTGCAGGCCGTAACAACCGGTTCTTTTAGTCATCTAGTGTTGGCTAGATTCAGCGAGCCCTCAGCGAGCCCTCGGGTACCATAGGATGGCTCAGAACAAAAACGCCTTCCCAACTGGCACCCTATTTGGTCCAACTTTGTGCCCAACGAGGCCGCTCTCCAGTCCAACTTGGAAATCATCAGCCATGAAGCCAGCCACTTTCTCATACGTAGTCGTCATGTACAGCCATCCAACGAAGAATGAGTTCAGATACTTCCCCAACAGCGGCACCCACAGCAACGTGTTCCTCCAGTTTGGGAACTTTGGTCCACCGAACTCCACGTCTCCGACATCGCCACGCTTGTCCCCTGGTAACATCATCGCAGGGCACATCACACTCCACGCCACTGACTCAGTCCGCCGTTGCATCAGCAACGGAAATGTCGTGCGGTGGATAGGGAACATGGGGGGGAGGTAGTGCCATAACAGGGTGTCGTTCCAAGGCGAGTCCATCATGCCGAGATCGCAGATCATCCACGCGCGGATTCGTTTGTCCGGCGCGATGTCTCCGCCGCCGCTCCGCTCGCGCGCGACCGACTCGGCGGCATCCAGTGTCGCTGTGAAGATGAGCGGGAGTTCGCTCGTCTGCCAGACCCAGAAGGGCGTGTACCCGCCAGCTTGGATGACGCCGTCGCAGCGGTGTGTACGCAGGGCTTCTGCGATAGGTTCCAGGGTCCTAGCGTCGGCTTCGACGATGGCTTCGCAGTGACTCTTAAATTCGGATGGAAAGGTGTTAGCGTCGCGGACCATGGCGATGACGGTGTGGCTACGCGAAGACAAAGCGGCGACGCAGGCGCGACCGAGACGGCCGTTGGCGCCGATGACGAGGACTCTCATTGTGCGACCTTGTTGCCCTCTGGTTTCAGCTTGTTTCCAGAGTGTGAAAGACTTGCAATGTTGAAGTTGGAGTGATGCTGGAATGTGAAAAGTTTCATGTGTGGATAGACTCATCATCGCTCAGCCACTTCGCTTTGTCTCGGTCCGTAACAGGGCAGCAGTGCGACGGGCAAATCTCATTGGGCCACAACAAACTTCGGCAATGCTGTGAAACATCAACTCGGTCGCCATCCGAGGTTTCTGTCTGATGGCCATTTGAACTCATTTGGTGACTCTCTTGCATCAAAATTGCTTTTCTAAACTCAACCTCATTTATTAAGCCTTTTGTGTTGTGTACAATACATATGTAGAAGATCAGCAGTCTACTGCCTATCGAACGTGCTGTTGGTTAGGGAATGTGAGTTGTTGTCTCACGGGGGCCTAGAACATGACCCCGCAGAACGCCGGTATGCCAAAACGCTCGTCTCAGCTAGCCACCGACCTCCGAAGGGTCGCATTGGGTGGCACTGGCGGCTTCACGATACTGGCGGGAGCCCATCTGTTCTGTAGGAGTAAAGATCTATAGGATGTATACTTTCCACATTGAACACCCTCCTTGTCACCGCTCTTCCAGACGTGCGGGAATTTCGACCACATCACGGCTCTGGTAATGTAATCAGGCAAATGGCTAGTGAGGACACACCTAAACTGGTGGTCCTGTGGGAGCGTCGACATCTGTTTGCACGGTTAAGATAATGTAGGACTACCTGTATAAACGGAACATTGCCCGAACCCGGAACTTTCTGCGAGCCTAATGTTGGATTGTTTAGCACAGGCCACAGCGAACTAAAGGCAAAACGATGGGATGAAGACGAAGACGAGCCCCTTTCGCGATCCTTGCAGACCTTGTAGGGAGCGATGCAGATTCTTGGAGGGCAATGCGTACCTGATCCCGGGATCCTTTGTCCGGGGAAGAGCCCAGTCTGCAAGCTGCCTCAGAACTCCAAGTGCGTGATGAAGGAGCAACAAAGAGTGCATCATTACGACCTTCTCAGGTTAGAAAGTTCTTGATCGAACCCTGTCATGAGGTAATTCGGCATCATGAAAAATTCATGTGCACAAGTGACCTGGGGGAAGTCGAATGTTCGGTGAAGACAATATCAGTGAATGCCCATTTTCAGTAGCTTGACATAGGTACCGAAAACAAATCCCTAGGTCAACCCATGTACTCGATGCATCGGCCAAGTCATCCGAACGTTGCTTGTTATAACATACCAGGCAACGGCACTTCCGCGGGCCGGGTGTCTCCCCGTACAGAACAGTTCTCGGATGTCGGGTGAGCGTGGCTGCGGCGCCTCATTTCCACGTGGTTGGGCGTTCTGTCGGTTTCTTTTTATTTGTTTTTTCGCGGGGTCGCGAACCCCCTGTCGCTGTCGCACGTCTTCCGCAAAAAAAGAAAAAGAAAAAAGGTCGAGCCTGTTATCCATCCCAACATGAAGTCATCAGCCTATTCTTTACAGCAAGAAAGGCCTCAGACCAGGATCGCAGACAAGTGGCATCCACGGCGAAGGCATGCTGCAGAGCTCTCTGCAGTCTGTTTGTTTGGAGGACAGGGGGGACCTTTGAAGCCGACTTTCATGGGTACGGATGGTACCGAAGACGCCACGTGGAAGCTCTGAAACACGACCGTGGAATCCACAGAGAAGAATCGACTCAGTCCACCGACCGAGTTTGGCGGCGGTAGCGCTGAATTTTTGAGATGAGATGTCGGAACTCACCGAAAAAGGAGGCCTGCCGATTGGTTGGGTGTCCACATTAGGGAGATTGGAGCTCGTGCGAATCGGGCGCGCGAAGTCAGAGCCCTCCACAACCAAGGGGGGGGGGAGGGGTCTTTGCAGATGGCAGGGGACCAACCCTGGCATCTCAATGGAATTCGGGGAGCTCAGTCTGCGCTTAGACTCGCCGGGTCCCGACACTATCTCCCAGTAAGATAAATTTCAGCACGCAAGCGTCGCAGTCTGTCGAAGAAACAAGGGCGAGGACAGGAGAAATGCAACGGTACCATGGACGGGGCTGCACTGACTGTTACGCAGCTCGGCACATGTATATGAAGCATGCGACGTGACAACCCAACTCTCAAAGGCATCGCATCTGTCGCCCATACCATCTATCTTCACCGATTGGCACTCCACGTCGCTTTTCTTTTGCTGCACCCGAGGAAACGACTCGCACCGGATCCATGTCTAACCATCCGCTATGGAGCGCTCAGTACGCTGCAGCGTCGGGTTTGGAACCGAACCCCGAACACTCCCAGAGGCCATTTGTGTTCCCGCAATCGGAGACGGTCGCGCATCTCACTGGTCATGGTATGCAGCTGGATGCAATGTCGGGCTTTCAAAACACCTTCCACATCTGGCCGCCGCATCCTCTCGCGAACGATCCATCGGCATCCTACCAGGTCGGTAGCGCATTGAGCGCGCCACGCCAACCACAGGGGCAGCATTGCGGGCCGCGATCAACGGGCGGGTCGTGGTTCTCTCGACACAATCCCTTTGCTTCCAGCTCTTCACGCTCTCAGGATACGGAACCGTGTTGGCGGTGTAAGGACTGTCATAAGAAGGTTCGTTCCTTCGACAGATTTCTATGGTCCTTCCACTAACACTTTTCTCAGTGCGTTACAGGGACCGATTTATGTCAGCGGTGTGTGACGTCTCCGGGAAACTCGAACATTCCTTGCCGACGCGGCCCCGTCTACAGTACCCTGGGCCAGCTGTTCTTCTGCCACCTTTTACCACCAAAGGAATCCTCAAAGGCACGACTGCCTGCTGAGCTGTGGCGTGCGGCCAAGTTCATCGATGGCATCAGGCGACGATACATCACTGAGACCGACGCCATCGAGTCTTCTAGCTCTGGCGCAGGGACAAGACACAGCGGTCTCCTGGTCAGGGTGATTACAACCAAGGTCGAGAACATCAACTACTTCGAGCCTTTCAAGGACTTGGCGGGGATTCGCATCACCGAGCTTCCGTACGACGGACTGATTTCTAGGATCGTGTGGGAGCTTGAGGACAACCTGGAAGCTGCTGGTCTGATTGGGCTCGGGTTGGTTGAGGACCTGGTGGGATTCCTCGAGGCCGCGTCTCTCTGCGAGTCGCAATACGGCCACTACAAGCAAGAGCGACGCCTGGTCTACAACTCGATGTGGTGTCTCTCGTATTGCCTGGAAACCCTGCGACTCTCCTCGCACGGCCTGCTCAACCCACAGCCCCATTCCCACTGCGATGGGGCCGGCCAGTGTGTGTCGCCGGGCCTGCGAGGGCTCTCCAGGTACGCCTTCCGCTATGTCGAGGCGCTCGACAAGGCCATCTTCCACAGGGACAGGCGCAAGTCTCACAACTGGCTTCTCATCTTTTACAGCTTGCGCATCCAGTGCTATGTGCGCCGCGCCCTGATGGTCCTCGAACAACGCCAGCAGCCTGACCCCATGGGGTCATGGGCTTCCAATGCAAGCTGGTATCTTTGGGATGCGGTGGTTCTCTTCCGAGAGATCTCGATGCAAAACCGCGGGAAGCTGGCCGCCAAGATTCGGGACTCCAAGGCTCAGCCTTCAGTCTACCTGCAGCAACCACAGCAGCGTCGCTCAGCCTGGGCCGGCAGCAGCACCAGCAGCCCCCAGAGCTGGGAGGAGTGGCACGAAGAGGGCGTCATCACGCACCTCGAGAGGATCTTCGACATCCCCGCAATCACCAACACTGCCAACCACGCGCCCCCGACCATACATCAACAAACCGCACACCCAAGCACGCACCGCCAAGTCTCAGTCCAGGGTATCCACCACCTAGAGACACCTAACCATGATGATGTCGACTTCAATTCGGATAACGAGTCTGACTCCGACTCCGACTCCAAAGTCACTGTCGTCGGATCCCCAAGCGCAACAATACTTCAACCCGCACCGCTCGCCTTTGCCGGCGCCAGCGCCAGTGCCAACAACCGCGATGACAACGAGATAGCCATGCAGATGTACTGTCCCACAAGCCCGTCCTCGCCCTTCCCAAGGGAAACACCCACGCCAGTGCCTTCCGACTGGTCCGTAACGAGTTTCGATCCAAACTCCGCTGCAGCGTCGTTTCAGTGGACGGACACGACGTTTTCCCCAACTGCCTCCGACACCGCATCCATGACGACGTCGAGACTGTCCTTTTTGGAAACGATGTGGGATGACTGCGATTTCAATGCTCTCCAGTTTGACAACACATTGACTCCTAACGACTGTCACTTTTACAATACGCAATGAAACAACCCATTCGAAGTTCCCATTAGCAGAATTTCCTTTGTTTCCATCTCAATATTTCATATCTATTCTTTGTACTCGTATATAAACCTATACGCCATAGTCAAGGATCAGTCTTGGAGGTTTTGTCGAATTTCATTGATACCCTGGGCAGTTAACGCGTGGTTTGGTTTCAGTCTCTGTGATACAATATGGTCACCTGGTTGGCCACGTGACTCGCCACCTTCCACCACTATATTACTGGCTCTCTGCCACCCTCTCCTTTTTATCTAGTTAAGCAATTCCATCACTCTTTTGCCGAACGGTCAGAAAACACTCTGTTTTGTGTTCCACAGTCTCGCAACATGGGCATTTTACAAGCTCGCATAGTAGTAACTTCTGTAACTGTCACACGCTGAACGCCCCTGACACCCCGATTAGGCCATGCCCCACAGCTTGGCCCCACTATGGCTTGAGGACGCTGTGTGAGGCTTGCCAAGGTTCAGCTTCGGTCCCAGGGGGACCTTAGTATTTAGAGAGCTCATCAGAGCCAGATTGTATTTCGAAGGGCAAGGACCTTCGAGGCCATAGTTAATTATTATGTTCAGGATAGATCAGTTCAGTGCCCACAGGGCCATTCATCTGTTCCACGCCACAGCCACAGGCCCCTCAGCCACCCTGTGGCTGGCAGTGTCACAATAACAGACGTTTTCCTCCTCTGGCAATCCCAAGCCGTAGCGCTAAACCGTGATAATACATACCGCACTATCTGGTCATCATTGCGCTCGGTAAAAGAAGTGTCTACAATAATAAGTTGTTCGGAAAAATAGACAACTCGACCTGGGCACGATGGGTTTAGAGACACTGGAAAAGGTCGAGAGCAACACTTTTGAATCCGAATATAATATATATGATTTATCAACATGTTAAAATTACAGGTATTTCCTTCTCCTGTATTTAAAGTGAAGGAAAGCGTGGCTAGGTGGTGGTGGTAGAGGTCCCAAAACTGGGTCCTCGTAACTCCACTGCCATTTTAGACCCGTGGCAACTCTAGCCGAGGCAGCCAAGAACTGTGACCCCCTCGCTTAGTCTGGCTCAGTCTGGCTCAGGCCAAGGCAGCAACCGCTCAGTTCCGAAGAAGGAAAGGGAAATTCATGGTGTCGATTTTAGGGTGGTGAAGTCGCTGTTACTTCCCCTTTGGGGGACGGGAGTGTTGTTCGTGGTCAGGTTGGGAGGTTGACGACGCGGTATGCGGTGGATTGGCGGTGGATTGTCCTCCATTGCGTGGTGAATTTGGACGGGATTGGCTTTGCGGCCTGGACGCTTGTCAGGTCGTGGATGGAGGGGGGGAGAGTTCCGGTGTGGGGGTCGCATTCACTGGCCGTGCTTTCGAGGGGTGAGGGGGTGGGCGAGCTGTTTGCAGGTGCGGAGTCAGTGGATGAGATAGAGAAGAGGGCGAGGCCGGTTAGGATCAGACTGGTTGATGGGGAGGACCCGGGAATAGGGTGCATGAGCACGGGGAGAGGGGGACGGAGATGGAGGTTAGGGGGGGCTACGAACGGATTGAGTCGATGTAGAGGGTTGAGAGTGGTGTTGGTGTTGTCTGCCTGCACACTACCTCTTGAATCGGTTCCTTTCGACAGTGCGAAGCACAGCATAAGAGACGGCCGAGAGGCCAAATGCCAACTCAAAACCCAAATCCCCGCCACTGAGAGCTCCAATCGGGCCTGTCCACCATTCCTGTGTCATGCCCAAAACACAGCCCGCCACGCCAAATCCAAAGGCACCCAAGGCGGCATAACCGACCGGCAACTTGCTAGGCGTGTCGTAGTCCTCGGGACGATACCCCTTAATCCCTCGACGAAAGACAAAATGCTCGGTCAGGGCGATGGCCTCGTAAATGGCCAGCCAGTACGCCGTGGTAACGAGAAATGTCTCGAGCCAAGGGGCAAAGTTATCATAAGCCGGGATGCCGATGGCAATAGCGATAGCCACACCAAGCAGTGTCCAGATTAAACGCGGCACGCGCGCGGACCGTCGCGAGAGGACTTGTATCCCAAACGAGACGGAGTACACGTTGGGGCAGTTGTTGGCGATGATGCCGAGGGCTAGCAGGACGAGGCAGAACCGGCCAAAGCCGCCAAGGGGCGGGATAAGCACGTTTCCCAGGAGCCCGCCAACGCCGGCATCTTGCCATGCCTGCAAAAAGCTGTCGACGCGGACGGTGGCGGTGCTGATGGCGCAGCCGAGGGTCTCGACGAAGAGCAGCGGGAGGAGAAGACCGGCGAAGGACCAGAGGAAGATGGTAGAGCGCGGTGAGGACCCAGGCTGGTACACAGTGTAGTCGGCTGCGTACGAGCAGAGGCCTGTTGCGGCGCTGAATACGGTGCTGCCGAAAGAGAGGATACGACCGGCTTCGGCGTGGCCCGACTCGAGGGGTAGCAGGCTGTCGAAGTGGCCGGAGTGGGCGAACTCACCGAGGACAATAAGGTAGATAATGAACATGGGGATCCATGACCAGCGTTGGTATTTGTGCACGACATTGTACCCGAACCCGCCGACAAGAAGTGTTACGAAGGCGATGACGAGGATGCCGGCCCAGCCGGGCATGTTTGGGTTGATGGCGTGGAAGAGCTGCGCGCCGAGGACGATTTGCAGTGTGGACCACCCCAGGCAGGTGAGGACGTTGAAGAAGGCATCTATTTCCGCCACACAGCTTCCTTTTAGCCCCATGTCCCCCTGTAGGTGGGAGAACCGCGTTGGGACACTTACATAGCTTCACGCCGTACCATCCAAAGTAGAACCTCGATAGCGCTAACTGTCGAAGACCAAACACCGGCCCAAAGGTTGAGAAGAAGGATGTGGGAAGGACGCCAAGGATGTTGAAAAACAAGATGGTGAGTACCGAGTCCACAAACCCTAGCCCGAAGACAGGTTGTGCGATGGTACCGATCCCGAAGCAGGCCACAGCCATGTTTGAACCGAGCCACTGTTTTGAGTCCAACGTCAGAACATCGTCACCAGAATGTGACAGTATTAACCTACCACAGTGCCGACCTTGCTCATACTCGTGTCGGTCCGCTCGTCAACGGTGTCAGGGACGCGCTCAATCCCTCTCTTCTCGACACCAAGACCGCCCACGTATCTCTGCATTTTAGCAAAGACACCGTCGCCGGCCGAAAGGTCACCGTCTCGAACACCTCCCGCGCCCTCACTTTCAACCCCTCCGAGTCCTCCAATGGCTCGTTCCTCGTCCACATCATCTGCGTCGAGCTTTGCGTTTTCTACGTTGTTTGGATTCTTCTCCATTGTTAGGTCGTCGATGACAGGGTCGGGACTTTGGGTACCGTGGGGGGGATGATTCATGAGGTCAATGTAGGGGGTGTTGGAAATCCGGGCACTCCCATGGCTACCTGCCCTTACTACAGTCTTCATTTTCCCCTCGTCCTCTTCCTCTGTGCTAGCCAGGCACGCAAAAAGCGGGGTGATGATGTTGGCAAGTTCCCTGGGAGCGAGCTCTCTGACTTGTGGGGATCTTGAACGTGTGCTGGCAACGGGATATCCAGTGCAAACAACTGGAAAGCAAGCCACTGTTCCAGCCATCTTGACCTACCACCTATCATGGGCTCCAAGGGTCTGTCGAGTTCAGCAAAGTAGGGGTCCAGCTGCACGCGAGGAGCAAATCACGCAAAGTTTGTTGCAGAGGCTTCGTTTCTGCATGCCGATGGAAGTCGGGCCACGATCCTAGTGGTCAGAATCGTGCACGGGGGCATGAGATGAGGCGCTGCGGGCCAGATCTAATTTGGCGGGTAGTGCATGCTGCAACCCATCGGCCTTTTGAGATGATTTTTTGCGGCACACCTTCGCCTATGGCCACTGCTGCACGGGGAAGTGCGGGAGGATCATTCGCGCGCTAGATGCGGGTCGCTCGATTGTATTTGATCGCGCAGCAATCTGATCTGCCACTCTGACATATGTTTGACAACCTTATAACGTTAGCCGGTCTTAGTTCCGGGGTTGCAAATGCTGGTAGCCGAGCAGTAGCCCTCACGATATTCGAGGCCAATCTTCGGCCCCCCCTACAAAGCAGTCCACCACCAAAATGACCCCGCCTCAACAAAAGCCCCGCCTCCGCATTCGGCAAGCCATGCAGGACGACGCAAGTGCCATGGTGGAAATCCAACTCTCCGCATTCGGAACCGATATCATCAACCAGTTGCTCTACCCCGGCGAGATTACCAAAGATGCGAGGGAGAAAGCCGTCCACTCACTTTTCTCTCCACCCAGCGGCCCTCGTCAAAATTCGGAGTCGCTATTAGTGGTGGCCGAACTAGATGATAGTTCTGGCGGTGGGCAGAGTGAAGTGATCGCATTTGCCAAGTGGTGCCTTCGGCGTCAGGATGTGTCTGAGGGGGAGTGGAATGTTGAGGCTCCTGTATCGCCTGATATGCTGGGCGAGGGTAGTAATATTGAAGTGTACAAGTGGTTCCATGAGACTTTGCACAGGAGGACGAGGATGCTTGTTCAAGGTGACGCCATGTTATGTGAGTGATGACAGCACCTTTTTTAACTCTGGTTAATCCACTCGAGCATTCTGTCCGATCCACAGGTGTTGGTGGATACGCTCCACTAGTTCTTGCTACTGATACAAACCACCTTTACAGATCTTGACGTTCTCGTCTGCGCACCTCATCGGCAAAGACTTGGCGCTGGGTCTGCTTTGGTTCAGTGGGGAGCTGACCTGGCTGACAGCCTTGGGCTTGTCACCTGGCTCGAGGCGTCCCCGTATGGATATCCCTTGTATAAGCGATATGGCTACGAGGATATCGCTGTGCTGGATCTCAAAACAACTGAGAAATGGGGGGTTACTAAACCGGAGGACCGGGACTGGGGTGAGAACTCGGCGCTGGAGATTGCCGGGCCACTTGCGGTGGGCGAGCTGCGAACAGTTTTCATGAAGAGGCTTCCCAAGACAAGTCGCTGAGATCAATGTTTGAGGAACATGCCGAGGACGTGAACAATGCGTCAGTGCTTGTCATTGCTACTGGTATAATGGGTTTGCTGGCTTTGCTCTAAACAGCTAAATCTAGCCCAAGCCAAGTGAATACAGTGAGATGCGCAATGACTAAGAGTCGTGTTATTCTTCTCCTAGTTCTGTAGAGCTATAGCATAGTTAGCGCTGGTGCCTTCCTGAAAGGGCGGCGAAGGGTTTCAGACCGCACTACACTCCACTCCTATAATGTGCGGCGAATCTGGGCACACGAGATTTCCTTTTTCGTACCTTGAGCACGTGAGGTTGCTCAGCCTGGCTCAGGCTCGGCTAGTCTTTTGTATTCGTATTACTTACCTGAGCGCTGGAGATTTCTGTCCTCTCTAAGTCTCGTGCTTACACCTCCTCAAGCACTCCTGCTGTTGTTCAATGCTGAATTCATCAACACATCTCGGCAAACTGTCACGCTCTGCTTCTAGTACACTAGGGTGATCTAGACAAAGATAGAACGTAGGTAAGGACTCCCAATGACGGTAGGGTGCAAGATGACTGAATGAAGGCTAGCGCAACTCTCATCCAGAGTTCCGAACAATAGATCGTAACTGAACAATATATTGCTAGCGTAAGGAACCAGAAGAGTCCCTCACCTCATCGTGTTCACGATGATGGTATCTATACTACTGAATACGCGAAGTAATTTGTACTGGCTCTGTTCCTCAAATATTCTGTCGCAACAGAGCTTTCTCCCTACAACAAAGCCAACTCTTAGCCCAGAGCCCCTTCTTAATTGGTCGTAGGGGCTTCGGATCTTTGCACGCTTGGCCCAGTGTGCCTGTCGCGCACGCTGTTTTTCAGGCCGCGCCTGCCCAAGTGACGGCCATTCGGGTCGTCACATAGGTACTATCCTACCTGTTCCGCACCATCGCCGCTATCAACAGGGCTAGTTAACCACGAACCTGCTGTCCGGTTCGCGGGAAGATCTGACCCTCGTGCAGTTTTGAATGCAATCAACTGCAGCCATTAGCCGAAAATACAACACTTGAAGGTTTTCCCCCGGGTGAGTCATGCGGCGACAGTGAAATCCAGCCAATCAGATAAGTCAGGTTCCAGATATTTGTTTGCTTTGAGCCCAGCCCTAGACATCAGACCTCTACCCAAAACATTCCACCGCCCAACTAATATTTTTTCGTATCAGATCGCCATGTCTCTCCAGCGCATCGCCATCGTGGGCAATTCCGGTGCGGGCAAGACGACGCTGGCGCGGTCGCTGGGATCACGGCTGGGGCTCGTACACATCGAGATGGACGGGCTGTTCTGGCAGGCGAACTGGACCCCGTTGTCGCGGGAGGCGTTCCGTGCGCGCGTCGACCAGGCCCTTTCCGGGACCGAAAAGTGGGTGACGGACGGTAACTACCTGCGCGCGACCCAAGAGGTGGTCTGGTCCCGGGCCGACACGCTCATCTGGCTCGACCTGCCGTTGTACGTGGTGTTGCTGCATCTGCTGCGGCGGACGGCGTTCCGCGTTTTTACGGGACAGGAGCTGTGGAACGGTAACACGGAGCACCTCTGGGCTCATCTACGCTTCTGGGACTGGGACAACCTGTTTGTGCACTGCGTGCGCGCCCACTTTCGCCACCGCCGCCAGTTCCCTATCCTCTTGGCATCCCGATAACGCACACCTCGTTGTGCTGCGCTTCCGCTCTGTTGCCGAGGTAGACAGTTGGCTAGCCGGGCTGCCGGAGAGGAAGGACGGTGCGATGGCTCCGATCTAGGAGATACCACATGCTGAAAGCACTCTGCATGCTATGGTCTAACTTTTGGGCGTATGTTGTAACTGGGTACAGATTGTAAGGGAATATGATGGTTATTTTGTTAAACTATCTACGGCCGGAAGGTCAGGGGTTAGCTTGGTCTGGCCGATACCAACACAGAAACTGCTCAATTTGGTGTGCCCAGATTCGTCTCAGATTACTGGCCTTTGGTCCTCGGCCGCGACAGGCCTCCGAGACCGGGGGTCTTGCTTTGTGTTGTTAGCGACACCGGTGGCGTCGTCAGCTGGTGGTGTGCGATTTGACGAGATGCTAGGTACCCATAACGTGACGTGATCGAGGTCCTGTCATTGGCCATGAATGTTAGTCTGCGGTTGGCTGCACACGACTGCTGGAAGGCACGCCTTCTGTGTGCCACCCAACCTTTTCCTGGGCGTGCTATGCCAATAAAAATACTAATCCTTCCTCGATTGGTCAGACAGCGATCACCCCGCCCGACCTCGAGGCGGGGTGAGCATGAGGCCGGGTTATGAGACCTGACTTTCTTTCCCTTTCTGATAATATGGCGCTGTTCCTTGGATGAACATGCAAGTCAGCCATACCTCATCCTTTACGGCAACCATACCTGTACCCCGCCATCATCGACCAGCACCCCAATTGTCCCAGCACCATGGCTACGAAATCGGCCATGCCACATAGCCCATCCGCCTTGCTCACGGCCATCGTCAAGAGTCTACAAAACAGCATCATCCCGAAGACGAAAGAGTTGGTTTCTACTGGAGGCTCGCCATTCGGGGCTGCCGTGCTCACGCAGTCGAGCTTGGAAACGGTAACCGCTTCGGTGAATGCCTTCAGAGAATCACCGCTTCTGCACGGCGAGACAAACTGCATCCGGGAGTTCTTCCAGACGCCCGCCGAGCAGAGACCAGATGCGAGCAGCTGCATCTTCTTCTCCACGCATGAGCCGTGCTCGCTCTGCCTCAGCGGCATCGCCTGGACCGGATTTCCCATTCTCATCTTTCTGTTCACGTACGAGTACACGCGCGACTCGACGGCCATTCCAGAAGACATTGAGATTCTTCAGGAGGTCTTTCGCGTGCGGGCGCCTGGGGACACGGAAGAGATTCTCGCCGATCGGCCGCTGTACAACAGGAAAAACAAGTTCTTCTCAGCGCAATCTGTCGCAGACCTGTTGGCCGAAGTTGAGGACGAGGAGGAGAGAGGCAGACTTGGCAGGGAGATACAAAAGATTAGGGAAGTCTATGATCAGTTCTCTCGGGATTGGACGGCGTCGAATGAGCAGAACCCTTGGCAGCAGCATTACCAAGGCCACCTGGTGTAGCAGACCCGCAGCAGAAGTAAGCACAGCATAGGCAGACTACACATTCGCGCCCTTTTAAACCCATTTCTTCAAGAATTGCAGCATTTCTGCTTTGCCCTGCCCTTCGAGTTCCACTCCGACCTTGAACGCTGCGTCTCTAAGGATCTGCCTGGCGACAATGGCAGCGGTGGCGGATATCTGATCTGGACGCAGACAACCATGTTTACGAATCTCCCTGGAGAGGATGGGGAGATGAAGTACTTTGACATGGATGGGAAGGCGTGGGAGGCGAAGACGCAAGGGATCTTCATTGGGGAGCTGGTCAGGGATAAGGACGGACCGCACAGGTTCAAGTGTGCGTTTGTCCAGGGGTTTGCGAATCTAACGCAGCTTTTGGGGGTTGCGGTGAGGAAGGTAGTTCTGCCAGTGGAAGTGCTGGCTGGGGAGGTGGCTTGAGGGACACGGGGTCATTGACGAAGTCATCACCTACCAAAGTACCGGCCAATGATGGACCAGCTCTCCGGGTATGTACATCCTGTTGTTAGTGTCCATGAAGTTTGTCATCAAGCGAAAAGAGTATCTAAAAATATACCATTTGCCGCAGTTACTCAGGCCCGGGCAGAGTAGGTAGCTAATGGTCAAACCTCGTGCTTACCTGACCCTACCTCCTCGGTCTGCAAACTGCCCCTCTTAGAGATGCTCGTCAAAATCTCATACAAAATCTGAGAAGCCACAAGGGCTGTCATCTGGCCCGCATTATCCCATTGTGGAGACACCTCTACGATGTCTGCGCCTATGACGTTCAAGCCCTCGACTCCCCTCAAGATTTGGATAAGCTCTCTGCTTGTCCACCCACCGACCTCTGGAGTTCCAATGCCTGGAGCCTGCGCTGGGTCTAGAATATCGATATCAACTGAAAAGTAGACAGGCTTGGATGATCCGATCCACGCGTTGATCTTGCTAATGATTCCCTTCGCGCCAATCGCATCTATGTCGTCGCTGGAAATCCTCATAAATCCCTGCTCGTCGTCCGTTTTGTAGTCAGCTTCATCATCTCCGCAGGGTCGTGACCTGAGCCCAGCATGCAAGGAAGAGCGTTTGTTAATAAGTACTTCCTGTGATGCGTGCCAGAATACGCTCCCGTGGTTAAAGCGGGACTGCTCTGTAGCCCAGTAGGAGTCGGTCGGTGTCTGGGGCCCACGTGTCCATGTGGGCATCGAAATGGAGCACCGAAACCGGCATGTTGTGCATCTCTTTCAGGGCTCGGAGAATCGGGAGCGAGATGAAATGATCACCGCCTATCGTGACGATGATTGGCTTCGAGGTGCCGTGAGAGAGACCACTAGGAGAGCTGCCACTTCCCCTTGTTAGAGAGCGCGTTGCGGGCCTCCTCCCTAGCTCCACGAATGCCTCTGTCAGCTGCCTCATTGCCAGGGCGCTGTCATATGGTGTGACCGGAATGTCACCACAGTCTATGATCTTGGCCCAAGATGCAAGGGGGTTGTGCGAAGCCCTGATGTTGTAGCCACCCCCCGCGCTCAATCGCATGCTAGCGTCGCGCACCGCTCGAGGCCCAAAACTCGCACCTGTGCATGTTAGTAAGTATTATCTAGGTACCCAGCTCTGTATATATCCTTTTGACCGTTTTGACGTCAATCTCACCTGATCTGTAACTTGTACCTATGTCAAGTCCGCCTCTCTAGGTAGAGAAACTGGAAGTTTGGCTAATTTAGGTGCTCTCACCCCAATAAAGCGGCCCTTATATTTGCCCTTGGATTCGGTATTCGAGGGCCACTTTTATCATTTCTGAGTTTCCAGGGGCCAGACAGTTCCAGGGGCTTTATATTCTCCACAGCTACTGTCGCTTCAAGTTTGAGACAGTTGGTATGCTCACCAGTCTGATGATACATATTTGCCTGGTCCAGCGGCCTTACTGGCTTGTGGCAAGGAACTCCGTTATACATAGGAGCGGTATTTGCAGCCTCCCTAATAGAACTAATAATTGCCTATGATAGTCAGTGTTAGTAACCTATAATCCCATAGCATTCGGCGTAGCAGGAGCATGTGTATTTTTCATCCAAGTTTCGGGACTTCATCATAGGATTTAGTAGCTCCTGGCGGCGTCGGCCAGCGGTAGTAACTTTTAAAAGGACTGTGGATACTCATTAGAAAATAGTTTTGACTATTACCGCCTGGATTTTATCAGTTAACTGGACAATGTGGGCCTTGTGAACTGCCGCATCCACATGCTTAGTTCCGGAGCCGAATCGTCAACTCGGAGTGACTACCCTGTAGCATCAATAGTGGGTTAATCGACACATCTCGCACTCTATGGACAACACACATCCAGACTCAGAGGGCAGGAAGCACCGCACGGACTGTAATGGTTTGTGTCAATAGCGTGACATACGAGCAACCCAGGATGGTCCACCGTGACTGACCGAGGTCGAGGAGCGCATCAAGTGGGGTGAGCTGCAGGAGGGTGAATGTGTGGGGGCGTGGGGGCCGGCATTAGTGGGAGCGATGGGCATATGGTGTTGTTTTACCCTAAAGTTGCCCTCACCAGCCTCGGTCACCCGCCCCATCCCTAGCCACCTTGCTCAGGCGCTACTCAGGCGTTGCTCAGGAGCTGCTCAGGAATGATCAGAGAAATCGCCAAACATGGTTCGAATGGCAACTTTTCGCGAGGTCCCAGTTTTGGGGACACAGGTGGCCCAAAACTAGGACCCCACCCCCCGTACGTGTTGCTCCGATCACTCTGAACGCAGAATTCCACAGCATCATCCACAAGACTTATTATTAGGCCTTCCACCAGCCTTGGGAAACACGGAAGCTGTCGAGGAATGGTGGTCTCAGCGCCAAGGCGCCAACTGGATCGTGCTCGGGTGGAGCACAGGAGCCATTAGTCAGGTGCGCTCCGTGTGGCTCCCCACCCACAGGGAGCTTCCTTGTGTACGTAAATAGCCGGTACTGCCCACCACTTTTCCTACCAAAATCAAGTCACTTTGCAACTACACTTCCGCTGCTCCATGAGCTCCTCCTTCCTCGCCCCCCCAAGGTCCCAAATAGGGGTTAGGGTTATACGTGGGAGCCCTCCGGTGCCAACTGCCCCGCCGCTCCTTGGGGTCTTCCACGGCCAACTTTTTCCACTACCTCAATTCTACCAGAATTACCATTTCTGGCCTTTTCAACAACATTATGGATCAAGACATCTCGCCAAAGCAAAACCGGCCATCGCCGGCAATGCTTCCGTCCTCCCTGGCTGCCGTTAGAGCCAGCCGCGAAAAGCTTCGATGTTTTTCGAACGAGCTCCAAGAAGAATTCGATAAGCTCTCTCGCAAGGTGGAGCCCGAGCGCGACCCTGACGAAGACCGAGTCGAACCGGATGCGCGAGCGAGCCTCGAACTTGCAATGCTGGGCATTGAAGTTGCGAAGAAGAAGAAAGAAGAGCTTCTTCTCGAACGCCAAATCATCATCCAAGAACGCGACGAAAATCTAATCCTTCCCAAAATCGCTGCAAAGCGGCTGCAAGACACCGATCGCCGCTATCTCTCTGCTGGAGACGAACTCTGGAGACACAACGCCAAGAAAGCACGTTTGGACGATCCCGGCGTCATCAGATTCTTGGACCCCGTAAGCGGCGGTCTGTCCGACTGCCTTTTGGCGCTCTACAAGAAGTCGGATGGCCTGGAAAAGACCAAGAAACGACCCTCGGCCTGGCGCCAAGATGCCCTGGCCTACTATGACGGTCGGGGCACCGAGGAGGATTCGATCTGGTGCCACGTCTGTGGTGACTGGATGAAAAGCTCGGCGGTGAAGGCGGCACATGTTGTGCCATTTTTTCTCGACAGCGATGAAATCGGAGAGATTCTATTCGGGAACCAGTCCCCATCCCTTCGGCGGGCGGGCAATGCGCTTTTACTATCGACCCAAATTAAGAAGTGGTTCGATACGTACCACATCGTCATTGTCCCGGTGGACAGAAAAGAGTCACCAATTGTGCGTTGGCAGGTGGAGGTTATCTCGAGCGACATTCAGAACTCGCGATATCTGGATATGGGCCCATACTACGGCAGGGATCTCCACCAAAAGGAGCTTACCTTCCGCAACGAGAAACGGCCGGTGTCCCGCTTCATGTACTTTCATTTTCTGATGTCGTTGATTCGAATCAAGGATATCAAACGCAAGGGATGGGAGGAGGTATGGGCGAAGTACTACCAGGAAAAGCCCTTCCCGACACCAGGCAATTACATGCGCCAGAGCATGTTGATCGCCCTGGCAACGCATTTTGGGACGGTAGACATGACCGTCATCGACTCATGGATTGCCGACAACGGCTTCGATACGCCGTTGAAGCTTACCCCCGAGGAGAGTGCTGAGGCAGCTCGTCGGGTACATGCAGCGGCAGAGCGTGCCATGGCTCGCGCAGACCGGAAACAAAAGTTCGACGATAGTGATGAAGATAGTAATGAAGACAGCGATGGAGATAGTGAGGAGGAGGAGGAGGGGACTTGTATGGAACAATAAGGGGATGAAAGATGAGGTCGATAGGTGGAGGCTGATGATTGTGCTTACAAACATAGAATAGATACTTAGTAGGAGGTCTTAAAGTTGGAGACTTTCTAAT
>Ga0247760_1000605_pt1 | contig 38233 bp, 23 predicted proteins | sample UWRJL171409R4_FD_179936 | JGI IMG/M metagenome (GOLD analysis project Ga0247760, IMG submission 179936) | Plant litter microbial communities from Arlington Agricultural Research Station in Wisconsin, United States - UWRJ-L171-409R-4 | ecosystem: Environmental > Terrestrial > Plant litter >... | reverse complement strand
AGGAGAGAGCCTCCGGTTGGCTAATTTGCTGGTTTTCTTGTTGGTTGCGCCGTGGATACGGTCACAGAGGGTTGCTTGAGGGATGCCCCAGTTTTGCGCGGCCTCTCGCTGTGTGACTCCGCGCTTGACTTCATCGATTGCCGACGCAATATTCTGCTCACGCACAGTATTCATCTTGAATTTGGTGTGTTTTGGTGAAGAATTGAAGGAGTGGTGGCGGTGGAAATGGGGGGGTGGTCGAGGAGGAATGGTGGAAATTGTGATCTGCAATCAGGTCGATCGGTTGTGGGGTCGCGACTTCTACACTGCCTACGGCGTTATGGACACCTATTGGGAGTCAAAGTCGCCCCATTCTGTAGAAGCACACCATGAATTGTGGAAGCAGAGTGGCCTCCTCTGGGATCCAATGTCCGTAAGAACAAGAGACGTTGAAGCGCCTATTTGGGATGCGAGAATCTATTTTCTTTCTGTTTGGTCGGCGAACCTTGACCGGATTGTGCGAGAATGGGACATGGTTACGGGGACAATGGAATACCAAGTTGCGCAGAGGTAAGGTACCGCGCGCTTCAGCGTGCTTTTCATTACCCTTCCCAGCAGTCGAAAGTTCCAGGCCTTGACAGCCTACTAACTATTCCCTCCGAAAGGTGCCTGGATAGGTCGGGTGTTGGAAACGTGAAAGATTTTGACTCTTGGAACGAGAGAATGCTGGAAAATCTGACGACGTTCATTCGACTTCTGTCAGAAACTGATCTCGTCTGGATAGAATTCCAAAGCGTGGACAAAGGATACTTCGACTTTGAGGACAATCACGAAGCCAATATCTATCTCCAAAGCATATCCAAGGCGCACTCGGAACTACGGATCAGGCTTGCTAGTTTAGAGGCACTGAAGGTGAAGTTGATGGACTTCAACCGTTATGAGGTAGGTTTCAATTTGAGCTGCAGTTGCCAGCTGCCAGGAAGGAATATGCCACGTACTTACGGCAATGCAGGTCAAAAGCTTCCTTGGCTTTCAATCTCTTGAAGTATCAAAGAAATTCGCGGGCTTGGCAGTCGTCGTTGCGGTAAGTACCCCCCTCTCGGTCAGGGCTGTATTGTACAATCCAACTTATCACCATGATTGGATAGCTATTCGCGCCTCTTTCCCAGGCCACTGGGATGTTCAACATGCAGAAGAACATCCTGCCGTTTAAACTGACTCTATCGTCCTTCTCCGTTGTTGTCATGGTCATGGGAGCTCTTTACGCCGCGGTCTATGTCGTAATGGTAGCCCCAAAAGGGGCTTTGGGCACATGGAGAAGCGTTTTCGACGGGACCACGACCTCCCCAGCTCCGAAGAATCGGATGTCGGAGCCTTTGAAGAAGGACCAGGCTTACAGACCATCGAGTCTCAAGATTGACCAAGGCATTGGCGTCGTATCTCGTTTTCGCCTGAGGTCTCAACCTGTGGATCAACAGCCTTCGGAACCGAAACTGGATGCAAGGATGCTAAAACACACAAGTGAAGTGTCGAAAGTTGAAAGCGCAAGTACGTGATTGCACGGTTGCAGGTATGTCTGTTGACAAACCACTGCCAATAGCACGATAAAGGATCTCGCAAGGCGGAAGAGCAGTCAGCGACACCAGAGCAAGTGGTTCGACGGTCAGCTAACAGCGAACTACGCCAAATAAAGAGTAGCAGTGACACGGAACAAAAGATGGCTAGACGGTGGCGTTCTGATGACGACGAAGGCATCATTTTTTCCTCAGAAGCCGAATCTGACAGCGAAAACCTCCTTGAGGATCTGTTTCCATCACATGAGAGAACGAACTTCGTCCGCTACATGGTGGGCCAGTTCGATAATTACAAGGCCAAGCAGGTTGGGGCGTACGACCAGTCGATCCAGAACGGAGGTGAGGGCTCATTTCAGGGGGGCCGTAGCCCCGCTGCGGCTGGAAGACGTTCTACACAAGGGGGCCGACATGGCGGGAAACAGCCCATCGGATTTCCTAAGAACAACAACGGCAATAACGAGGACGAAGATGGTGAAGAAGACACGCCGCCTAGCTACCCCCCAACACCAACTGAAGCAGGTGACGGCGACAGCCGGTGTTTCGCATGTCCGTTTTCCAAGCGGAGCCCACACGCCCACCCGAGATGTGGGAAAAGGGCGTTCAAAACAATCACCAGGGTCAAGGAACACATCTGGCGGGTACACGACTTGGGGATTTACTGTTACGTTTGCTATCAGCAATTCAAGGCCGAACCGGAGCAGAGAGACCACATGAGAGCCCAGGTTTGCCAGAAGCTGGAAGAGCCACCCAAGGATACCATCACTCTGGAGCAGCGGAATCAGATTAAGAGGCGAGCAGACCCTAGGAAGCCCAAGGTTCAGCTATGGTTCGACTTCTTCCACATTCTGTTCCCGGAGGCCCACTTGCCCCCTAGTCCTTACGTGGATTCCCTGCTCTCTCTCCTCTCGAATATAAATTTCGAGAGACTGGATTTCTTTCTCTTCTCCAGACGAGAAAACACATAAGACAGTCAGTTGAAGCCATCTTGCAGTGCGTGTATGAAATCCAACACCTATCAGATATCGTTAGATAAAATAACAACTACCACTGTTTTAAAGTAGTAAACCTTCTGTGCTTTTTCGTGTATCAGTAGTCTATAACGAATCCCCTCCGTTTAACATAGGTAAGACAGCTATAGACAGGGTAAACAGAATTCGATTAGCAGAAAGGCAGGGGCCAGGTTTAGGGACCAGTAGTCCATACTTTAACTTACCCAGCACTTAAGTAACGCAGTAAAACTATTATACCACCCTAAAGTCGACGACCACCTACGCTTATAGTCACGTAAATTTTCATCAGCTTTAATCAGTCTAGATCAGTCCTAGCTCAGCTTCGGCTAATATCCGTCCACTTCCCAGCACAGCCTTACAGGGAAGTGGCAGTTTAACCAGTAAACTCAACATAGTCCCTTAAAGCAGGGCAACGGTGCGCACGAGGCAAATAAGGCGAGGGTGGCCTCAGAATTGCCTTGCCTTGCCAGAAAAAGAGCCCCCTTGCTTGCCAAGATAAGGCTGCAGTAGCCAATAGAATCACCAGGCCTCCCGAAGGCCCACAGCTGGAGTTATTAGGGCTAGAGTTATATAAGCCCCAAATATGGTATAAAAACTCGCAAGTAATTGAGGCGAGGGCGAGGTCAGAGTTGCCTTGCCTTGCGGAAAATGAGGTCCCCTTGCTTGGCTCCATTAAGGTCCCTCGCTTGCCTCGGCCTTGGTTCCTTTGCCTTGTGCGCACCGTTGAAGCAGGGGCCCAGAACTGGGATATTGAATTCACAATAACCACCACTACACAAAACTTTTTTCAGACTCTTCAATAAACCAGGCGAAAAGGAAAAATCGCAAGATCACATGCTTATTTGGATGAAAGATGGCGGATATAAGCGCTTAGGTGTGTCCTGGGTCGTCTCTTCCTATATGAACCTAGTAATAAGCACCGGGTAAATATGTGTATCTAGTGATGCCGGAATGTTAGAAAAGGCTTGTGCCTTAGTGATGTGAAGCCCAAATTTGGGACCGCGGTTGGAAACTGCTAAGAGGCGACAGTGCCTTAATGGCCTGAATCCTGGACTACGGTCCTGAATCTTGGCCAAGAATATACTAGTACATGCCCTAGGATGGTATATAATACCCCAGCTTAGAATTTAGAATCGTACATAATATCCAGCTTGGAAATTGGGATGGTGCATAATATACCAGCACTAATAGGATGGTAAATGGTATCCCAGCCTAAAATTTAGACCAGCACCGATGGGATGTCCTACATTAAACGAGTATATGATGGGATGTCTTAGAATATACTCGTATATACTGAGCTGGTGTAAAAGGGGTTGTTCTTTGGCATTAGTCATGTGTGGGTCGGTTGCTTGGTGCTTTAAGGAAGACGAATATTAACGTCAGGGTCTTGGATTTGAGATCTCTCTTTCGGCGACAGCAGCTAACACAGGCCTTGTTTTCGTAACTATAACTGTCTGGCCCTCTGAGCGTAGCAAGAGAAGCTTGCGTGTTGTTGTTGGAAGTGCAATTGGAGCCGTGCGACTTGAGTAGAGTGCAGAGACTCGCACCGCTTCGCGGCGCGAAGCCAAGATCTTCCCCTATGACTGATACGCTCACACTACAGATTGATACAGACCCCTTGCTCTATGAGCATAGTAGGGGTGTGTGTTTTATTTGCTCGTGTTCATTAATAAAAGACTAACAGCGTTTCGTAACAACGTCACGAAGAGATAACGTAATTAGTAGCATAGCAATTGCAGTTACGCAAAACGCCACAAGCACCATATCTAGCTGGGACTTATCTACAGACGCCAACTACGTCGGTGAATGCGTCGGAACACCCTTCGAGTACATCACAATCGTCTTTATGATCCTCTTTATGAACTGCTCTGGCAGACCCAAGATGTCTCGGGAATTCTCCTTGAAAGCCATGATCTTTCCACTGGTGTCGAGAAACCGACCCCTGAATATCTCTTAAAGCGACTCATCCCCCTCACACTTTGTATCGGGGTTGGGGTAGAACGGGTCGTTATGCTAAAACTAGGGTAGGCGACAATCGATTCGTTAGCTGACAAATCAATATTTAATATTCGTTTAATATTCGCTGACAAATCAATAAATATTCGTTAATGTGGGGCTAATCTACTATAATCAACTTAGTAATCTGCTTAGTTACCTAGAGCTACCTCCTCCACACCACTATTTACAAGCCCTGACCTTATCTAATGCTTTAAACACTTAAGAACTTTAATAATATCTTTACCTAGTTGTATCCTTTCTTAAGATATTATATAATAACCTCTAGAAAACACTCGCTCTAGCTTAGAACTCATTACCAGAATTGATAACATGTTAATTGTAAGTTAAGATAATCTTAGCTAGTGTTGTCGTTATTATCTATTTAACCATTAGGATAATATTAATGTTTTGATTATAATTACTACTTTTAAGATATACTTTTTAAACTTATCCTTAACTTATTACTGTAGAATAACATTAAGGTTTTAAGTAAAGATATTAAATTTATTTAAATTATCAATTTGTATTATTACTAGTAATACTATTAGAGAAGTATTTACTAATTAATCCTTATATTTCTCTTAGAGTTCTTTAACAGAGTTAATTACTAGCTGTATCTATTTTTTATCCCAGTTTTATTTAAAATATAAGGTTCGCTATAATAGGTGAAAAATCACTGCTATTATGTAAAATGAAGAGTCCTTTATCTTTAGATAATACTTATCGAATATTACTTAGCTTTTTTTGATCTGAGAAGATAAGAAAAGATTTAACTAATGTACTGAAAGGCTTTTTTTAAAATGTTAAATTAGGATATCTATAGTGAATAAAACTCAGTCGATTATTATATAATCTCCTTCTGTTACCTTTATTACTTAAAAGAATAGATATAAAAAAGCTAATATTAATTAAAGATATTCTTAATTATCTGGGGAAAGGTAATCCTTTTAAAGAGCTTTATATTAGATTTTAATATATAAATTTAATGCAGCTTCTTTTTTAAGTGTAATTTCAATTATTAAATACTAACTGTTCTACCTAGTAAAATTATTAAGAGGGATTATTTAGCTAGTAAGTTAAATAAACTGACTAATTTAAGTAAGAGATCTTTAGATATGTTTAATAATATTATAAAGTTTAATTAAGGGATTAAGATTAGAAAAGATCTTTCTCTCTTTTACACTTTTTTTATTCTCATTATTATTAACATCTTGAAATAGAAAGGCTTGAATAGTAAATCTAATGATATAGCTATTACATTAGATTTGATTATCTGATAATAATTAAGGAATTACTATTTTATTAAGAGTTATTTCGAGAGCTCTATATAGTTTATTGTTAGTAAAAACGTTATCGTTAATAATTATCCCTATTTTTAAACAGATATTATAATCTTTTAAAACGTAGAGTAAGGCTTTAAGTTATACTGTTACATAGTGTAATAAAATAGATAGAGAATATATCCATGTACTGTAGGCAACGTCCCCGTGTACTGTAGCCTCACCAAAACGCCATACAAAACCCCAACCCCCGGACACCCTCCCCCCGCGATGCCGTGACAGCTGCCAGACTGCGACCGCATTCAACCCCTCAATTAACCACGCCGCAAACAATGCTCACACAACGAAATCTGCACAAATAAGACCAATTCTTCCATTTCTACAATAATCCTACAAATAATTATCAACTATCGTGCTGACTAAGCGCCTTCTTCGGCCTCTGATTAGCCCGCAATCGGCTCCGCAATCGCCTCCGTTACTTGCAACCGTGTGACTCGAGTGCTGTTACGCGTGGTTCATGTAGTTTTCGTGACTCTCGTAATTCCTGATATCACCGAGGCCTGACGGCTTCTAGATGCCGTCACGGAACTGCCTCTATCCACACAGGTCCTTCCGCCGCCTCCGGGGGGACTGCTTGACGTTGGAGTACTGTTCGTACCGCCCAAAGCTGTCTTAGTGATGGAGGCTTTTACGCGGGGCGTGCATTCTAGCTGCTAGAGATGCGTGGATATTGGGAGGGGGAGGGTGGTGTTCGGGGGTTAGGGTTTTGTATGGGCGTTTTGGTGAGGCTACAGTACACGGGGATGTTGCCTACAGTACATGGATATGTTCTCAATAGATAAAAGGCTAATAAGTGCTTTTTAAAGAGTTTCTAATTTAAGATTAATAAAATAAGCGCAAACTGCTAAGAACAGTTTCTAATTTAAAGAGGTCTAGATATTGATAAAGAGGTAGATTATTAAAAGGGACAATTAAAGCTTTTTCCAAACGATATCCTTATTTAAGATTTAGGATCTTTTAATATACTTTTTAATCGTTAAGTGCGATAAGATAACTTCGTTTAAAACAGCTGGATTAAGGGCCTTGTAAAAGGTATGAAAGTATAGACTTTTAACAATCTGGAAAAAAAGGCTCTTAATAATAATAAGTGAAATGACTGCTTATGTGATAACCTCTTTATTTAACACTTGTTTTATGATTTAAGCGTCTAACTTAAAGGTTTGGTTAATCACTATCGCTTTCTTATATAGAGATTGCAATATAGTATTGCTAGAACTATCGACTTTTCTCGATTGGCTGATAGTTGTAATTCTATGCTTAGATTCGAGGTGGTTGTGGAAGTTGGTTGTGTTTTAAGCACCCTATGATTCGCAATATTTGCAATAATACATGCAGTTTTTGCCTTTTCGCGCTGGCTTATCGTCTTGTGGTGGCTGAGTATGCTTTATGACAAGGCTTGAGATTCGGCCTGTATCTCTCGATATTGAAGAATCCTCAGAAATAAAAGACATCTTGTATCCGTAGATTGAAGGACTTGGTGAATTGGTGAAGTTTTGGTGGTTAGGTTGCGTTGGGCAGCGAGATAGTTGTTGGTGGCAGGATGTGCTTAGTCAGCTACGAATATTCGTCAATATCCGCGATATTCGCGAATCGGAATTATCCGCTGACGAATAAGCGAATATTTCGATTCGTCGCCCACCCTGGCGAAAACCGTTCGACTACGCGATGAACACCTTCGAGTGTCATAGGGAGCGGCTTACAGCAGTCGAAATCGAGAACCCATAGCGCATGGGGTCCCAGTGAGCTGCCGGTGAAGCAGTGAGTTCCGAGGGATGCGTTTCCCGATCGAGGCCGGGCGAGAACGTATTCCACATCACAAGCGTCGATTTCGGCAACCCAAAGCAAGAAGGCGAGAGCATCGGCCATTGCGCTCGCGTATTCGTGGGTGGGAAGCCCAAGCGCCTCCATCTGGTCAACGTAGAGGGGGTAGTTGCGAAGACTGATTGATCTGAGCATGCTCCGTCTGTGTCCTCCTGTGCTGTTGGCCCCGGTGCGACGACGGCCGAGATATGTACGTATCAAGCAGTGTTCGTTTCGCTTGTCATCGATGATGGAATCCATCTTATCCGCCGGGCCATTCCAGAATCGCTCCACGATCAACTTTCGGACCGCGCGAGGCAGAGGCATAATGCGCTCGCTAACCAAAGCCTGGCAGGGGTTAGAGTCGGCGGGTAGTCGAGGGAGAATATCGCCCCATGTTGGTGCTCCGGGGTTGACGAACGCTGTGTGGCTTGGAATATTGATGTAGAAAGAGGAGCTGAAAGCGTTCGAGCCATGGAGGTCTCCGGAGGCTTCGATGCAGGACAGGATATGCTTGTGTGTATTGGCTTCGTTCTCGATTGAGCGGTCCGGCAAGCCGTCTGCACGTTTGAGAACAAGTGCAGACTCACATTGGTCGATGTCGGGATGGCGTGATGTGTCTGCCCAGACGCTGCCACAGGAGCCATATCCGATTCGCTCAAGGGGCGTGGAGGACTGTGCGATGGTGATTTCGGAAGTTGTGTGTGGGGAGTCCGCAAGCATGGTAATAAGCCGGTTCGAAGGTGTTGGTTGTAAAGTTGGTTCTTGATGAATGAATCAACAATCGGGAAGAAGGGTGCGAGCCGACGGCCCTTTAAATACCTATGCAAGCAATGAGTCAACGGGAGTTCCACGGCAAGCTAGATTAAGTTTTCACGGGGAAGTAGAGTTTTCTTTGCCGATATCGTCGCTAGTGGCTCAATATTGAGGTTACTAGGAGGTTCTATGGTTTCTGCCGCCGGGTTTGTTTTGTGGCTTTGCCAGCCACGAAATGTTGAGTTTCCAAGACTCCATGCGCTGCATGGCTTGACGTACCTGTCATTGAATCTTGGCGGCTCTTAACATTAAAGTAAGTTGAACGTAACTGTCCCTTCGTTTCGGTTGCAGGAAGAGGGGATCGGTCGGGCTGCAGCGACGGATTGCCGCGGTCGCGCGATGATCTTGGAAGCACTGAGGACTAACTGGACAAGCAGCGCTGCAGATAAGAGAAAGATAATTGCTGAAACTCCCTAAAATTTGTTAAGAGATCGAAAATCGGCTTGCTGGTGACGTAAGCTCGCTCCTTCCTTCCCGGTTTCGTCAAGACAATTAGAAAGTGGAGAGGAGTCACCAGAAGCGATTTCCAAGCCCGATTTGCGCACCAAACCCTTCGAAATTCTTCCTTCAGCAAGCAGACGTATTTTCAGGTCGGCACCTGGCCTTACTTACTTGCCTAAATCTCTGCTTTAGTTCTTCCTAAGCCGTGATACGCCTAGACTCTACGAAGTCCTTTGTGTCGCAAGTAAGTTTCTTCACTAGTTCTGGATGAATTTGCGGCGACTGACTTTTGGTTCTCGCAAGAATCCCTCGATACGCAGCGACCTGCCGCCATGGCCGATTTGCCTCTGAGGAACACACCTGCCGGAGACGCGTCCGAGCCTGCAATGCCTACTACCAGCGAGTCTTCCGCAGCCTTGCTGCCATCGACCTCCCGCCGCGCCATGGCGTCAACCAATGAGACAGAAGCTTCCATGGACCAGTCATTCGTCCGAGTTGCAATAGAAAGCCTGCACCTTGAAGACAGATTGGAGCAAGAGGCAGCACTCGAGACACCCGGGATGATTCTCAAGAGAATGTTGTCTATCAGATCCGTCGTGTCAACTGATTGTTGTGGTACACCTTGCTCGTTTGGTGTCCCTGGTGCTCCTCGCGTCTTCTACCCTCTCCTAGACCAGAGAGTGAAGCTCCTTGGCAAAGGGTATTTTCCCTAGAGAGGGATATACGTTGCATCTCTTGTAGGCCACCGTAGCGCATTCTCATCGTATCTTGGATCCAATAGGAGCTAGAGCACGAGAGCCGGAGAGATGCAAAATCCAGGTCCATAATAGCCTGCTCCACGTTTCTGAGATACCACAGGCGTGTAGATAAGCACGCTATTGGATGCCGTTCCTTTCGGAAGAGCTGATGAGTAGTGGAGTGGAGATGACAAGTCGAGAAGACAGTTGATGCCTGCGTTCACCTAGGAAGACAATCAAGAACCTAGTGGAGCTGTATAGATTTTTTTTATTGATTCTTTTGTGGAGAGCGAGTGAAGAGGGGGTGAGAAGAGTCGAGCAGAGCCGAAAACATAGGTAAGCAGAACGAAACAAGTCGAGCAGAGTTAGGACAGCTGAGCAGTCAAGCCGATCCAGATGGGTACAAGATGTCGAGGGCAAAGGCTAGGTGAAGGCATAACCATTCGCTTTTGAAAGGCAGGGACCAATTCTGGCTCGCTCAGCCTTCCGGAAATGGTTCTCAGCCTGAGCTAGCCTGAGCAAATCCTGAGCTGGGCCTGAACCAGGGTGATCATTGTCACGTGAGCGATGTACGAAATTTCCTTTTTCGTCCATCATCCTGAGCTGGGGTGAGCTGTGGCTGATTTGTCCTGAGCTTCTCCTGATTTTTCCCTGAGCTAGGTGATCCCATATACCGCCGCATCGAAGTAATAAACGTTCTGCGCTTCTTAATGCAGCGGTAGTTTACGACAATCACCTCCGCTTAGCATAGTATAACAGCTATAGACACCCGACACAGCTGCACCGACATGATAGAAAAGGCAGGGGCCAGGTTTTGGGACCGCCAGTCCGTGCTTTGTCTGGTTTAGCGCTTAAGCAACGCAGTGAAACTGTTATACTACCCTAAAATCGACGACCACCCATGCTTATAGCCACGTTACTCTTCGTCACCTTTGATCAGTCCAGATCAGCCCCGGCTCAGCTTCGGCTAATATCTGCCCATTAAACAGCACAGCCTTCCAAGAAGGTGCAGTTTTGGTCGAAGGGCCCAAAAATCGTCCCGTGCAAGCAAAGGGCCTAGAATTGGGACATTTCAACCCGCAATAGCCACCACCCAGATCTTTATGGACAATTCGTCCAGCCTTCCGCTTGGGAATGTGTTACGGCCCACTACTAACACACCGAGGTGAATCAGGTGAAGACGGTCTAGCAGGAAGACTCCTGAAGGCGGTAGGGGTAAGATGGCTGGATGAAGGTTACAGGTAGCACAAGTCTCGAGAGGGAATACACTATCAAAGGGGTCGTGGATCCAGGAGCTTTAAGCAAGATTAACCGGAACACTTATATTTAAGACATCTTATTATCACGGCACGAGGCGCCTAGGAGACCAAGGCAGTGCTGCGGCAGTAGTTCGGCTCTATTTGCGAGGGTTTCAAAATGAAGATGAAGAAAAACAGCTAAGCCGGAACCTGAGAGATAAGCGTACATATACGTGCAGCTACATGACCAGCAACGTGATCACATCGTATAAAAGGCCCTAAGGGCATATGCCAAGACTCCTATTATGTACTGGTATACTATGGGATATCCTATTGTTACTGTCCTAAATTTCGAGCGGGGGTACTATGTACTATCCTATTGGTACTGGTATATCGTGTACCATCTCAAATTCCGAGCTAGGGTATTTTATACCATCTCAGGCCATATGCTGATATTTCTTGGGCCAAAATTCGGGACTATGGTCCAGTATTCGGGTCATTAAGACACTATTACCTCTTAGCAGTTTCTAACTACGGTTCTAAATTTAGGCTTTAACTTGTCCACTTTCGTCCTTAAAATCCACTGTTTCAGTTGCTTAACAGCTTCGAACTGTTGGTTGTACTCCTTTTTATCGGCTTGGTATCGTCTAATTGAATTGGTAAGTACGAAAGCTGTCAGGAGTAAGGTCTGCCGTCGTAATTGGTGTACTGGCTTAGCCAGGCTCGTCGTCGCCGGCTGCGGAGGCTGTACTACCCCTGGCCGTAATAGTGGATTGGCTTGGGGTTTTGTGCTTGTGGTGTGCAGGGTTCGGAGCAACAGGTTCGTCGAAATAAGGGGTCACACCTTGAATCTGGCTCCACAGCGTTCCGGTTACGGCCTGGGCCTGGAATTGAAGGTTCCACGAATCCCAGTCCTCAGTCCTGGCCAGAAACACAGTCTTGTCGTTCTGAGTGGCCATGTTGTTGAATTGGAAAGAAGTAGATTGAATTGGTTGGTGTAGATTCCAGTGGTGCAAGTAGAGTGCGTTTCTTGTTGTTGTTGTTGTTGTTGTTGTTGTTGTTGTTGTTGTTGTTGTTGTTGTTGTTGTTGTTGTTGTTGTTGGAGGTTGGCTGACTGATTGGTTTGCGCGAGCGTTGTGATGCGAAAATAGTGCCAAAGCGATGCGCCAGAGCGAATGAGACTATTAATTATCAGAAACTACCCACTGCGCCAAAAAGCGGGGGAACCCGATTGCTTCTTGACCCTAGTAGTTACGCTCGTATCTGACACTTACTATTTAAAACCTCCAAGTTAACGATTCGCTTAACAGTATACTGCCTTTAAGAGTTGTACTAACCTTTATTCAGTCATCTTACCTCTATCACCTTGTAGTAATTAGCCACGGTTAGAGATCTTATCCGCTACTACAATCTATCTTTACCTTGTTCGCTACAGTATACTAGGAGCAGGCCGTAACAGTTAGGTAATTGTAAATAGAGTAGAGGATGTTGGTAAAAGGTATTTGTATTTGGCGATAAGTAGTGAGTTCAGTGAGAAAGATTTAAAAGGGAGTAGGAAGGGGTGGTATACGGGGTATAAGGTGGTGAGGAATAAGAAGGTTTTGATGCTGGGGGGGGGAGGAAGAAGGAGGTGTTGTAGGGGGGGGGGGGGGACAGGTGGAAAGGTGTAGGAGCTTACGATAGGGGACTTTGAGAGGGTTTCGGGGAGGGATCGACGGGAAGGGGGGTTTTGAGTTGGAGGAGAGGTTGCGAACGTTTACTCCATTGTGTAGAAGGTTATGGTGTCTACTTGCTCTTCCGAACTCTTTCATTCTATCTCCCTTACAATTGTAAGCTGTGGCAGTCGAGGAGAAACTGGAATTACGGAAGATAGTGTTCGGTTGGGGTAGAAACGTGGCCATATCGCTCTTGAGTCTCTATTGGATGGGCTGGCCCAGTCACGTTGTAAATCACATACCGAGCTAACCTTGACCGGAGCCTTAGACTACTACGACGTGGGTTGTAGCTCCGACTCCCCGATCCCTGCGTTCTACCGTCTAGATCAAGTGGCTTGATGCTTGAAGAGAATGAGCTACGGGTAAGTCAGAATCTTATTCGGGTTAAGACGTGCAGGTGGCTTGCCGCCAGTGCAGTGCCGACAGATGTCGCTTGCAGAGGCGGCTGGGTGATGTGGTGTCGACTGCCGATGGGGACTTATGCTAGATCTATGACTGAGGGGGCGATGGAACAACTTTGGCTACCATGAATGTAAGGGAAGGTCGTGAATTTCTGGGTATATCGCACATTCAGATTTTGACAAAAGGGAGGATATACTTTGGGGGCACGGTGTGGGATTGCGTGTTTGTTAAGGTGTAAACGAGCGATCCATGCAACAATATCTAATCCATATACTCTCCAGTGTTGGAGCAATCTGAAGACATCCTAGTCCACTTCCTCAATATCTCTGGCTGCGACAGTAGCTGCCGTTGTTCCTTCGTATCGCACCGACTTAGACCCGACGACTTTCCAGTTGGGGTTTGCCTCAACAGCATAAGGCTGGGGAACATCATCGGGCACGCACGCCTTGACGACCGAATGCGGCATGTTGGGGTTATTGTCCGGAATGACGTCAATGAGTTCCTTGATGTTGTACAGGAAGGTAAAGTTGCTTGTCTCGAGGTAGCTGTAGCTCCATCCCAGCTCATCAGTAGGGTCGTAGTCCTGCCGGGATAGATTCCAGGTGGGATGATTCGGGTTCCAGGCCGGCTGCCAGTTGACAGGGATGTTGTAGGCTTGGTTGGCCTTTCGAACGCACTTTAAGTTTTGGCTAGCCGCAGACGAGCTTCCGAGTTGATAGTCTCCACTGACCGTGTAGGCGTCGGGCAGTTTGAGGAAGGGGGTGGGATACGTTCTGCCAGTGACATGGAATTGTCAGTAACGCTGCTGTATGTGTGCCACTTGTGTGCAACGCTGTCTTGATGGGCAGGTCGATAGGATGTGGGAAAGAATGATGAAACCAACTTACACTCCCGTTGTCTGCTCCCTCCCGTGCCGCGTGTAAGTTGCAGTTGCGGTGCGTGTCCCCCCAAAGTTTGTGGGCGGAGGCACGAAGCCAGGCGGGACATTCTTGGCAATGGTGGAGATACTTGTAGTGCCTACAGCAGTGTTGATGATGTGAACGACCACCACAGTCCCGGTCTTTGTCGTTTGGGCGTAGTACTTCGGTGCCCAGTGCGTCATAGTTCCCGTGCCACGGACAGTGCAGGATGGACTGGGCGAGCAAGCGCCAACCGATGTGGTCACTAAAGCCATGGTGCAAGTGGGTTTTGATGAGCTCGGCAAGCCTTTGTCCCTCCCGCGGAATCAATGTCTTTATGCCTCTTTTATGTCTGAACACAGTAGGGCTTGAAGAGTGGCTGAGGTAAACCTGCATTTTTTGCACACCCACTGGATGTTGTTAGCAACAAATCGTCTTTGCGCGATTTTTAGAGCGTGAGATTCTGATGGTGTGTAGGAATGAGTCTGGACCGGCGACTTCCTGCTTGCGGCTGAGGTTGGTGGCGGCGCAATGGCCAATGATGCCCACGAGGTGTTCGAAACCCGTGCGTGTAATGTGAAACACACGCCCGCAATGGTAGGCTCGCGGGCCTAGTGGTACGCAATATGTCGGGCATTTAGCTTCAAGTTGGCGAAATTGAGGCTGATGAGGCAGCCACGTCAGGTCTGGCCAGCCAAGGCACTGTCGGGTGCGGGCTCTCGAGATAGATAGTGTGAGTTAGGATCTTTGGCATTTCCAGTTAAGAAGCCAGAAATTCCACGGTAGCTGGGCTTTTTTTAAGCGAGTTCTCTCCCGGGCTCCTCGCTGAGGTGGAGCTGTGGGCGCTTACCCCCCTTATTCTCCCGCGGAACCAACACATCCATGAAAATGCGTTACGGAGAGCTGCTCTGGCAAGCGTTTTTGGTTGCTGCTTCGTCAGCACTTTTCGTACTAATTATTATCGCCACCCTCACTACACCATGGGCACAAACGCTGTCGGACGAGCAGAAGCCCCTGAGCTGGTGGGCCAGGGTCGACTTCGGCGATACTCTTATTGCCGTCCGTGCCATGCAGGGCGTGTTGACGGCCGCATCAACCGCTGCCATGTCCAACTCGTTCACTCGTCTCCATTGGAATAAAATGGCCAATGAAAAGGGACTCTTGCTTGCCAACCTCCTAGCCTTCTCACCAACTACCTCCCTGATGGGTACCGCTCAGCTCATCGTCGGGAAGCATACAAAGCTCAGCACCAGTGCCTGCGCCCTCGCCAGGCTCTGTTTGACCACTTTTCCGTGGGTTGCGGGCATCTTACTCTTCGGTAAGTAACGGGCACTGAGTGTCTTGAAGTCACCCCCTTACCTGACATAATCCAGCCCGAACCTCTCTTGTCACCGTCTTCGACACAGCTCTGGTCTACAACGTCACATCCGGCATCGGCCCGTTTAACTCCTCCTACGTCGACTCCTTCATCAACGCCTTCCAAGACCAAGACACGTCTCCGCCCATCTCAATCGTTCCCTACGCCTACTCGTCTGTTGTGCACAACCTCATCACCAATTCCCTCTTCTCCATCGTTGCTGAGCCCATCCTCTGCCAGCCGTCCGAAAGGGACCTCGAGTGCGCATCCTATGTTGTCTCAGGAGGCCTAAGCTTGGCTGCTCCCTGGACCCCAACCGGGAATCCAGATCATCCCCTGGTGCGAATAAGGGGTGTGCCTACTATTCAGACCGAGTTCCAAGGTCGAAGGGGAGCCAGCTCCTCCTTCTCCGACAGCGACTGCGTCTTCTTCGGGTCACGGTCAAATCGGAGCCGTATCGCAGCCGATCTGTGTCTCTCCACATCGGCCGATGGCCAGCTCCATGCCGGCCTGTTTCTCTGCGACGGACTCGACTTGGTGTCGCGCAAGTGTCGACAAGAACCCGAAGTTAACCAACCTCCCACAGTAATCCCGAACATCACCACAACCATGGCCGTCTTCAGCCGCCAAGCCACCGTCATTTCAGCGAGATCCAACCTTACAATCACCGGCATCTCGGACCTGACCCCTCCTATCCCCATCCCTATGACCGTCTCCGACGTCGCGGCATACAAAGCCGCTCTCTCGTGGCTGATGGACTACTCCGCCGCTAATATCCCCGCGCAGTCGTCCATTTTGGAGATCTTCTGGGACAACCAAGGCAGTCTTTCGGGTACCTACACCGACGGCATCCTCCTTCAAAACTTCAGAAGCATCCTGGCGTTTCCCATTTGGCTCTTCAACGCAAATAACTACGGAAACACGGCGCTTAACAAGGCGGAGTTGAACGTGGGCCTCCCAACCGAGTTCTACACCGGGGCTGCCGTCGTATCGCCGTTGGTGAAGCTTCACTTTGACTCGACTCTCCTTAAGGTGTTTATCGTGCTCGAGGGGGTCGTGCTGTTGACACTGTGGGTTGCCCTGCTCTGGCTTTTTCCGCCGTGGTCGTCTGGTGCTAGCTTTTTCATATCGTCGTTTCCGGCGTTCGACTTTCTTTTCAAGACGGATGTGCTGGAGGTGGCGTCTGACAGCAGGTTGAATAACGCTGGCGATGCGGGTCAACTCAAGACGGCAGAGGAGTCCAAGATTTTGAAGCGGGTAAATCAGGTGGTAGTATATGCTGCTGCTGGCAGCGAGAGCCAGGGTGGGCGGGGAGAGCAGAAGAGGGTTGAGTCGGTGGCCAATGAAGCGTCACAATAAGAGGGTTTGAGAACTGGGACATTACAGCCTGGTTTCTGCGACGAAATGAAGGAACCAGGGCAAGTCATCATAAAATTCGTTGAAAGGAGGGTAAATGATATGAACGTTTAATCACCAATGTTCCCTTTGCTCAAGAGATCAAACAAGAGTTATCCGCTTCCAAGCCAATCTCTCAACCTCATTCTTCAAGTCGCTCGTATCAACCGCAACATCCAAAGCATACATCCTCTCCAGTGGCTTCAGTCCGTCAAGGTCAACTTGTCACTCCTCCGTTGCTGCCCCGACCCAGCCCCATCCGGTGAGTTCTCACTGCCCAGGTCACCGCTCCTCTCTCTTCTCTAATTTTCCGAAAACTCTCATGCGTCGATGTCAGCACCTCACCCAACCTCTCCCAATCCAACCGATTCGAGCCAGTCCCCACGTCAGCATAACTTTTAGGCTCATATCAGACAATACAGGCCATATACTTGGAGCGCATTTAAACACTAACACCCTTAACCCTAAGCCTGGCCACTACATTACGTTAGGTCTTTTAAATACTATATAACTTAGAAAAAGCCGTCTTATAATTAAGGTTTATTAAATCCTAGATTTGTAACTATTCAGACTGCTTTTTAACTTTAATGTTAACAGCTGTAGATTACTAACTAAAAGTATAATGATGATAATATATAAGGTAGCTTTTCTTTATATAAAGGTCTCTGTATTACAAAAGGCTAATAAGAAGCTTAATAAGTGACAGAGGGCTAAGAAAACATATATATGGCTTAAGGAGTCACTTACTGTATAAGAGGTATAAGATCTATTAGATCAGAAGGCCGTAGGGGAGCAGTTAGCTTAGGAAACACGATAAAGTGGTGGTTGTGCAGGAGGCCCTCGTACGAAGATTTAGCGTTATGGTGTGTGTGGTAAAGCTAGCCATAGTACATGTACTTATAAGGAGGTTGCAGAATCGTCTGATTCATCTGTTCCTGATTCAGTAATTGTTATTTCTTAATGTTATGGCTGTGTAATTAGTATAGTTGTCGTAGTATAGTAGAAAGTAGATCGCTCGTTTGTCTGGATCGCTCGCTTATCACATATGTTAGATACAGGAAAGGAGAGGGCCTATTATAAGCTGTGGGTAACCAGCTAAGCATTGATTGTCATGACCCGCGGTCGTGCAGTAGGTCGGGGCGGCCCGAAGGATAGTCCGTGGGCAGAGTGTGCGGAGAAGTCGCACTGTACGGTCGTACGGAGTGATAACTCTGATCATTCCGGGACCATAGTTATTACAGTGAGTAAGTGATTATCGTGATTATCCTGATCACTCAGTGATTAGAATGATCATAATGATCAGGGTACAAGTTACCTCAGGCCCAGGGTGTAAAGACTAGAAGCCCTGCAGTATATAGGAACCAACGTCGACGTGGTAGGAGTGAGTCACCTTTTGGTTCCTCACGTTAGTAATACATTGTTCAGTGAGACTTATTGTTCGGACCCTCTGAGTCTGCGACTTGCTTGACAGTGTACAGCCCCGAGAGTTGTGCTAGCCTTCGTTCAGTCTTTTTGCCCCCATTACCTTGTAGCAATTGGCCTTGGTCAGGGACCTTGTCCGCTATTACGATCTGTCTTTACCTTAGTCACCACGGTGTACCAGGAGTAGGCTGTAACAGTACTGCCAGAGCGCCAGTGAGCCTGAGCCACCACAGTTACGAAGACCGAATCCTACAGAAAGTCCATAGAGAAGGTTCTGGCTTTCAGCCAGAACCTCAACAAGCAACAGAGAATCAAGCAGTTGCAACCCACAGTTTTCCAATGTGAAGTGTTTCTGAAACCTAAAAACAGGGACCCGCGTAGCCATTTTCATATATGGGACCAGTTTTAAGCTCGCTCGGCTAGAGTTAAAGTAGTTATAGATACTGCGGTGCAGCCTTCAAGAAATGGTTTAGTGTGAGGCGAGAAAACAAAGCAAAATGGAGGCAAGAAACGGAGTGTATTGCGTACAGAGAGTTGCAATGGTGCAACGGCTAAAACTATGGCAAAGACTAGGAAAAATGGGTGGGCTGAACATCGGATGAGACGCACCAGCATGTGGGGCTCTCCACATTTAGAGGGTGAGCAAGACTGAGCCAATCCTGAGCCGGCCCTGAGCTGGGGTGGGCGACGTCACGTGGGCGCGGTACGAAAAAGGAAATTTGGTGTGCCCAGATTCGTCGCAGGAAACACGTAAATCTTGCGGTGCGCCAATTGTGCATTCTTCAATATTGGTGGTGTTCTGAATTACGCCACAGTTGGCCGCTGTGTGCTCCTCCTCCGGCATAATAAAGACAAGTGTGGTGCTTGCCCCACTAATTTCCATCACAGGTATAACTACTGGAAATACAGGGCTTTAGAGGACCAGCAGCCCACTAAAATCAGGTCGAAGAGCGAGGGAGAGCTAAGAGAGGGCTCCTAAATTTATATTCAAGAGGTACTGTCTCATAGAAAGTGTTAGAAAGAATATACCTGATCGATCTGCTCTATGGCGCATATGGTGTTTTGTATACCGACTTGTGATCCCCTCTCGAAACGAGACCCGCCTCCTCACCATTCTGCCCGGCTCCTCACATCGGAACCCCACAGCAACCACATGCTGCACTCTTACCACATTCGCCCCCTCCGACTTTGACACTCTCTTCATCGATTTCCTCACAAAATCCCCATGCAGCAGCCCTCTAGTTGACGAAGCTTCTACCCTAAGCCGCCGCACCTGACAACAATGGATCCAGTACCTCGTCCTCCTCACTCGCCTTCTCCTCCCGGTAGTCCCACCAAACCCCTGCTCGCCTGTACCGCTTCAAATGAGGTGAGCTTTCCGCCCTTTCCTACGTTTACCCTCTCCTACGGTTGCAACGGGTGTGATAATTTTTCCAAGTACAACTAACTGCCTAGACGAGAATATCCATCTGTTTTGACACGCACTTGTTCCAATCCGGCGAGATCAAAACGTCCCTGCCGTTGTCTAGCGACCCAAAAAAAAAAGCCCCTTTGCTCCCCGTCCTCCCCTCCATCTCATCAAGAATCGTCAAGACCAAACTGGTTTTGGAGGTGAGATGCTCTCGTCAAACCTGAACCAGCACTCCGTCTTGAACAGCGGGTCCATTTCAATCGTCTCTAAGGAAACGACAGCAGAAAAGCCCCTGTGGTCGATATTAGTGTATTTAGCCCCTGAAAACAGTTCACAGCTTCGTCGCTGGCAGGGTCGCACTTACCCGACATAGTGATACTCGTAAAGTATTTCTCCTCCCGCCGTTTTGATGTTAGCTATGGCTTCTTTGGTCGCTTCGTCAGTGTCGCAGTTGACGATGATGGTCTCTGCGAAGATGGTTGGGATGAGAAGCGCTAGCAGCGAGAGAGCGGTACGTGGTGTTTTCATGGTGGAGATCGTATGTGACGACGGCACGCGATGTGCAATTGTAGATTGAGGAAGCCTGCATCATTTGAAGTAAATTTCAGGGGACCAGCACTGTATATACAGCCCTTGGGTACTGTTGGAAGGGTTGCCTTCTATTTTCCAGGGATGGAGTGAAGGCATTTAACCGCCGTTAGATAGAGGCTTGTCATCAAGCGATGGGTGGGAATCAAATGTGCCCCGGGATACAAGAGGAGGTGCTGTTTGGTAATCTCCGAACAATTGTTCTTTTTTCCGGATTTGCAGTGGCTTTCAATGGTATACCTGGAGAGTAGGCGTATAGGGCCAGGCTCAAATCCTGAGGTGCCGGCGCACGGGTGGGGGCCAGAGCAATCATGGATGCTTCCATGGAAGCGGTAGACAAAATTTTATGACGTCGCAGAGCTCAGTAATTAAAAGCTCTGCTTGGGAGCGGTAGACCAAGATTAGACTGTAGATGAAAACAGCACAACAGGACCAAATTCTCAGTAGGTGCTCACAGATGACTTCGGATGATCTGGTCTTGGCGCTCCGGTCGGAGAGCTACGGCTACGAGGCTGCGCTAAACGCCACGGTAACACAGGGGTGAAACACGGGATCGATTTTGATTCGCTGTCGCAGCGCCAAGCATTCCTGGACCGGCGACATCCGCTGTGGCTTGACCTCAGCTGCCGGGCGGCTGCCACCACTGGGCTCCTGCCACGTTCGGACTTTGGGTCTCGGGTCAGCAACGTCAGATCCTCAACCTCACCTCTTCATCCTCCCAACCGCCGCTTGCCGCCCGTCATCGCTCGCGCACGTCGGTTTTGGATAGCTATCTATTTATTTACGAGGGGGCGACTTTGCGGAACGGAGGGCAGAATGTCGTTTTACGTGGCACTCGCTGTTCTGGTGGGTCTCGCCGTATTTCCCCGGACAGTTGCACCCGTTTGTCGTGCTGACACCATCGTTCGCAGGCGGGTCTGGGGTATATGATCAACAAATACATTGTCACGGAACGCGTAAAACACGGCCTGGAACATTTTCCCGGTCCGTTGTTCTGCGCCATTTCCCACATGAGTCGCGTCGTCGCGAGTGTCAAGGAAGTACACCCGATGGAGTGCATCCAGCTCACCAGTGCAGATACCCTACGCTTTCCACTTCCTCATCGGCGACCATCCCAAATGAATTGAGTCACTGCATGAGAAGTACGGCCCTATCGTGCGCACCGCACCGAATGAGCTCTCCTTCATATCGCCTAGGTCCTGGCGCGACATCTACGGCTACCGCAAGGACCACCTCGTGTTCCGCAAGAGTCTCGCCTACGATGCCGCCGCCTTCACCGACCAGACCCGCTCCATCGTCAACGAGCAGCACCCCGCCGAGCACTCAAAGATGCGCAAGATGCTCTCCCCCGCCTTCTCCGACCGCAACCAGCGTCTCCAGTGGCCGCTCATCGACGAAGCCGTCAACACTCTCACCGACGAGCTCTCCAAGCTGGCATCCGCGCAGAAACCCGCCAACCTCAGTCTGTACTTCAGCCTCACCACCTTTGACATCTCGGCCAGCTTCGCCCTCGGCGAAGAGTTCCACACGATCGAAGCCGGAAAGCTGCACCCCTGGGCCATCTTCTTCAAACACGGCGCCGAGGCTATGGGCCAAGGCGCCGTCGAATCCGTCGCCTCAGTCTACACCATCTGCGGCAACATGATTGACTGCGGCGGTTGCCTAGAGTATAAATAATCATGCATTGCCGATTCTCGCGGTACTTTCTCGTCGCCTGCGGTTGACTAGGGAGATGTTGGATGAGAGCAGTGGAGAGAGTGGCACAATGCGGAGTGGTCACAGCGGTGCAAGTAGCTGTTTGATGCTAGCTGTGTCTAGTGTCCTCCTAGCTACTGCGGTCCTTGCTACCTATTGGATATAGTCTTCCTATTGCGGGGGTGGACGTTTCTCTAAGTTGCAGTGTCGTACACGATACTGGTGAAGACGTTGTGGTCGCTGTCCGCGCTCAGCCCCTTGAACATAAACACGTCGCCGGCCGGCAGAATGACCTGCGTCCCCAGATCCTTCACTAGCTTGTCGAGCGCCTCCTGCATCAGCCTGCCTCCATCCTTGGCAATCGTCTCTCCTATGGCCCCGAGATCATTCTTTTCCGCTTTGAACAAGAATAGCACCATATTGACCTAGCTATGCCCCCACTTGTTCATCCAGATTCCCGGCTTGCGCTTGTCATCATCCGGCGGGAAATTCTCCCAAAATCTCACGTTTCCGTTCTCATCGTTATGCTAAGCGTGCACAGACTCGACAAGGAACTGTCCACGTTTCGCAGCACTTGTGCCGACTTCGAAATTGAATCGGTAGTTGACCCACATGTTCAAATCGTTAGCTTCCCCTCATGTCGGTGGCTGGTTAGTCAAGACAAATCAAACCCATGCAGGTACTAGTTCTTACTCTTGGACTCCTTGAAAGTGCCAACAGCTGTTCGCCTGAAGAAATTGATCTTCATGAAGGTGTACGAGCCAACAGTGAACAAAAGTCGGCGTTTGGTGTCCATATCCGCCTCGTCTTCGCGGAGCGGGTTGAGGTTCTCGTAGCTGACTTCTACAGTGTTGTCATCTAGGTTACTTGCATCAGTGTGAATGACCAACAAAAGAGACTCGGGGGTGCCAAGGAACTAAGACAACGCACATTCCAACTTAACGGCCTCGGAATATACACTTTCCCAATCCTCCACAATTGGCTTGTAATTGCTCCCTACGCTTGATTTCTTTTCGTACCGGTTGCTCGTCGACAACTCGCCGTAGGGATCTTGAATATTGTCGACAAAGTCCATCGTGCCGTGTAAGTTCAACTTCTTGTAATTTTTCTCGATGATCGCCGCAACCTTGTTCGATGCCTCGCGAGGGGTCACGCAGAAAAGGGGGGCAACAGCACTGCCGATCCAACGGTTGACAAATATGTCCTGACAGATAAATAGGAGTCCATCTGCCGCCCCGGGCTCTGCTCTTCGTTTCAAGCGGGCGAAGACGTTCTCTTTGAATCGCTCCACCCCTTCGACGCCGTCATCCACGACTCATGTCTTTGCTTTTCGCATGAAGTCAGGGGGCTCGTTTCCGCTGTGGGTGAGCATGCAATAGTTGAGCGTGCCAGCCGAATACGTGCTCCGAGGAGACAGGTTGCAGCGGAAGGATGCCGGAATGAAGTAAGGCTTCGTGGGCGTAGGGTTGTCGGATGATGAGCTTGGCTGTGAAACGGTGTATCCGAGGACGAAGGGGTTGTCCGGCGTGGGCTTGAAGGAATCTCCTCATCCCCTCGAACGTGTCCGCACCCGAAGCTTCCAATCCATCAATGTTTCTCAGTTTTGTCGGCTCGTTACTGGACCCACCCACGAGCTTGAAGTTTCGGACTAGAAGGCTGCTTTGCATAACGCAGAAACTGGTGGCGACTTGAAACGTGGACGAGCTGACCCAGCTGCCAGCTGTTGCCACCTGCCACCCACCATTTGATCAAAATGAAACAATGTATCATTTGATCCGGCTTGCATTCTTTTATATAGAAAACTCTATTGCAATTGATGCATCGAAGAGTTGCGCCTGCATTTCGGGTTTGAAAGCAGCGCGGTTAACAGGTACTTCTGGGCGGGCCCCACAGGGTGGCCAGGGGCCAATGTACCCCTTTCCCGTGAAAATTGGCGAGTACTGGCATGAGCTCCATTCAGCCCAGATGGCCACGCCTTCTTTTTGCGCGCTCTGGCCCCGTGGCCAGGGCCCCTTTTATCTGACAGTAGTAAGCCACCACAAAACTCCACACTCTACCTTACGACCCCGCTCTCTTTACGGTCAGCAATCTCCCTCCTGCTATTCCTCAGTTTTAACAGTTATTCAGACAGCAAGAACTAAATACTCATCAACCTTTCCTAACATCCTTTATACGCATAGCATAACGATAAAACAGGTTAGATAAAATTTCAAGTCAGGTATAGCGATTAACCCACTCTAAGTATACTTTTCAGCTGAGGAGGAGGGAGATGTCACTACAACGCCGTACTGTTCTCAGCAGCCCTACTTTTCCCTACAATTTAACACTCCCAGGACAACTATAATTATAATAAGTCAGAAGCGTACTGTTTAACGTATTACTTTCACTATCACCTTATATAATCAGGAGTTTAATAATAGTAAAAGTTAATATAGTAATGTTAATTTCTAGCCTCTGAGCACCCTGTACCGCGGACCCTGCAGGGTAGTTGCGTACTCCGAAACCACCAGTCGAATCTTCTGGAACCCCCTGAATCCAGTCGGGCTACTGCCCCACAGAATCAACTAGAATACCACAGTGGCCACGTCAGCTACTACGTTAGCAGAACTATGTAGAATGGTTCAGAACAATACTATTCTATTATTGTATTAGTTTTACCTTGTAGAAGGCTCTGGGATTCTGAGAGAGACTCCCACAGCCTATAATAGGCCCTCTTCTCTCCTGTATCTAGTTCTAGTTAAGTAAGCAATTTCACTTCACTCCAGTTATTGTATAAGGCACTGCCTTCCGGATCCTCTTGTTTCCAGCGTTAATATTCGCTGTGATACCTTTATTTACAGTAGCGCTGCCCTGTAATTTAGGCCTTTATTTGCTTCCTAAAGTGCCGTAGGCACTGTAGCTGGCTTGGACCAGTACTGCACTTCTTCCTCTGAGCCACAGCCGCTATACTACAGCCCTGTGGGTTCCTGAAGTTTAACAAATAAGAATAATGTAACTAATACATCTTATATTAAAAGGTATAAAGATTTGTAATATTATATCTATTAGCCTTTATCCCTATTATTAGGTTTTGCCCGTTTTAAAGAGTATATAGGAAGTATTTATATAAAACTTTAATCCTTTAAGGACTATTAACACTTACAATAGTAACTTGGGGTGTTTGTTCAAGTTAACCCTGTCGTTCTTCTTGAGCTCTGTATGTAATATTACTGTAGCCGTTTATGTATATAGCGATGCGTTCTCTGGCGCGTGCCACCGTCAAAAAGGGGCCGCGCCGCGCGGCTCTTTAAACCGTGCTTCTTTTAATCAATGATCGATCTGACGATTTTTCACCACGAAGACCTCCCATTGAAAGCCCAGTGACATTCTGGCCCTTCGATCGAAGGAAGATGACCTGATCCACGGTCGCGTTTCCTTTATTGTTCCATACTAGGCTCCGTTCCATGCTAGGCACCGTCACATACTAGGTTTGTTCCATACTAGGTACATATCTGTTTTTCTACGTCAGTTGCATTTGTGTCCCTCCGGTCGGAGAACCAGTAGTCTGGGAGTCGGCCTTTCAGGCCGACAACAACGTTCTGTAGGTGTGGTTCTCTTTATGGTTTCTTCCCTATTACGCTATCGCACCAGTTCAATAGTTTTAAAATAAAAATATTAGTTAGTAAGCCTGTTAATATTAGACATTACCTGAATGAAGGTGAAGAGTGGAAGATATATTACCTGTCTTATTAGGGCAGGTTTCCTCCCTTAAAAAGCAATTCTCTTAATAGGGCGCCTATTTAGCTGGCTTATCACAGAAACTGTATGTTTACTAATAAAGATAGAAGGGTGGGTCTTTATTTGTCAGGGTTTAAATTTTGTGATCTGGTTATGGTACTGTATGGTGGGAACGTGCCTTACTTACTTTAGCTAAAACCTTATAAGGGCGATTACGGAGTTAGTGATCGTTAAGGAAATATTAGGAACGAGTATCACTTTGTTGGGGAATGCTACGCTGAAGGATTGATGAACGGTGAGGCCTGCTATTTACCAGGTGACTTGGAGTTTGAGGAGGTATTTGTTCTAGTTTAGTTGAATCGCAGTTGCCATCCCAGGAGCGGAGGATTAGATTGGGGGGGGGAGAGTATTCGAAGGGGGTCAGGTATTTGTTGGTGATAGCTCGAGTGGATCGCCTGTGGTTGGGAAAGGTGGATATCTGGTCAGAAAGTAGCAGACTTTTCCCAATCGTTCCACCATTGTGTTATCTTTGGCGGTCACAACTCTCTAAAGACCTTTTCGAAAATGTCGTGCCCGTAAATGAGATCCTCACCGCAACTGATTGTCTGAGCTCTGTGACGCTCCCGCACCGTGATTATTCCTCGGTTATCCCGCTTGCAAACCCAGGCGCGATTGAACCAGCGCAGAACACCCTGAAAGAGACCCCAACCAATGTTTGCCGGTGCGCTGAATCCCGTCTTGCGATTCATTTCCACCATCAAGCAGGCCAACGCGTAATTGTTGCTGGAAAAGATTTTGTTGAATATGGACAGAGCAAGGGTGGCATCCAAGGCACCGTTGCTGAAGGCGCACGCGAGATAATCGGGCGGGATTTCTTGCTCTTCGAGAAAGGAGTTCATTAGATACTCTTCGACGGGCCCTATCGAATACTAGAGTTTCAGCCAGACGCGTCGCAGCCGTGGCATTCTTCCCAGAGCGCGGCATATAGCTGTCTCTTCCTGACTCCCTCGCGTTCTGTTGATAGGAAGATGAAGTTGCTCAAGGTTGGGGCAATGTTCTGCTAGTCTTTCGACTATCGCCGCCGAGAAAACGACGAGGGGGTTATGTAATTCTTCATCGCGGCGTAGCTTTATGGAAAGACTTGGCATCGTTCTACAATGGCGAACCATGGCGGCCTGAAATTTCTCTTAGCTTAGGGCCCTGCTAGACGTGCACTAGTTGTTTGGCTAGACGTGCACTAGTCCTCCCAGGGTTAGGGTTATGTATGGCCCCAAATAGTAATCCACACCACACCTAGTCTAGCCTCTGCCACTCTCTGCAAACAACCAACACCACACGACCACCCTCCCAACCCACAACGGCTGGTCGCATCAATTTATCACCTTTTCTACCCGTAAACTAGCCATTTCCAACTACTTTGCAGCCTTCTAAATCATCCCTACGTCTTGCGCCGTCTAACCATCGCCGTTCTTAACGGTCGTAAAGATACCAGCCAGTGCAGGGCAAGCTTCACACCCTAGCGGCTCAATTGACCACGCCATTGCGATACACTCCTTAAGCCTAGCCTCTCCGATTGATTCGCGCAATTCACGCGATTCTAAAGCCGAAGATTCCTCTGTTTGGGAGGGCTTTTCCACCAGCAACAAGGCCCACGAAAAAGAAGCCCCCAGTAATAGCGATAATAATAACGATAGCGATAATAAAGTCATTCCTAATCCACTAACTAGCTTCCTCTTTACCACTATTTAAGACCTCCAGAACGCTATTAACACGTGGGCTAAAGGCTAAAGGTTTACCGTCATTTATAATAACGGCCGTAATATATAAGATAGAGAGTATATACAGTACGAGATTCTCTGTAATTAATATGGTAACTTACGGAAGTCTAAAGGTATGGGTTTACGGCAGTTAATTATACAGAAGTGTAGTTATAAGTAGAAGGGTTACACAGTTTAAACTACTACTAGTTAACTGTTTTAAAACTACTTATTACGACCTGTACCCGACACAGGTCTCGAGAGGACTAGCGCAGGTTAAGACAGAACGTATGGCAGGACGCTAACAAGTAAGGGGCGTTCTGAAGACGGCTTATTAAGCTAGCACTCTTAGATAGGGGGTTCGATGTCACTGTAGGTTGCTGTCACTATAATGCATAAAGGTAAGTCTAGACAGTAAGATATAAATGAACAATTAAATATTAGCGTAAGGAATTAGAGTCTTTTACGGTAGTTGTAGGTATAACTATAGCTATCTATACTAACTGACTGGGAGGTACTCTGTACTTTGCTTATAGCGTTATAGGTGCTTATTGTGCAAGCACTTTGCATCGCGTAAGTGTTTTACTTATAAGGTTTCTTCTACTTACGATACAAGCACTTAGTATGCTGTAAGCAGCACCTTATTAGTTGTAAGGGCTTTAGGTCTTTATACCCTTAGCTTAGTACGCTTAGACAGTATATACTGTCTTCCTGTACTGTTCCTTCTATAGGGGATTTATCAGGCTGCTCTGGCTTAAGTGATAGCCTATAGGGTCGTTATATAATTCCCCCTCTTTAACGTTCTTTTCCTATAAAGAACTTAAAAGGTAAGTTTCTCCTTTTACTACTTTATTATGTAACGAATATCTAGCTTTTAGGTCTTAAAATGAGAATAGAGCAGAAGTATTAACCGCTGCCTGAACCTTACAGCTTATATATACATGTTTAGTAGCGAAATGTCCCTTTATTTTTTTTGTAAGTTTACTAACCCTCTGCTTATCTGTTAGGTTTTAAACTAATCTAACAGTTACAATTACTGTTTAGAAAGGTATTAGCCTTCTTAGTGCGACACTTTTAGTGTTAGTAAAGCGAAGTTAAAGGCTCTTCTCGTTAAAAAGTAGAGCTTTGACTTGTAAGTCGAGTCTGCTGCTTAGTAGCTTTACGAGGCTACTGCTAAGCTTTAAGAGGCGTTAGCGTACTTGGTGCGCCTTTATAAGCAGCGGTCCTGCCTTGAGGACTGGGTTGCGAAAGCGTTTAGTTGTAAAGTGGAGTTATTAGAGTTCTAGGAAAGTAAGGAGGCTAGGCTGAACGCTTTTCCTGAAGATGTGGAGTCTTTTGACTGGGGGAACTTTCTGGCAGGGTCTCCGTAGCGAGCGGTTACTTTATGACTTAGTTTGTGACTGCCTTCTTCAGTAAGGGGTTATAGGTTTAACTTCTTATAAGGGTTTTTAGTGACTTTTTACTTATTTTTCTTTTGCTAACTTTTCTTCTTAACAGTACTTATTTTTGTGTAAAATTTACTAAGAACTTTGGAAACTTAGCTTCCTTATTAAGTTTAAGGTTTTTATAACCTTAGCCTAGGTTCTGATAAATGTCCTTCTGTACCTATTAAGGAGTTTCTTACTGCTTCTTAAGCTCTAAGTCTTATAATAGTCTTACTCTTTAGTATAGTAATTTAGATATTAGATCTTATCTTGTTTCTGGTTTTTATCGTTAGTTTTAGTTGGTTTAAATTCTTCCAGTGGAACTCTGTAATTAGGTCTAAGCATTTAAAGTTTTTAATTAGTTCTTATAAGTTACTTTTAAGGCCGTAATCTAACTACTTAATAAGATATTCGAATGTGTTTTTTCTCCTTTGTAAATCTACGACTTCTTTAACGTTATACTTATCCTTATCGGTATCGATCTTAATCTTCTTTTCCAGAGGAACTCCCTTTAAGGTAGGTTTTAAAAGTAAGATGTGAAAAACCTTAATCTACACTTTTATATTAGTAGGTAAGTTTAGTTTATAATTAGAAGTAGTAACCTTTTTCTTAATTCGGAATAGTTTATACCTTTTAAAGTTAAGCTTTTTACTAAGTTATTTCGAATGCAGGTTTCGCGAAAAAAGGTAGACGTAATCCCCCTCTTGAAAAGTCGGTTCCTTAACTTATTTACTATCGTAATAAAGTCCTTTCTTAAGTATTAGTTACTTAGTTTAGTATTTATTAACAAACTTCTTCATCTATTCGCATGTAAACTTAAGTTTAGCTCGCAGGTAGTCGTACAGTTCTTACATCCGATCTATGCGGATTACGGCTTAGAAGGTACTAATAGGTAGGCCTTAATAGAGCTTAAGCTCCTTACCGTAATTAGCGAAAAACAGTAATATACCTATTAACTTAACTAACATTATATTATAAGCTATTTATACTGTTAGTAACAGCTTAAGTTAATTATCTTATTTAAAGTTAACGTAAGTTTAAAGATACGTTATAAGTATTTAATTAACTTACTCTATTTAACTATCTGTTTATAAGTAAAAAGCTGTCGAAAGTTTACTTTTTATACCTATTCTCTACATTAATCCTTACCAGAATTTCAATATAATTAATTTATCTTAATCTGTAACGATATTATTTAACTAAAGGTGTTATATAACTACCTCTTTCTCGAAGATATAAGCAAGTTACTCCGTTATTATATCCTTTAAGGTTAGTAGAAAGTAAGCTTATTTCGTTAATCTGTCGATTACTATAAAGATCTAGTTATAAGTAACTCCTGTAACAGGGTCCTTAGACTCTAAGATCTTAGTAATAAAGTTAAGCGAGATTAAACTCTACAGCGCTTATAATACAAGGAGTAGTTTAAGAAGTCTATAAAGCTTATAACGTTAGTTCTACTTCCTATAGCAGATATCGCAGTTATTAACCACTTCCTCAACTAATTTCTTTATTTTTAGAAAGGCGTACGCCTACTAAGCTTATATAAAAGTCTTAACTTAGCTTATATATCCTTTAAATTAAGACTTATAAACCTATTAGATATACTCTTTTTATTTATCTAGGTTATAAATGTACAGTTTCTCTTAATACTAAAGCTTTACTCCTAGTTTAGGTATGCTATCTACACCTTCTAGTAACTATTCTAGTTAATAATTAGTTTTATTATAGTTTAGATACTTTAAGCACTCCTTACTACAGTCTTATATATACCTTAAGAAGTCTTCTAAAAGGCACTTATGTTTATAAGTTCCTTCCGTTAACCTTCTTACTTAGAAATCTTATTATTACTAATAGATATTATACTCTATTTATAAATTTATACAGATATTAATAGTTTATTCCAGTATCCAATTATCTAACACTTATAATATATATTCTAACGTGCTGTTCTTTACTTTATTAAATATAATAATAGAGACTAAGACTAGATTAGCATCTTTATAATCCTGTCTCTAACTAAAAGCATTAGCTTACCCATTATCTTTTCCTTTAACGTAGTGAATTTAGAAATAGAACAGGGCTATTAACTCTACCTATTATACTTACTGTAAGCTAAGTTCCTTCGTTAGGAAGTACTAGAGGTTATTATAATCTAAAAAGACTTAAACCAGTTCCTTTATACTATTTAAATACAATACTTACTTAGTAAAGTACTAAATAATTACTATCAGTTCCTTATTATAGATTAGATATTGTAAGGCTAGGCTGTAGATTCCTTTTAACAGGAAGGTAACTAAGTAACGTTTCCCATCGTCCTGGACTTAACTAAGTTCTCTACCAATTGTGAACTCTAAAGAGTCTATCTTAACTTAGAAGGGCTTTAAGAAATCGGGGAGGGCTAAGACTAACACTATAACGAAAGCGTATTTAAAGTCCTCAAACACCTTCTGCTATCTATCAGTCTACTTAAATAGCTTTCTTTTACCTATAAGTTTGTAAAGTAATCTTACGATTTTTGTAAAATACCTAATAAAATAACAATAAAAGTTCGTAAAGCTAATAAAAGCTTACAACTCTTTCTAGTTCTTCAAAGTAGGCTAATCCCTAATTACCTTTATCTTCTCTAATTACATTTTAAGCTTTCTAGGAATTACCTTAAACTTTAAATAATTTAGTTCCTAAACATAAAAGTAGCTTTTCTCTAGGTTCACTATTAGCTTCACCTTCTTAAGAGCTGTTAAAACCTATTATATATATTTTTAATATTCTTTTAAAGTTTCGGAATAAACTAAAACGTTATTTAAATATATAAATATAAACTTATCAAGGAAGGGGTAGAAGATACTATCGATAAGGCTTTAGAAAGTTATAAAGGTATTTGTTAATCTTATCGGTATAATATAGTATTAGTAATACCTATTACAAGTCCAAAAAACTATCTTATACTTATCCTCTTCCTTCACTCTAACGTAGTTAAATCCTATAAGGAAATTAAAGCTAAAGAACCAGTTTACCTTAGTAATCTGTTCTCGCATTTCCGCAATAAGTAATAATAAATAACGATTCTTAATTATATCCTTATTCAACGTTTAGTAATTAACAACTATATATAACTTACCGTCTCCCTTCTTTAAGACGAATAGCACTAGGTATCCCGCTAGGGACTGGGATTCTACGATAAACCTATTCTTTAGGTTCTTATCAACGTACTCCCGTAAGGCTTTAGCTTACTGGGGGTTTAGATAATAAGGCTAGAAGCTGCAGAGCTTCGCTCCCAGCTTTAACTTAATCTTATAATCCTATAATCTATAATTCAGTAATCGCAGTATCTTTTTTCTAAATAAAGTAAACTTCTTATACTCCGTAAGTACTTTAGATAAGTTAACTTCTTTACTTATCTGTAAATTAGCTCTTAACTTCTTTCTACCTTTTAAATTGTCACTTAGGTAATACAGTAGACCTTTTAATCTTTTAACTATCTTAGTAAACTTAATTTAAACTATACTTAGTTCTAAGGGTTTAACGTACTTTTAAGTGCTTTATATATCTTTAGAACAGTTCAGTACTTTCTTAGCTTTCTCCAAATAATAATTATAGCTAAGGGACTTATTAAAGGTAAGGTAACTACTCTTCTAATTAATTATAAAGTTATACTTTTCTAGCTAAGGTAGACTTAAGATTATATTATATCTTATAATTAGTGTAACGTTAAAGTCTATTTATTATTCGTCCCTATCTACTTTAATTAAGAGTAGTAAATAGTAAGTGATTTTGCTGTTATTGTATTAGTATAAGCCTCCTTCTTTATTTTATATGGGAATAACCTCTTTATACTCTTTATTAAGGAGTTTCCTTCGGTTAATTAATAAGAAGTATATTAGGTTAGAAGTACTCTTACTATTAATTACTACTTTTACCTTAAATAACCTCCCTTTTCCATCTATTATATTAATACTGATAGAATAATACTTATACTTTTTTATTATCTAAGTTATAGTAATTATCTATCCTTAAGGTCTTATTCGGCTTAACCTCTAAATACCTCTCCTTCTTCTTAGGGTTTTTACTAATTAACGAACTACTAGTTTCCAGCCTTTCTAAAGGGCCCGTAACCTTTTCCTAATTTCTTTTAGAAAAACAGGTAGCTTTAGTAAACCTAACGATTAACTTTTCTTAAGTTTTTACACTTTAGTGTCTAGTTAACTTCGAACGGTACGATATTTCTAAAGTCCTTAATAAGACGATAATACGCTCTGTAAGCTTAGATTATAATAATGTCTTTTTACTCTTAGATCCGCTAGTAATCTTCTTACTTCTACTATTCTCTAGCTTTTCCGTTAAAATGTAACAAGCACGTTATAACAGGGCAGTTATTAAGCACTCCTCCTTACTAGCACGTAGTGGGAGTTTAGTTAACTACAGTAACTTTTTACTTATTACTAAACTCTCTTATCGGGAAGTAAGAGACCTAGTAGTAAGCTAGTTCTAACTTTACCTTTGTAATAACGTAATCCTGTCTTTATATGCTTAAGAAGTGGTCGTAAAGGGCCTTAGGTCTATAATGCTGGTTAAGAGCGCAGTTGTCGTATACGTAATTAATCTATAGTATATCTTTATAATTAAGATAATCAATATTAACTGTAAGAGCGGCAATTATAAAGTATAGGATAGGAGAAGTGGCATTTTATTCTTTCTCTTCTTCTACTTACCTCTGTATATATTATTTCTCCTAAACTTCTTCCTAAAACTCAGGTAGTAATAACTTAACTTATTCTTCTATAAAACGGTCCTCCTTAATAAAGTAATATTCGAGTTAATTAGCGAAGCGAACTCTGTTGTAGAGTTTTAACCTAATCTTTACTACTCTATCCTTAAACGTTACAGTAAAGCTTTTAACTTATAAGTCCTTTATTTCGTCTACTAACTCTTAATGTTTCTCCTCTAGCTCCCGGATCCTCCGTTAGTATACTTACTTCGTGCCTTCCCAGGGGACCTTTAAAGTACCAGTCTGAGGTACACTAGCTTTAATATAGGGTAGCTACCTAAACTGTCCTTTTTCTAAGGAGGTAAGGGTACTGATCCATTCAGTATACTTAAAGTGTTTAAGAGTCTTAAAGGGCATTGTTAAAAAGAACTTCTATTTCTTTAGTTTAATTCTTTTAACTTACTCTCTTTTACTTTCTAAAGTTTACTTTACTGCTTATATAGCTTAAAGGGCTAGTTCTTTAACTCCTTTAACTATCTTAATAAAGTCTAAGTTAAAGTCCTTTCTAAACTTCCTTAGTTCCTAAGCTTACAGAGTAAGGTTTTTAAGGCCTATAACAGCTAGCTAAAACATCTCTTCCTAAAGTTGATCTTCCGTAACCTACACCTCTAGTAATTTTAAGTTTCTACCTTAAAGTCAGTTTTCTATAACTTACACTTCTGTAGCTAACTCTTCTAAGATACCCTTAAGGACTAAATACATTATATCTTAAGGTTCTTCCTCTTCTTCCTTATCTCCTAAGTTATACTTATCTATTTAAATACAGTCTTCTTTATTACCTACTATCTTAACGTAAACATCTCTTAAGTTAAACTTAATATACTTCTCTCCTTCTGGAACAGGTTTCTAACCGACTTATTTTAATAATAAGCACTGCTGCGCTATATAGCCTTTCTTACTGTAGTTAAAGCACTGGACTTAAGATAGGTCCTTAAGCTACTTCTACTACTGCTGTTATTAAGGCTTATTATAGTTAGGTCAGTTTTAATAGTTCACTATACTAATGTCTATCGGCCTAAGGTAGTAACTTATTACAGTTAACTAGTTCCCCTTCTTTAGTTTACTTAACTAGTAAAAGGTCTGTTCTTTCCAGAAGTTCTTTTAATAATAGTAATCATAATACCAGTTATTAGCCTTAATAACTATCTTAACTAGTTCTTAAAAGCAGTCCGGCCAATCCTCTTAGTAGAGGTCTCTAGTAATATACTCCTTTAGACCGCTCTAAAATAGCATTATTAGGGCTTTTTAGCTAAGCTTAGTCTTTACTACTTCTAACTTAAAGTGTATAAAGAACTTAAGGACTAAGGACGTCTGTCTTAAAGCTATAAGGCGTTATTTAACCTGCTTAAGGGTATCTAGTTCTCTAAACTTAGTCTAAAGTTAGTCGATAAAAATATTAAAGTTATCGAAAAGAGCTTAAGTCTCAGGGGTTTCCTTTCGTACTCTATTTATAAAGAAGTTATTAATTATCTTTATATAAGGTTTATACTAGCGAGCAGTTATTCCGTTTAATAAAGCTTTAGTAAACCTGACTTTTCCTTCTTTTTCGAAGAACTGCTTATTATAATAAGTAATATAACTTTAAAGCTAAGCTATCTAAGACTCTAGTTACGTAAAGTCTCCTTTAAAGCGTAATAGTGGAGGGAGCTTTACTTATTTCTTCTGTAAACCTTTAAAGTTATTATTCTCTAGCTTAACTACATTAAATTAAGCTTAAAGTTTTTCGATAAAACTGATACGACTTTTAATATCTTTAGGGAAAGCTTCGTTAAGTTCCTTAACCAGTCTCTATTAGTTAAGGTTTAAGTTTTTAAAGCATGTAGCTAACTCGTTAATAATAAGGAGCTAAGGTTAGGCTTACGCCTTCTTGATCTCCTTACCTTTTCTAAAGGTCGATATGTTAGTAGGAGAGAGGTAGTGTTTAAGAATTCAATAAATAGTGTTTAAAACTGGACGTTAGTATTATATTACAACCTGCACCTAATATAAGCTTCGAGAGGATTAATGTAGGTTAAGACAGAACGTATAGTAGGACGCTAATAGGTAAGGGGCGTTCCGAAGACAGTTTGTTAAGCTAGCACTTTTAGACAGGGGGTTCGATATTACTGTAAGTTACTGTCACTATAATATATAGAGGTAAGTCTAGACAGTAAGATATAAATAAATAATTGAATATTAGCGTGAGGAACTAGAGTCCCTTACAGTGGTTGTGGGCATAACTATAGCTATCTATACTAACTGACTGGGAGGTACTCCGTACCTTACTCGTAACGTCGTAGGTGCTTGTTATGTAAGCACTTTGCATCGCGCGAGCGTTCTGCTCGTGAGGTTTCTCCTGCTTGCGATGCGAGCACTCAGTATGCCGCGAGCAGCACCTCATTGGTTGTAGGGGCTTCGGGTCTTTGCACCCCTGGCCCAGTGCGCCTGGACGGTGTGCACCGTCTTCCTGCACTGTTCCTTCTGCGGGGGATTCGTCGGGCCGCCCCGGCCCAAGTGACGGCCTGCAGGGTCGTCACACTACCTTAATACCCCTAAGCATAATTATATGCCCTTTACTTATCCCTCTACCTATCCCCAGCATTAAAAGTGTAACCTTGTGATAATTAAAGTTATTGCTAAGGCTTCCAGTCACCTTAATATCTGTGTTAAAAAGGTTAGCTCCTTTATCGCTAACTAATTCCCTAACAGCACACTTATTAATAAAGATATTCATAACACTAAGTCAGAGCTTAGGCGTAAAGAGCTAAGCAGTTACACCCCTACTAGCGCTTTTATTACTACCTTTAATACTAAAGGTATATTATATAAAGTTAAGTAGGTAGATAAAAAGAAGGAGGACCTTATTAACTTAGTGTTTATAATTAAAAGCCTTATAGAGATAACGGTAAGGTACTGGAAGGTTACATAAGCAGATATAACATATAAGATTAACTTTTTTAAGTACCCTCTCTTTTAAGTTACTAGTATAACTAACTTATATAACCTTTTTAATTCCTTCTTTAATCTAATTAATAATAAGTAACGTAAGGTTTATAACTTCTTTATTACAGTAATAAAGGAACTTTAAACTGAGTTTAATGTTAAGGAACTGCTAGTTTTCGTCACTAACTATTATAAAGAGATAAAGGCCTTTATTACGGAGATCTTTCCTAACACTTAGTAACAGATCTGTATCTTCCATATTATAATAAACATTAAACTTAACATTAAGAAGAAGCTTAGTAAGAGGAGGAAGGTTGACTCTAAAGATAAGTAGGAGTAAGAGTAGGCCAACTTAGCTTTAAATGCTACAGAGCGGGTAACTTTAATTAAACTTTATATTAAGATCTCAGACCTTAAGCCTAATGTTGTAAAAGCAAAGTTTAAGACCTATCCTTATAACCACTATAGTGTTAAGGAGATATTTAAGGTGATAATATACGTAGAGACTGAAGATCTATTCTTTAAGGCCTAATTAGCCCTTAAAGCTAAGTTCTCTAACTTACTACACCTCCTCTATTACATCTAGAAATAGTGGATACCTTTACGTAAATAGTAGGCTTAATGTTACACTAAACTTTATAAGAACTTCGGTATTATAATAACATTACTAATTAAGAGTAGTAACTTTAACGTTAAAAGCTATCTCCTTATTAGCTAAAATTCTATCTACCAGCTCGTCACTAAGTTAATTAAGGCCCTTATAAAGCAGTAACTCAAGTTAATTATAAAGGTTAAGGTATATAAAAGCGTTAAAATAAAGGAATAATATCTTACGCAAACCTATCTTAGCAAACTAATTATAAGGATCTCATTTAAAGCGCTAGTATTAATTAATAAAGAGTATAAATTTATAAAGGCAGCGTTTCCTATAATAACGCGTATAGCTAAGCCTCTTAAACCCTGTGATGATAACCATTATTCGTTATCGTAAAGTTACAGCCTTCCTTACCAGCATAAAATCTACGCCATCCTTACCGTTAAAAAACATCTCCATCTCTAAGATGTTTATCCTTATTAGTATCTTAAAAATAGGCTTATAAGTTTCTATAATTAAGATTATTAGCAGATCTAACAGTATTAGGATAAATAAGACCCCTACCTTTAAATCTAAGATCCTAAAATCATTAAGAAGCCGTAAGGAAAACTGAGAAATAAATACATTATAATGCCTTCTAAGCACACTGTTAATACAGGGCTAAAGACTCCGACGGCCTTATAACCGTTAAAAACCCTAGTATTACTAATAACTCTAAAGCCGAAGAGGTAGTGGAAACGACTAGTGAAGACGGTACCTGGGCCTCTAAAGGGTAATTCAGCACCTTTAAAGCCCAGTATTCGTTAAACACTGTCAGTGTGAGAGATTATACACTTACTTACACTTAAGTTACAGTAAAAGGAGGCACCTGAGGCTAAGGTTTAATAAAAGGATAAAAAGGAGGAACCATAAAGAAGAAGAATAATTTGCTTAAAGCCTCGCCCATTACTACTTCTTACCTTCAAGAAAGTAACTACTTAGTTAAAGAAGCGGGCGGTGCCGGGGACTGCCACCAAAACTTTAGTGGCAGAGGACGAAATTGTCCCTGAGCCGCCCGTGAAAAGGACCAGCAGTGGCCGAGTGGTGAAACTAACGGCCAAGGCAGCTGAGGCAGCGAATGGAGGCTAAAAACGCGATTTCCAAGGTCTTTCAGTTTAACTACTACTACGTTATTAGCTTGGCCCAGTCACGAGGCTTCGTTCCAGTTATAAACCCCGCAGAAAGCATGTAGAATTA